>OLVR01000362.1_pt1 | contig 62160 bp, 57 predicted proteins | sample 1673261 | NCBI WGS metagenome assembly OLVR01 (sample SAMEA3178938, study PRJEB25190) | human gut metagenome | biome: human gut; feature: human-associated habitat; material: faeces | place: Austria | collected 2013 | reverse complement strand
AAGCAATGAGAAAATTAGCTGCAGAACATGAATCAGAAAAAGTCGGAAAAGAAATTAGAAAACTTTATTCTTGGTCTGATGAAGATAAATTAATTAATAACTAATCAATTATGAGGATAGAAATATCCTCTTTTTTTATACAAAAAAGCTATTGAATATAAAATAAATAAGTAAAGATTAAATTAATCTCTACTTATTTAAAACATTCAATAAATTGATTTATAAGAATAGGTGTTTCTTCATTCTTTCTCGTAATAAAAGCAATACCTGTATATAAATCTTTATCTTCTAAATAAGCATATTCTAAAGAAGAATCATAATTTAAAGATAAGCTACTTAAAGGAACGATAGCAACACCAATACCACTGTTTGCCCAAATAAGAGAAGTTCGGCTATCGTCACAAGTCACTTTTATTTGAATTTGAATGTGTTTATTTAGGCTATAATCATTGATTAAAGGAAGATATCTTTGATGGATAATCAAAGGTATCTTTTTTAAGTCTTTCATTTTAGAAATAGGTCTTTTAAAATATTCTTTTTTACCTATAACAATCATAGGTTCTTTTTCTAAATAAAACGTATTAACTTTAGAAGTATCAAAAGGAGTTCTAACAATCCCTAAATCAATATTATGAGACAATAATAAATCAAGTATTTCATAAGTAGAACCTTCATAAATACGATATTGAACATGATCATAGTGTTCAATAAAATGCTTAATATTATCTTGTTGAATTAAACCACCATTAGAAGAAGTAATTCCAATTCTTAATACATCTTGAAAAGATTCTTTTAATTCATTTTTAGTAATTTCAGTTAAATCTAATATTTGAAGACATCTTTTATAAAAACGCATTCCTGCATCTGTTAATTCAATTTGTTTATTTCCTCTTTTTAATAAAGTAATACCAAGTTCTTCTTCTAATTGTTTAAGTTGAATAGATAAAGGGGGCTGTGCCATATGTAAAACCTGTGCAGCTTTAGAAATAGTTCCTTCTTCTACAATTGTTTTAAAATACTTCATTTGTCGAATATCCATTATAAATCCTCCTTTATATGTTAATAATATAATTATTATATAATATATATATTTTACATATAGATAAATCTTATCATATAATAACACCGAGGTGAAGAAAGTGAAACTATTAAAATACGTTAAAGAATATAAATTTTCAGCAACACTAGGTTTTTTATTTAAAATCTTTGAAGCTGCATTAGAACTTTGTGTTCCTGTAGTTATGGCTTCTGTCATTGATAAAGGAATTGCAAATAATGATACACCTTATATTTTAAAATGTGGTCTGGTGTTAATTGGACTTGCAGTATTTGGTTATTTATTTGCCCTTGTATGTCAATGGTATGCTTCCCTTACATCACAAAGTGTGGGGACACAACTTAGAAAAGACATGTATCATCAAATCAATCAATATGATGATGCCAATTTAGATACCCTTACAGCACCATCATTAGTGACAAGACTTATTAATGATGTAGTACAAATTCAATTAGCTGTAGCGATGACGATTCGTCTTACATCAAGAGCTCCATTTTTAATGATTGGTTCATTATTTATGGCGTTTATGATCAGTGGTTCTTTATCAATGATCTTTGTTGTAGGGGCGATTATTTTAGCGGTATCGATGTTATCAATTACAATTATTTCGATGCCTTATTTCTCTCGTATTCAAAAGTTATTAGATAAGATTGCTTTAATAGCAAGAGAAAACTTAAAAGGTGTACGTGTTATTCGTGCTTTTTCAAATCAAAATCATGAAGTAAAAAGATTTAATTTAGAAACAAAAAATCAAAAAGATGAACAAGTAAAAGTAGGTAAAATACAAGCTTTATTAAATCCCTTTACTTATTTAATTGTAAACTTTGCAATCATTATTATTATTTATGCTAGTGGTTTCCAAGTCAATGTAGGAAGTCTTTCTCAAGGGGAAGTTATTGCCTTAATTAACTATATGAATAGTATTTTACAAGCACTCATTGTCTTTGCGAATGTTTTATCAATCTACAATAAAGCTACAGCAAGTTATCAAAGGGTTTTTGAAGTACTTGAAACAACACCGCAAGTAGAAGATCAAGGAAGTTATTCAACCCTTATTCCTAATGAAAAAATGATTGAATTTAAAGATGTCAACTTTGGATATCTTCAAAAAGATGTGTTACACAACTTATCATTTACGATCAATAAAGGTGAAACAGTAGGAATTATTGGAGGAACGGGTGCTGGTAAATCAACACTAGTATCCCTTATTGGAAGAAATTATGATGTTAGAAGTGGACAAATTAAAATAGCTGGTAAAAATATTCAAGATTATAAACTAGAAACATTAAGACAACATATCAGTTATGTTTTACAAAATACATCATTGATTTCAGGAACAATTAAAGAAAATATTTGTATGTCAAAACCTTACCAAGAAGAAACAATGAATAAAGCTTTAGAAGTTTCGCAAGCTAAAGAATTTGTAAGTCGTCTTCCTCAAGGAATAGAAAGTGCTGTTGTTCAAGGTGGGAAAAACTTCTCTGGTGGACAAAGACAACGTTTAACAATAGCTAGAGCACTTTATAAACAAGCGGATATTTTAGTTTTAGATGATTGTTCAAGTGCGTTAGACTATGCAACAGATGCTGCTTTACAAAAACAATTACAAGAATTAAAAGAAATGACAAAAATTGTTATTTCTCAAAGAACAGCGTCTTTAAAAAGATGTGATCGTATTATGGTTTTATATCATGGTGAACTTGTTGGTTTTGATTGTCATGAAGAATTATTAAAAAATTGTACGGTTTATAAAGAAATTTATGAATCTCAAAATAATAAGGATGGTGATCTCAATGGATAAAAAAACAATTAAAAGATTGCTTACATATTGTAAACCTTATCGTTTTTTAATTATGTTATTAACACTTTTATCAATTGTCTCTGTTGTCTTTACTTTACTTACACCTGTTTTAATAGGTCAAGCAATAGATTTATTGGTTGGAAAGAATCAAGTTCATTTTCAAGCGTTATTGAACAAACTTATTTTTATTGGAATTGTTATTTTAATTATTTCTTTGATTCAATGGATCATGGGACAAATTACAAATACAATTACTTATAATATTACGAATGATTTAAGAAATAGAGTATTTGATCAAATTCAAGTTCTTCCTTTAAAATATATTGATGCTACAAGTCATGGAGATATTTTAGGAAGATTGATCAATGATATTGATTTAATTGGACAAGGCTTATTACAAAGTTTTACATCCTTGCTTACAGGAATTGCAACAATTGTAGGAACGATTTTGATTATGGCTTATATTCATTTTTCGGTAGCTGTAATTGTGGTTGTTTTAACACCACTTTCTTTACTTGTCGCTTCTTTGATTGTTAAAAGAACACATTCTTATTTCCAAGAACAACTTGCTTTAAGAGGGGAAATGAATGGTTATTGTGAAGAAATGATAGGTAATCAAAAAATTGTTAATATTTTTGATTATCAAGAACAAAACGAAGAAAAGTTTAATGAAATCAATGAACGTATGCATAAAAGTGGGGTTATTTCACAATTCTATGGAGCTTTAATTAATCCTACAACACGTTTAGTTAATAGTATTGTTTATGCTGCTGTTGGTATTTTTGGAGCATTTCAAGTATTAAATGGTTCATTTACAGTAGGTATTCTTTCAAGCTTTTTAACATATGCTAACCAATATACAAAACCATTTAACGAAATATCATCCGTTATGTCAGAAATGCAAACAGCCATTGCGGCCAGTCAAAGAGTCTTTGCATTATTAGATGAAGAAACAATCCAAGAATTAACAACATCTAAAATCATTGAAAATAAACAAGGACATATTATCATTGATCATTTAAATTTCAGTTATGATCCAAGTAAACCATTAATTCAAGATTTTAACTATGAAGCTAAACCAGGAACAATGACAGCTATTGTAGGTAAAACAGGTTGTGGAAAAACAACATTAATTAACTTATTAATGCGTTTCTATGATCCTCAAGGTGGAAAAATTACAATTGATGGTGTTAATATTGAAGATATGAACCGTGAAGATTTAAGAAAAATGTACGGTATGGTTTTACAAGATAGTTGGTTATTTAAAGGGACTATTAAAGAAAATATTGCTTATGGAAAAACAAAAGCTAGTGATGAAGAAATCATTGAAGCGGCTAAAAAAGCACGTGTGCATAAATATATTATGTCTCTTCCTCAAGGATACGATACAATGGTCGAAGAAGATGGTGGAAATATGTCTCAAGGACAAATGCAACTTGTGTGTATTGCACGTATTATGTTAACACATCCACCAATGTTGATTTTAGATGAAGCAACAAGTTCAATCGATACGCGTACAGAATTACAAATTCAAAAAGCTTTTGATGAAATGATGAAAGGAAGAACAACCTTTATTGTTGCTCACCGTTTATCAACGATTAAAAATGCCGATCAAATCATCGTTATGGATCAAGGACATATTGTAGAAATTGGTAATCATGAAGAATTGCTTCAAAAACAAGGTTATTATCATCAACTTTATTACAGTCAATTCGAAACTGAATAATCAAGAAAGTTACGATTTTAAGTCGTAACTTTTTTATTAGTTACTTTGAAGTAACTATACCACAATATTGTGCGTGCTTTTTTTTATTAGAAATAAAATTATAATGAAAAACGAAAAAGGAGGCACAACAATGAATGTTTCAACTTGTTTAAATATTTTAAGAGAAATCAAAGATGTTGCTTTTGCAACCGTTGATGAAAATAATCAACCACAAGTAAGAATTATAGATGTGATGTTGGTTGAAGATAATAAATTATATTTTTGTACAGCAAGAGGAAAAGATTTTTATAAACAATTTAAAAATCATCCATACGTTGCAATTATAGGAATGAATAAAGAGTATCAAATGGTTCGTTTAAATGGACTTGTTAAACGATTAGAAAAGCAAAAATATTGGATAGATCGTATTTTTAAACATAATTCATTAATGAATTATGTTTATCCAAATGAAAGTCGTTATATTTTAGAAGCCTTTTGTCTTGAAGAAGGTGAACTAGAATTCTTTGATTTAGGCAAAGAACCTATTTATAGAGAAAGTTTTTCAGTGAATAAAGAGATAAAACCTAAGGGATTTATCATTAGTAATCAATGTATTCAATGTGGCTTATGTCAAAAGAATTGTCCACAACAATGTATTTCAAATTATCAAATTCAACAAGAACGTTGTTTATATTGTGGATTATGTTATGAAAAATGTCCTGTACAAGCAATAGAAAGTAAAGTATTGTAATATTCATACATTAGCTAAAGTGATTGATAATATAAGAGAAAGAATGCAAAGTGATGATAGTTTTTCTTATTCCTATTTTCCGGTAATTCAATTTTATGATTATGGAAATGAAATTAAACAAAAACTCTCTATTGGTTATGGCAAAGAACTTCCTATAGGGAGTTCCTTAGAAATTATGTATGAGGAAAATAATCCTAAACGTATATTGATTTTAGAAAATAATCCACAAAAAAAGCTATATATCATTTTTATAATTGTGGGTATTTCTTCGTTAATAGCAGGTTTAATAATACGTATTCTTTAAAGACTTACGAGATGATTTCGTAGGTTTTTTTATTAGAAACTTTTTTGGACTATCCGCCCATTGAAGAAGGTAGGAGAGATTGCTAAAATAATAATAGAAATGAGACAAATGTGAGACGAATTATCTTTAAACATATGATACAATGATAGAAAATGTAGATGATCCAACAGAAATCAAAAGATATCGAGATGTCGTAGAAATCAGTCAAAGTATGTTTGCAGGAAATTATGATGACTTAAGAAACAATCGTAAAATCGAAACAGAAAGCTTCATGATGGCGGCAACATTTACGTGTACAAATATTAGAAGAGAAGACTTACCAGAAGAAGATGAAATCAATATGTGTAAGGCAATGGATCAATTATTTCAAAGAACGAGAGATGAAAGAAAACTCAATACTTTAAAAGAATTGCTTAAAGTGAAATTAGGAACTTTATCAAGTCCTTTAGAAAAACAACTCACAAATACATTGCTAGAAAAATTGAATGAACTTACATTAAATATCTTTAACATCAATAGTGAAGAAGAGGTTTTAAAAATTATTAATAAAAAAATAAACAGTTTGAAATAAATGCTATCTCAAACTGTTTTTTAATATAAATTATTCAATTAAAAGAAAGATTTAAAGGAGTAGTTGATTCTTTTGTACCATGAGGAAGACGTTTTTTTAAAGGAATGACTTTAAAACCAGGGCATAGATACATAAAAGGGGAATAACGTAATTCATGGCTAAGTATAGAAATAACTGTTTTTTGATCTAAAGATGTATAAACATCAAAAACAAGGTCAAAATCTAAAGGATGAATGTTTTTTAATTGAATGCGAGAATCTTTATGATTTTTAATCATTAATTTAAAAATGTGATAGTTACCTGCTGTAATACATAATTTCATGAAAGCACCTCCTTTTATAGTTTGAACAAAAGCATAAATAATATGATTAAAAATAGACAATTTTTATTAAAAAAATTATAATAAAGGAAACGGGGAGCTTTTTGCTGAGAGTAAGTATTGACTTAGACCCATAACCTGATTTGGATAATGCCAACGTAGGAGATATAAACGTTAACAGAGTTCAACAGGGCTCTCTTTTTATTTCCAGGGAAATAAAAAAAGAATATTGTAAAGAAAGAAGGAAATTTGATGAAATTAAATAAAGAAGATTTATTATTGTATGGAGTAACAGATTCAAAATATTTAAAAGGAAGAAAAATGTCGGAATTAGTTGAAGAAGCCATTCTTGGTGGTGTAACAATGATTCAACTAAGAGAAAAAGAAATGACACATGAAGCATTTAAACAAGAAGCATTGGATGTTCAAAGTGTGTGTCAAAAACATCATGTTCCTTTGATTATTAATGATGATGTTGAATTGTGTAAAGAAATTGATGCAGATGGGGTTCATATTGGGCAAGATGATTTAAATTTAAAAGAAGCAAGAAAAATATTAGGTGAAGATAAAATTATTGGTGTATCTGCACATAATTATGAAGAAGCAAAAATAGCTTTAGAAAATGGGGCTGATTATTTAGGTGTCGGAGCTATTTTTGCAACTCAAACAAAAGATGCTGCACAAAATATTTCAATGGATACATTAAATGAAATTTGTCAAAAAGTTGATATTCCTGTGGTTGCCATTGGTGGTATTAATCAAGTGAATATCTTAGAATTTATGGGTGCTGCTATTGATGGTGTTGCTATCGTTTCAAGTATCTTTGGAAGTGATGATATCCAAAAAGCAAGTAGCCTATTAAAAGATAAAATTCAAAGAGTTATCTCTAACAAAATGCCAACTTGCCTTACAATTGCAGGAAGTGATAGTAGTGGAGGTGCAGGAATTCAAGCAGATTTAAAAACAATGCTTGCTAATCGTGTTTATGCCATGTCGGTTATTGCAGCACTAACAGCTCAAAATACTACAGGAGTCGATGCTATCTATGATGTCGATGCTTCTTTTGTGGCTAGTCAAATGGATAGTGTGTTTACAGATATTTATCCAATGGCTGTTAAAATTGGAATGGTTTCTCAAAAAGAAGTCATTTTATCTATTAGTGGAAAGTTAAAACAATATCATGCACGTAATATCGTTGTTGATCCTGTGATGGTGGCTACAAGTGGGGCAAAACTTATTAGTGATGAAGCTATTGATACATTAAAAGAAAATCTCTTCCCACTCGCAACGGTTTTAACACCAAATATTCCTGAAGCCGAAGTTTTATCAGGATTAAAAATCAATAATGAAGAAGAAATGTTAACAGCAGCTAAATATATTGGAGATCATTATCATTGTGCAGTATTACTTAAAGGCGGACATCAAATCAATGATGCCAATGATTTACTTTATAAAGAAGGTAATTATCAATGGTTTAAAGGAAAACGTATTAATAACAATAATACTCATGGTACAGGATGTACTTTATCAAGTGCGATTGCTTCTTATTTAGCACGAGGTGAAAATTTGGAAAATGCTGTTAAAAAAGCTAAAGATTATATTTCTGGAGCACTTGCAGCAATGCTTGATTTAGGACAAGGACAAGGACCAATGGATCATGGTTATGTTTTAGATAAAAAAGATTAGACGAATTGTCTATTTTATAGGTATAATAGTGGCGGGTGATGAAAATGAATTATTATGAAGAAGCCTTGAAATTACATGAAAAACATCAAGGGAAAATACATACGGAATTAAATTGTGAAATTAATACAATGGATGATATGTCTGTTGTTTATACGCCAGGGGTTGCTGAACCTTGTCGTAAGATTGCTGAAAATGAAGAAGATGTTTATCGTTATACAACAAAATCAAATACAATTGCTGTTGTCTCAAATGGAACAGCTGTTTTAGGACTTGGAAATATTGGAGCCAAAGCTTCGATTCCAGTCATGGAAGGAAAAGCTGCTCTATTTAAAAAATTCGGAGATGTTAATGCGGTACCTATTTGTTTAGATACACAAGATAAAGAAGAATTGATTCAAACAGTTAAAAATATTGCACCATGTTTTGGTGGAATCAACTTAGAAGATATTGCTTCTCCAGATTGTTTTGAAATCGAAGAAAGATTAGATCAAATGTTAGATATTCCTGTATTCCATGATGATCAACATGGAACAGCTGTTGTTGTTTTAGCGGCCTTATATAACGCTTTAAGAGTGACAAAAAAAGATATCAAAGATATTACAGTTGTTTTAAATGGACCAGGAGCTGCAGGAACAGCTATTATTAAAATGATGCATACAGCCGGTGTTGGTAAAATTATTGCAGTGGATGAATTTGGAATTTTATATAAAGATAGACAAGAAGGACTTATTCCTCATAAGCGTGCTTTATGTGATATTACTAATCCTGATAATATGCAAGGTACATTAGCTGATGCATTAAAAGGTGCAGATGTTTTTGTAGGTGTTTCTAAACCAAATCTAGTAACTGATGAAATGGTTCATTCAATGAACAATGATCCAATTATCTTTGCAATGGCAAATCCTGAACCAGAAATTACTTATCAAAAAGCCAAAGCAGCAGGAGCAAGAGTTGTTGGAACAGGTCGTTCAGATTATCCAAATCAAATTAATAATGTTTTAGCTTTCCCTGGTATTTTTAAAGGAGCATTAGAAGCAAGAGTTCCTTCAATTACACCAGAAATGAAAGTAGCTGTGGCTAAAGCTATTGCAGATACAATCAGTGATGAAGATTTAAATGAAGAAAATATCATGCCAAAAATCTTCAATAAAGATGTGACAGCAGCTGTTGCTGATGCAATTAAACAATTTGCTAAATAAAAAAGATATTAACAAAATAAATGACCCTACCTATTTGGTAGGGCTATTTCATATAATTATATTATCATAGTTAAAGTGAAAGAAATCGATGATAAATATGGGTAGAGAGAATAGGGTGAAAATAATTGAGATAAAAGATAGAAATGATGAACTATTAAATACACTGTAAATGTTTGGGAAGATTCTGTAAAAGCCACACATACATTTTTAAATGAACAAGAAATTGAACATATTAAAGAATATGGTCCAATGACATCAAAGAATGTTGAACATTTGATGGTTGTAGATAATGATGAAGCTGTGGGATTTATGGAAATTGAAAATCATAAATTAGAGATGTTGTTTATAGCTTCTAACCAAAGAGGAAAAGGGCTAGGTAAAGCTTTACTACAATATGGTATGAAGAATTATGATGTTTGTGAATTAACGGTAAATGAGCAAAATCCACAGGCTATTGGTTTTTATGAAGTAATGGGATTTAAAACATACAAGAAAACAGAATTAGATGAAGCAGGAAACCCTTATCCGCTGTTATATATAAAATTAGATAGATAAGATTTTATGGAATTGTTTAAAAAATTAATTATAATGAATATGAAAAAAGAACAACAAACGGTTCACCTTGGATTTTAATAGTATGAAATAACTATCACACACTTTGCTAGAAACAGGAGGTAGTTATTTTTGTTATATATAGAAGTAATTTTACAATGATATCTATTACTGACATGCTTAATGCAAGTGTCCATACTAAATAATATATAACAAAAATGATTCTATTATGATAGAATGATACAAGGAGGTACATAGTATGGAAGTTATGCTTATTGTTGGGTTATTTGCTTCATCTGCGCTTTCCTTAAATTTTATTGTTAATCAAAAATATAAATTAGCAGGATCAATGAATATTATTAACTTATGTTTAGTGGTAGCGACAGCTTATCAATTTGATCAAGTAAAGAATATTGTTTGGTTATTTGGAATTGCGGCAGGAGTTGTACTTGTTTATTTTGTAGTAAGATTTCTTTTAAAGAAGAAGAAAAAAGAAAAACAACAATCTATTGAAAATAAGGTTGTTGATGTAGACGTTGTAGATAAGGAGAATTAGAGAATGGAAAAAGTATTAATTGAAATTGAAATGGAAAATGGAGATGTGATGAAAGGAGAACTTTATCCTGAAGTTGCACCAATTACAGTAGAAAACTTTTTAAAATTAATTGATGAAGATTTTTTTGCAGGATTGATTTTCCATAGAGTTATCCCAGGATTTATGATTCAAGGTGGGGGATATACAAAAGACTTTAAAGAAAAACATTGTGATTCTATTAAAGGTGAATTTAAAAGCAATGGTGTTAACAATGAATTAAAACATACAGAAGGTGTTTTATCTATGGCTAGAACAATGATCAAAGATTCAGCATCTTCACAATTCTTTATTATGCATAAACCAGCACCACATTTAGATGGTGAATATGCTGCATTTGGTAAAATTACTGAAGGTTTAGATATTGTAGATCAAATTGCCAATGTCCCTACAAACTTCCAAGATTGTCCAACAACACCAGTTGTGATCAAAACAATTAGAAGAGCGTAATTGTATGAAAGTAATGTTTATATCAGATATTCATGGTTCTTATTATTGGGCAAATAGGGCCATTGAAAAATATCATGAAGAAAAAGCGGATAAACTTATTATTTTAGGGGATATTTTATATCATGGACCACGTAATGATTTACCTAAGGATTATAATTGTAAGAAGGTTATTGCTTTATTAAATCCTTTAAAGAAGGATATTATTGCAGTTAGAGGAAATTGTGATAGTGAAGTTGATCAAATGGTTTTAGATTTCCCTATGCGTAGTGACTATGCTTTGATGGATGTTGATCAACATCATTTTTTTATGACACATGGACATTTATTTAATGAAGATCAACTTCCTTTATTAAATGAAAATAATATTTTGATTTATGGACATTTTCATAAACCACTTGCTAAAAAAGAAAACGGTATTTATATTTTAAATCCGTCTTCGATTTCTTTACCTAAAGAAGGTACGAATAGTTATGGTATTTATGAAAATGACTGTTTTACAATTAAAACATTTGATAATGAAATTGTAAAACAAATACAATTAGATTAATGAAAGAATCGTTTGATAGATAATATCAAGCGATTTTTTTAATGTGTGCCGGGCATGGCACTAATTCAGTTGGAGATAAACCAACCACAGGTATTTACCGCCAAGTGTAATGAACCACAAGTCGTTGTCAGTGATGGCAAGGATGGAGGAAGTGGTGTAGTGATTCTTTTGAGCGTACGAACAGAAACTTGATATAAGGCTAAATGGTGGATGAGATTGCATTACAAATCGAAGTCCAAAAGGTAAACGTAAAACCAAGACAGTAAATCAAGACGTTGTAAAAGTTAGAGGATTAGTGAATTACCCCGAGAGGTTTTGTGGACAACGAATTCTAGTAAACTTTAAAAGCAGTGATGGTACCGTTGGTCGAGAAAGGCTTGTCACAAAAAGTCAGCTGAGGTCGTAGTAGGTAGGACACACAATACTGAAGGACCTAATGTTTATATGATGTTTACTCATCATAAGCAATGTTTGAACAGTTCGACATCGAGAATGGTCTCATAATTGGAAATCGTAATTCCATGGAGATGAAGGTAGAGGGAATGGTTTCAAATATATTTACGAGTGAAGGGAGAAACAACATGAGATTAATTGAAGTGATATTAGATGATAAAAATCTAAATGAAGCAGTCAAGAGGGTCAAGCGTAATAAGGGTGTAGCGGGAGTTGATAAAATGACCGTTTATGAAATTGATACGTATTTTCAAAACAATAAAGAAAGAATCAAAAAGGAAATATTGGAAAAGAAATATAGACCTCAACCAATTGCAACAGGTGAATTAAAATTACCAATTAGTGGTTATGTGCATATGATGAAAGCTTTTGAAAGAATGGTTTGTGAAGCAGCGGTTACTGGAAATAGAGATTTAGCTGTAACAGCTTTAAGTATGGATCTGTTATGTCAAATTGATCATGATGCTAATATTGTTATTGATGAACTTATTGAAGCGCATAAAGACTATTTACCACAGTTTAAACAATCTTAGGATTGTTTTTTCTTTTACACAAAAATAATCTTCTTGTTAAAAAGTCCGTGCAAATTTATTAAAAGTATGGTATTTTTAGTTATGGTAGGAGGGATAGTCTATGGTCAAATATATTGATATCGCAGATGATATTAGAAGTAAGATTTTTGATAAAAAATATACATATGGACAAAAACTCCCTTATGAATATGTATTATGTGTTGCTTATCATTGTAATAAAGAAACAATGAAAAAAGCCTTGGATATATTAGTAAAAGAAGGATTGATTGTAAGAAGAAGAGGGGCAGGAACTTTTGTAAAGGATTATGATGCTTCTTCAGAAGATGCAACTCAACTTAAACAATCAGGATTGGGTTTAACACGAAAATTAAAAGGCAAAGGTGAATTAAAAAGTGAAATTATTGAATTTTCGGTTATACCGAGTGATGAGCATATATCTAAAAAATTACAAATAGAAGAGGGATCCTTTGTCTATCATATTATTAGAAAAAGAATATTTGATGATAAACCGTATTGTTTAGAAATCACATACATGCCTATTTCTATTATTCCAAATTTAAAATTAGAGCATTTGAAAGGCTCGATATACCAGTATATTGAAAAAGAATTAAAATTAAAGATACAAAGTACGCATAAAACTATACGTGCTCATCTATCGAGTCCGTTAGAACAAGAAAATTTGGGATTGAAGGAATATGAACCATATATTGAAGTTGAACAAACGGCATATTTAAGTAGTGGGATTATCTTTGAATATTCATTTACGAGATATCATTACAACAATTTTGAACTTCAAACAGTGACGGTTCAATAGCCAAAAAACATAAAAAAAGCTGTCTAAATGATAGCGTTTTCTTTTTTTAACAAAAAAATTCAAAAAAATAACCGCTTTCAAAAACGTTGAAAAACCCTTATTTTATGCGGATTTTTTAAAAAAATATGTTTTTTAAAATTAAAAGTATGGTACTTTTAATTTAAAAAACCATTGACTTTTATTTGCATAATAGATTATACTATTAGTGTCAAAAAAATATTTAAGGGAGGAAAAATTTATGGACAAAATGGCGGATGTCTTAGGTCGCGCTGGTGCATGGTGCGGTCAAAACAAATATTTATCTGCAATTAAAAATGCGTTCCAAAACTTCATGCCTTTAACAATCGCTGGGGCAATTGGGGTTTTATGGTGTAACGTATTAGTTAACGAAACTACTGGGTTAGGTATGTTCTTCAAACCAATCATGGCTTTAGATTTCTTAAACCCAGCATTCCAAGCTGTTAACTTCTGTACTATCAGCTGTATCACAGTTGGTATCACTCTTGGTATCGCCCAAGAAATCGGTGTTTGGAACATGGGAGCTGAAAGAGCTGGTTATATTCCAGGTTTAGTAGGTTTAGCTGCATGGTTATCAGTTACAAACACTTCACACATGGTAGACGGAGCTAAAGAAGCTTTCACTGGTGTTGCTGGTAACGAATTAGGAGCTACTGGTTTATTCACTGGTATGATTATTGGTGTATTATCTGTAGAATTATTCTGCTTCTTTGAAAAACAAGATGCATTAAAAATTAAAATGCCAGAACAAGTTCCACCAGGAGTTGCTCGTGCATTCGAAGTTTTAGTACCAGCTACTATTACTTTAATCATCACTGCTTGTATTGGATCAGCATGTTATAACTTAACTGGTTTATACTTAAATGATGTCATCAAAAACAGTATCCAAGGTCCTTTAGGGGCTGTAGGTGCTACAATCCCAGGTGTTATGATTATCTATTTAGTAATCATGTTATTCTGGTTAGTAGGTATTCATGGTAACAACATGTTATCTGCAGTAAAAGAAGCATTATTTACACCATTAGCACTTGAAAACGTTGAAGCATTCAACAAAGGTGAAACTCCAAAAAATATCATCAACATGTATGCATTACAAATGTGGGGTGAATTTGGTGGTTCAGGTGTTACTATCGGTTTAGTAATCGCAATCATTATCTTTGGTAAACGTGAAGATAATAAAGCAATCGCTTCATTATCATTAGTTCCAGGTTTATTCAACATCAATGAAACAGTTACATTTGGTATTCCAATGGTATTAAACCCAATCTTAGGTATTCCATTCGTAGTTGCTCCATTAGTTACAATTATTATTGGTTATGTATTAACAGTTATCGGATTCTGTCCAGTTGCATGTTTAACAGTACCTTGGACAACTCCACCAATCGTATTCGGATTCTTAGCTACAGGTGCTAACGTAATGGGTGCAGTAACTCAAGCAATCTTAATTGTTGTTTCAACAGTTATCTATGTACCATTCTTAATCTCTTACGAAAAATATCAAAACAAACAAGCTGCAGAAGCTTAATATTGATAAATTAAATAAGATAATGAATAAGGGCGGGATTCCCCGTCCCTTATTTTTTAAAAAAATATTTAATGAATATGAGCGGGATTCCCCGTCCCTTATTTTTTAAAAAAATATTTAATGAATATGAGTTGACTTTATTAAAGAAAATTGATATTTATTAAATATTGAAAGTATAGAATTAAAGAGGGGTTTTTATGGAATCAAAAAAAGTCGAATCAAATGCGGAATTAACACCATTTGAAAAAGAATTTAAAGTTCAATTAAATTTACCTGCTGCATACTTTAGTGTATTTTATGCAATCTATGTGGTGTATATGATTGTTTCGGGTAATTTTAGTGATTTACCTGCAGTTGTTGTATTAGGTGTCATTGCTATTGGGTATTTATTTGGATATAGACCTTATAAATATGTTGTAAAAAGAAGAACTTTAGAAATTCATAGAAGAATTGGAAAAACAAAAGAAATTAACTTAATGAACTGTGAAACAATTACAGATCCAATCGCTAAAATGACAAAGATCATTACAAATGCACATTCATATGAAATCTATATGGATGATGGAACACGACAAACTGTTGCTCCAAAAGATCAAATGGGATTTGTGGATGCTGTTGTTCATTCAAATAAGAGAATTCACTGTCAAGTTGAAGAATATAACCAAACTCATCGTAAATGGGAAAAGAAAAGAAGAAAAGAAGAAAAGAAAGCTAAAAGAACTGCTGCTCAATAGTATGCAGCTCTTTTTTTGTATAAAATAAATAAAAAATTATCAAAATGATAAAAACTTTGTAATAGTTGTTGACAACCTATATTTTCGTTTGTATAATGACATCATATAAATAATAATTTATATACTAAATAAGGGGGATACAAAGATGGAATTTAACAAGTTAGTTGAAGATTATGGATGCCTAGCTTTTACTGATGATGTTATGAAGGAAAGAATTCCTAAATCAACATATAAAGCATTCCATGAATCGCTTGATAAAGGCGAAGAATTATCAAAAGAATGTGCAACTGTTATTGCGAATGCAATGAAAATTTGGGCAGTTGAACATGGAGCTACACATTTTACTCACTGGTTTACTCCAATGACAGGATTAACTGCAGAAAAGCATGATGCTTTTTTAGAACCAGATGGGTCAAAAGCTGTTTTAGAATTTAGTGGGAAAACATTAAGAAAAGGAGAACCTGATGCTTCTTCATTTCCATCAGGTGGTTTAAGAGCTACTTTCGAAGCAAGAGGATATACAGCATGGGATTGTACATCACCTGCATTCGTTAAAGATGGAACATTATATATTCCAACGTTATTCTGTTCATATACTGGGGAAGCATTAGATAAGAAAACACCTTTACTTAGATCATGTGATGCATTAAGTAAAGCAGCTTGTCGTTTGTTACCTTTAATTGGGGTTGAAGGGGTAACTAAAGTTTCTGCTTCAGTAGGGGCTGAACAAGAATATTTCTTAGTTGATGATAAATATTATCAAGAACGTATGGATTTAAAATTAACTGGTAGAACTTTATTTGGAGCTATGGCACCAAAAGGACAAGAATTAGAAGATCATTACTTCGGTTCTTTAAAACGTAAAGTTGCGGCTTTCATGAAAGATTTAGATGCTGAATTATGGAAATACGGGATTCCATCTAAAACAAAACATAACGAAGTTGCACCTGCACAACATGAAGTTGCTTGTGTTTATGCAAAAGTAAATATTACGACAGATAACAACCATTTATTAATGCAAATTGCTCAAGATATCGCTAAAAAACATGGTTTACGTTGTTTATTACATGAAAAACCATTTGCTGGAGTTAATGGTTCTGGTAAACATGATAACTGGTCAGTAATTACTAATACAGGAATCAACTTATTTAATCCAGGAAAAAATCCTGAAGAAAATAAACCATTCTTAGCTGCATTAGCTTGTACAATCAAAGCTGTTGATGAATATGCTGAAATCTTACGTATGTCAATTGCTTCTGCTGGAAACGATCATCGTTTAGGAGCTAACGAAGCACCACCAGCAATCATTTCTATGTTCTTAGGTGAAGAATTAGATAAAGTAGTAGAAGATATTTGTACTGGTAAAAAATCTGATCATGAAGAAATTGGACGTTTTGATACAGGTGTTTCTGTTGTTCCAACATTCTCTAAAGATAATACAGATCGTAACAGAACTTCACCATTTGCCTTTACAGGTAATAAATTTGAGTTCCGTGCAGTTGGTTCTGCACAATCTGTAGCTGGGCCTAACACAATTTTAAATTCTATGTTAGCTGAAGAAATGACACAAATGGCTGATGCTATTGAAGGTGGAAAATCATTTGAAGAAGTTGTGAAAGAATTCATTTCTAAACATAAACGTATTATCTTCAATGGTGATGGATATTCAGCTGAATGGGAAGAAGAAGCAAAAAGACGTGGACTTCCTAACCACAAAAACACTGTTGATGCTTTGAAATGCTTAAAAGATCCAAAATATATTGATATGTTAGATCGTCAAGGTGTTTATACAAAAGTAGAAATCGCTTCACGTTATGAAATCTTATTAGATAACTATATTAAAACAATTCAAGTTGAAGCTTTAACTGCAGTTAAAATGGTTAAAACACAAATTTATCCAGCAGCTTGTGATTATTTAGCTAAAGTGTCGTCAGAAGTTGTTGCTGCAAAAGAAGCAGGTATTCCAGCAGCATTCTTAACTGAAGATGCAACAAAACTTGCAACATTATTACAAGAAGCTAAAGATAAATTAACAACATTAGAAGATAACATCTCAAAAGCTCAAAATAATGATGCTGAAATCTTTGAAGTTGCTACTATGTGGAGAGATGATGTCTTCGGTATTATGCAATCATTAAGAGAAACAATTGATACAATTGAAGAATTAGTAGATGATTCTTATTGGCCAATTCCAACTTATGTAGACTTATTATTTGGTATTTAATATATATACAAAAATCGGTTCTATGAACCGATTTTTTTGTCCTTTCTTTTATTAATGATATAAATAATTAAAATCATAATCAGTGCACCTGTAGAATCAATACATACATCCCTAAATTGTCCAGCTCTACCAGCAATAAAGAGTTGATGAAATTCATCTGTGCAAGCATATAAAAATGTAAAAATGAATGATTTTACCAATGATTTTTCAATATGTACAATTGTTTTATAAATTAAAAATGCAAGAATGGCATATTCTGTCATATGCGCACATTTTCTTACAATGAAGGAAAGGGTATCTCTTGTAATTGGAAGTATGTGAATAATGATATCCACAATAAAATTACTTTGTTTAGAAGAATCATTTCCTGGAGTTTGTGACATCACAAAGATAAAAATCATCCAAAGAATTGTAAGTATTAAGTATTTATTTTTTTTCATAGCTGCATTATAACAAATAATAATTATAAAATAAATGTTTACAATTGTATACAATTTGATATAATGAGAACGTATATCGGATGATAATGGCGAAAGAGATTCTATATGAACACCGAAGAATTAAAGATTTCAGGTAAAAGGATCGCTATTGGACGAACCATTGGAGAGATTCATTAAATTGAACACCGAAGGAGCAAACCCAAAAGGGTGAAACTCTCAGGTAAAAGGACAGTGGCTAAATAGTATTTTTTCATTATTAATTCCGACTAATTTATTAGGAGGAGTTTTTTTATGCAATTACTAACACAAATATTAAAACAAATTAATGATTATGTATGGGGATTACCACTTATTTGTTTATTATTAGGTACAGGTATTTACTTTACCTTCAAATTAAGATTGATACAGCTTACAAAACTAAAATTAGCTTTTAAATGTATCTTTAAAAAGCATGAAGGGGAAGGGGATGTCAGCAGTTTTCAAGCTTTATGTACAGCACTTTCTTCAACAATTGGAACAGGAAATATTGTCGGAGTTGCTACAGCAATTGCAGCGGGTGGTCCAGGTGCTTTATTTTGGATGTGGGTATCAGCTTTCTTTGGTATGGCTACAAAATATGCGGAAGGATTACTTGCGATTCGTTATCGTCAAAAAGATGAAAATGGAGAAATTGCTGGTGGTCCAATGTATTATCTAGAAAAAGGTTTACATAGCCCGTTTCTAGCAAAAATATTTGCTTTCTTTGGAGTCAGTGTGGCGTTACTAGGAATTGGAACATTTACCCAAGTAAAATCAATTTCTGATGGTCTTAGTATGTCAATAGGGATGCCCCGTTATGTAACAGCTATTTTACTTACAGTTGCAGTTGCATTTATTACTATTGGTGGAATTCAAAGAATTGCTTCAGTGGCTGAAAAAGTCATTCCCCTTATGTGTATACTTTATATAGGTGGTGTTGTTTTAATACTTGTGTCACATATCACATTACTTCCAAGTACACTTGCTTTAATTATTAAATCAGCTTTTACACCTCAAGCAGTATTTGGTGGAGGAACAGGAATTACAATGGTTATTGCTATGCAAAAAGGAATTAGTCGTGGTATTTTCTCTAATGAAAGTGGTCTAGGAAGTGCTCCTATTGCTGCAGCTGCAGCAAAGACAGATTCTTGTGTAGAACAAGGACTAGTTTCAATGACAGGGACATTTATTGATACGATTGTTATTTGTACAATGACAGGTCTTGCTATCGTGTTGACACAATCTTATACAACAGGATTAGATGGTGCAGCTATGACAACACATGCATTTTCAGTGGGACTATTTATTCCATTAATTGGTAAATATATTGTCAATATTGGTCTTGTATTCTTTGCCTTTACAACAATTATTGGATGGAATTATTATGGTGAAAGATGTATGTATTATCTTAAAGGATTAAAAGCTGTAAAGATTTATAAAATTGTTTTTATTACATTTATTACAATTGGACCATTTATGTCTTTGGAATTTATCTTTGTTTTAGCGGATATTGTTAATGGTTGTATGGCAATTCCAAACTTAATTGGTTTAATTGGTTTAAGAAAAGAAATTGTTGAAGAAACTGAACAATATTTTGAATGTGATCAAGAAATAGAATTTATAACAAATATAGAAGGATAGCGAGGCTATCCTTTTTCTATTAGCTGAATAATGTTTTGTAAGATTTTATTCGTAGAATTTAAATGGTAGTAGAAGGAAATGGGAGAGGAAATATCTAAATCTTGATATTGAAGATATTTAGAATACTGATTTGATTCGATAAAATCATGTAAAATAGCATATCCTTCTTTTAAACATACTTTTAAAAGTGTTTGTTCGATTTCATAGTTTTCTAGCGATTCTTGTCTTACATCATAGATAAGTTTTAAATTATTTAGAGAACAATCTTGATGGTAATATTTTCTTAAATGACCTTTTTTTAATAAAAGATGATTTTCATCTTTTATTTCAGGATATTCAAAAGTAATAATCGCATCTAGTTTTCTTTCTTTAAATAAATGTAATAGTTCTAAACGTGAATAAGCTTGATATTGTAGATGAATCAAAGGGTAATTTTCTTTTATTTTTTGTAATAAGTTTAAAAGTAATTCATCATCTAATGATTTAATAAAACCAATAGAAAAAGTACAACGCTTTCCTCTTCGATATTCTTCTATGACTTTATAACTTAAATCAATATCCTCTAATATTTTCTTGGCATATGGCAAGTATGCTTGTCCTTCACTTGTAAGAGAAACAGATTTCTTTGACCGATGAAATAAAGGAATATCTAAATCACCTTCTAAACACTGAATTTGTTTAGTAATAGCTGTTTGACTAATATAAAAATTTTGAGCTGTTTTTGTAAAATTAAGTGTTTCACTTAAATCAACAAAATATTGAAGTTGTCTAATATTCATAAAATCACCTCATAACTTATAGTTATTATAATATGAAATAATAATATTGGAAAGTTATTAAAGAGGTTTATAAAATAAGAATGAAAAGAGGGATGATATGAAAAGATATTTATATTATTTATTAGGAATGAATATATTAGTTTTAGGGATTACATGTAATACATTATCTGATTTAGGAGTAGGGGCCTTTAGTACACTTCCTTATGCGGTAAGTTTTTTAACCTTTCTAACATTTGGACAAGCAAATATTGTTTTTTATTTAATCTTCGTTTGTATTCAAATGATTCTTGAAAGAAAAATCAGTATGAAGTTTATTTTAGAAATCCCGTTTTCTTTTATTTTTGGTTTTTTGGTAGATTTATATCAATACATAATACCTACAATAAATTTGAATCTTTATACACAAATCCTTGTGTTATTAATAGGGAATACGTGTTGTGCAATAGGTGTGTATTTTATGATTAAAGGAAATTTAATTATGACACCTGTTGATGGTTTGGTATTAAGTATTTCAGAAGTTTTCCATAGACCTTATTCTTTATGTAAGAACATCTTTGATATTAGTATGATTCTAGCAACAATCATTATTTGTCTTATTTGTCATAGTTCTATTTATGGTGTTGGTATAGGAACTGTATTTTCAGCTTTCTACATAGGGCGTGTAATAAGCGTTTTAGAAAATTTTAAATTTAAGACATATAAAAAATGCTATTAAAAAATAATAACTCAATTGATTGAATTTTAAGTCGGAGGGAAAATGCAAAAAATATATTATGAAATAACAAAAACAATGAATAATTTACCTATAAGTATTTATCCTCATAAAAAAAGCCCATGTAAAATTTGTACAGCACATTGGCATAGGTCTTTAGAATTATCAATAGTGTTTGAAGGAAAAGTTATTTTTTTTAATGATGGGATGAAAAGAATTCGTTATAAGAATGAAGTGAATATATCAAATTGTGAAGAAATTCATTATTCTATACCTCAATATAAAGAATTTGATGAAAAAAATGTAGGATATACAATGCATATAAATTACGGATTTTTAAAGAAAATGATACCTGATATTAAGAATATATATTTCAATATTGACGAGCCGTTTTTAAATAAGAAAATAACACAATATATGATGGATATTTATAGCTTTTATATAAGTAATCAATCTACCAGATACATGAACATATTAATGGTGACACTGGAAATGTTAATTTTTTTATACGAAAATTGTAAAAATGAACGTAAAATGATTAAAACAGAAAAGACAAAAGATATATTAGAATATGTTAATAGCCACTATAATGAAGAATTGCTTGTATATGAGGTAGCAAAACGTTTTGGATATTCTAGAGAGTATTTTTCAAGATTTTTTAAAAAAGAAATAGGTATGTCATTTAAAGATTATTTAACTCAATATAGATTAAATAAATCGCTAATTGAGTTAGAATTGAATAACAAAACAATTACTGATATTGCGTTTAATACAGGATTTTCTAACGAAACACAATACATTAATTCTTTTAAAAAAATATTTAAATTGACACCAGGACAATATAGAAAGTCACATATTAATGACGATAAAGTCACTAAATAAATATAATTTATCTATTATTTTCTATATATTTTAAATATAGAAAGGAAGGGTATCATGAAAAAAATTACAACTTATTTATTTAGTATGATGTTGTTGTTCTCTTTTGCAGTTATTCCAGTTTATGCATTAGATGGACAAAACGTTAATTTTGATTTACATTCTATAGTTTATGATGATGGAGAAGCTATAGATTCTGTTGTTTTGAAAACATCTAATCTAGAAATTGATCATAGTAAGATAACAAAAGATATGTTTAAAGTTCATGCAACAGGAACAACAGTATATTCTAGTCAACTTGAAAATGAATTTTTTGGTCCTAATTCTCAATCTGGTTTACAACATTGTGGATTATATGATGAAGAAAGAGAAGTTGAAAGTGTAGAAGAAAAAAATGGAAATATTATTTTACACTTAGTGACCAATAAAGAAACAAAAGGGAAAAACACATTAGATTTTACAGCAAATTTCTCAACGTTAAAAGGGTGTAATTCTTTATTGAATATAAAGTATGAAATTACTTTGAATAAGGGATTACCATTAAAAGATGGAAGTGAATTAAGTAATATTCAATTTTTACAAAATGAAAAAATCATAAATGAAGAAATTGATAAATTTAGTGCAGGTGAATCAAATGGATTAAAATATCAATTTTATACACCTAATAATGCAAATGATGGGAATAAACACCCGCTTATAGTATGGTTTCATGGAGGTGGAGAATCTGGATTTAGAGGATTGCACTATAATAATCTTTCTCAATTAAAAGCAAATAGAGGAGCTGTTGCTTTAGCAAGCGATGAAGCACAAAATATTTTTAATGGAGCATATGTATTGGCACCTCAAACTCCACATGAATGGTCAGAAAATATTGATGATGCAACAAAATTGATTAATAATATTATAAAAAATAATAATATTGATTCAAATAGAATATATTCTTATGGATGTTCAGCAGGAGGGTATATGGCATTAGATATGGTTGTACATAATCCAAATTTATTTGCTGCAGTAGTATCAACATGTCCAGCTATTGATCAACAAAACATAAAGACATATGGTGAAGGTAGAATAATTACAGATGAAGAGATAAAATCAATTAATATACCAACATGGGTTATTCAAGCTAAAGATGATACAACAGTTAAATACGAAGAAAGTGCATTAAGAGTTTATACTTTATTAAAAGATAAAGGTGCTATATTAACTACATATGAAACAGGTGGACATAGTTCTTGGATTCATACAGCTAAAAATGAGCCAGTAAATAATGGAGAACATTTATGGCAATGGACAGCTAAACAATCTTTAAATGATGAAATAAAAACACCTGTAGAAAATACGATAAAAAATGAACCTGTTAAAAAAACAAGTGCAGTTAAAACAGGCGATACAAACCATGTTTATTTATATGTTGTAACAGGAAGTATTAGTATGGCTATAATGGCTGAGTATATTCACAAGAAAAGTAAAAAATCTATAACAAAATAATTAAAATATTACTAAAAAATTACGAAGCAATAATTCGTAATTTTTTGCTTTATAATAGTAGAAAAAGAAGCTTAACAAAGTTAAACTTCTTTTTAAAATACTTAATTATTAGTCAGTTAAATCTTCTCCATTAGAAGCAATCACTTTTTTATACCAATAGAATGAATCTTTTTTATAACGATCTAATGTTTTTAAATCAAATTCATCACGATCTACATAAATAAATCCATAACGTTTAACCATACCTTCATGAGTTGAAATTAAGTCAATTGCTGACCATGGGCAATATCCCATCATTTCTGCTCCATCAGAAATAGCTAAATGAATTTGTTCGATGTGTTTTCTTAGATATTCAATTCTGTATTGATCATGAACTTTACCATCTTCAGTTAAAGTATCATAAGCTCCTAAACCATTTTCAGTAACGATCATTGGTAAACGATATCTTGAATACATTTCACGAATTGTTGCTCTGAATCCCATAGGATCGATTTCCCAACCGAATTCAGTAGTTGGTAAGTTAGGGTTTTTATATCCTCTATAAACACCAGTTTCACCACGAGCAGTTTGTTGATCTGCACCTGGATCTAATTTTTCAGTTCCATCACTTGCTTCTACAGTAGCAGTATTATAATAGTTGAAACCGATGAAATCAGGATGACCACTCTTTAATGCTTCCTCGTCACCTTCACCAAATTCAGGACATGCATCATTTTCTTCTAAATAAGCCCACACTAAGTTGTTATAAACACCATAAACAGCCATATCTAAGTATAACCAGTTTCTAATAGCGTTGTAGTTTTGTGCAGCTAAAACATCTTCTGGTTTACAGCTTGCTGGGTAAACTAATGAAATATTTGGAGCTGGTCCAATTTTAGCACCTGGTAACATTTCATGACATAAAGCCATGGCTTTTGCTTGTGCTACTAACATATGGTGGTTTTGTTGGTAAGTTTCTTTTAAAACATTTGTACATCCTTCAGGAATCATTAATGTTCCAATAACTGGTCCAACTAAAGTTAACATGTTTTGTTCATTGATTGTTAACCAATATTTAACTCTATCACCAAAGTTTTCAAACATAACTTTTGCGAAGTTTAAGAACCAATCGATTGATTCTCTATTTCCCCATGAACCACGTTCATCTAATGCTGCAGGCATATCGAAATGGAACATAGTCACTAATGGTTCAATTCCATATTTTAAACATTCATTGATAACATTGTTATAGTATTCAATCCCTTTAGGATTGATAGCACCTGTTCCTTCAGGAATAATTCTTGACCAAGAAATTGAGAAACGGTAAGTTTTGAATCCCATTTCTGCCATTAAAGCGATATCTTCTTTATATCTATGATATTGATCTGCACAGACTTTTAAATCAGAAGTCCCTTCTGGTACAACTTTTACATCTTGACATGATGGACCTTTTCCATCTTCTAAACTTGCACCTTCTACTTGATAAGCACTTGTACTTGCTCCCCAAAGGAAATCTTTAGGAAATGGTTTTAAAGTTTTGTGTAACATTTATATATCCTCCTTAAATTCAATGGTATTATACATAATTTATAAAAATATATTTATTTTTTTTAAAATATGAAAAAAATAGAACAGTTACGATTGTAGCTGTTCCCATTTTTCCATGATTTCCATTAATTCCATTTCTTTTTCATCAATAGAATCAGTAATTTCATTATATTTTTTATAATTATTCATGACTTCTTCACTTGTTAGTTCCTCTTTTAAAGAATTAATTTCTTTTTCTAAAGAATCAATCGTTCTTTCAAGCTTTTTAATTTCATTCTTTGTTTTTTTATCAATGATCTGTCTTTGTCTTGCTTCGGTAACCACTTTTTGTGTTGTCTCTACAACAGGTGTCTTTTGAGCTAAATAATCATCATAATTACCATTATAAGAAAGACATTGATCTTTTTGTACTTCAATCACACGCGTTGCAATTTTGTTTATAAAATAACGATCATGACTAATAAATAAAATCGTTCCTTCAAAGCTCTTTAAAGCTTCTTCTAGGACTTCTTTAGAAGAAATGTCTAAGTGGTTGGTTGGTTCATCAAGAATTAAGAAGTTGGCTTGTTTTAATAAAACTTCTGTTAAAACAACACGTCCTCTTTCTCCACCAGAAAGCATGGCAATATCTTTAAAGACATCATCGCCTCTAAAGTTAAACATAGCAAGGGTACTTCTAATTTCTTGATTAGTCATACGTGGATAACAATCACTAATTTCATCAAAAATTGTTTTGTTATAGTTTAAAGATTCATGTTCTTGATCATAGTAAGCCATTTCTACATGACTACCAAAACGTATTTTTCCATGATCAATAGGAAGTTGACCTACAAGGGCTTTAAATAAAGTTGTTTTACCAACACCATTTTCCCCTACAATAGCCACACGTTCTCCTTTTTTAATATCAAGATTACAGTGTTCAAAAACCATTTGATCATAACGCATTGATAAATCAGTGACTTTTAAAACATCATAACCTGATTCAATAGCTGGTGTAAATTGAACAGTGATGGCACTTGGTAAATTTTCTGGTCGATCAATACGTTCAATCTTTGCAAGTTGTTTTTCTTTGGATTCTGCACGTTTAATACTTTTTTCACGATTGAATGATTTTAATGTATCAATACTTTCTTGTATTTTTTTTATTTCTTTTTGTTGATTGATATAGTGTTTTAAATCAATAGCACGTTGTGTTCTTTTTTGAATAGAATATTCTTCATAGCGACAATTATAACTATGACTTTTTCCATTTTCTATTTCAATAATCTTATTGGAAACAACATCAATAAAATAACGGTCATGGCTGACCACAATCAAAGCATTTTTATAACCTTTTAAATAGTTTTCTAAAAAGGAAATTGCTTGACTATCTAAGTGGTTAGTAGGTTCATCTAAAACAAGAAGTTTAGGCTCTTCTAATAAAAGCTTGGCAAGACAAAGTCTGGTTTTTTGACCTCCAGATAATTCATGGACATATTTTTGAAAGTCATCTTCCACAAAGCCCATTCCTTTTAAAACACCAACAATACGACTAGGATAACTAAAACCATCTTTTTCATTAAACCTATTTGTAAGTGAATCATATTCATTCATGACTTGATCACTATGATCATAAGCCATGATGCCTTCTAATTCACGCATACGATTTTCTATTTTAATTAAAGGTTCAAAGACTTCTAAAGCACATTCATAGATGGTTTTATTCATATCTAAATCATGATGTTGTTTTAAATAACCTACATTTAAATCACGGCTTTTAAATAAATCACCACTATCATAACTTTCTTCACCAATTAAGATATTTAAAATCGTTGTTTTACCAGCACCATTGACACCAATAATCGCAATCTTATCATGATCATCTACTTTAAAACTTATATCTTTCAACAAATCAATTCCTTGAAATGATTTCTTTATATTTGAACATTCTATCAACATTTTTTATCACCTCGACTATTCTATCAATAAAATAAAAGGTTTACAAATACTCTTTATATAAATCTTGATAAGCAGGATCAACTTCTAATAAAGCATTCATACTTAAATAAAAAGATTCATCAAAACATTTTTCTTCTTTTTTAATACACCATAAAGCTTCATGACCTGTAAAAGTATGAGCTAAAGCTTGGTAAAGAAATTCAGGATTGGAAAGATTGTGAATTTCTTTATTTTTTTGAGCTTTTTTTATGATGATGATACATAGTTTTGTAAGATTTTCTCTCATCGCAAAGCTATTTCTATTTTCTTTTAAATTAGCGATAAACATTTGACTAAATAAATCGTAACCATATTTCTTTGTATCTTTAATTAAAGTTGAAAATACAATCAGTAATTGTTGATAGTGACTATCACTATCAACAAGTTTATAAGTATCTTTAACAAGATGATCAATCGTTGAATCATAAAGATCTAAAATAAGATCTTCTTTATTACTTATATATTTATATAAAGTAGGTTTAGTAATATTTAATTCATTACAGATATCTTGGATGGTTACATTATTATATCCTTTATCTAAAAAAAGCTTAACTGCAGTATCTGATATTTCTTCTCTCGTAATTTTCATAAAATTCTCCTTAAAAATAATATAACATATATTTCATGTAAAGAGTTTGTTAAAAAATTCACTTTTATTTAATGAAAGCGTTGACATTTATTTTTACAGTTATATAATTTACTTGAGTTAAATAAATATTTACTATGGTAGAGGAGGAAAAAGAAAATGGCTAAGAGTTTATTTGATAAGACATACATAGGAAAAATGAAATTAAAAAACAGAATTTTCATGTCACCTATGGGAACGACAGGAGAAGCTGATGGAGCTTACTGTAATGAAGGTATTGATTATTTTGAAGAAAGAGCAAAAGGTGGCGCTGGTTTAATTATTACAGGTGCTAACGTTGTTTCGACAAAATATGAACCAAGACCATGTACAGAACTTTCTGATTTCCATCATGTAGAAAGATTAAATATGTTAATTGAAAGATGTCATGCTTATGGTGCAAAAGTCTGTGTACAATTATCACCAGGTTTAGGACGTCAACAATTTACTGATCCTTTTACACCACCTTATAGTGCGGGTAGTGTAGGTGCATTCTGGTTCCCAGATTTAATTTGTAAACCTTTTTCAAAAGAAGATATTCATTATTTAGTAGAAAAAGTAGGGTACAGTGCTTCACTTGCTGTAAATGCTGGTGCGGACTGCGTTGAATTACATGCGTATGGAGGATATTTATTAGATCAATTCCATTCTGTTCAATGGAATAATAGAACAGATGAATATGGTGGATCACTTGAAAATCGTATGCGTTTTACATTGGAATGTATTGAAGCAATTAAAAAGAATGTTCCAGATACAATGCCAGTGCTTGTTAAATTTACACCACATCAAAGAGTAGAAGGCTTTAGAACCATTGATGAAGGTATTGAAATGGCTAAAATCTTAGAAAAAGCAGGTGTTGATGCTTTACATGTTGATACCGGATGTTATGAAGAATGATTCCAAGCGATTACAACTGTTTATAGTAAAGAAGGATATAAACTTGATGTACAAAAAGCAATTAAAGATATTGTAAGTGTTCCAGTATTAGGTGATGGTAATTTAAAAGATCCTGAAGTAGCTAAAAAAGCTGTTGAAGATGGTATTTTAGATTATGTAGGACTTGCTCATCAAATGTTAGCTGATCCATATTGGCCTAAAAAAGTTAAAGCACATCATGAAGAAGATATCGCTCCATGTGTTGGATGTAATGAATGTTTACTTGCTGGATTTAGTGGAAAACACTACTATTGTGCGGTAAACCCATTATGTTATGCAGAAAAAGCTTATGCTTTACCACTTCCAAATGGTCAAAAACGTAATGTATTAGTTATTGGTGGAGGTCCAGCTGGCATGATGGCTGCCATTACTGCAAAACGCCGTGGTTTTGATGTTGATTTATATGAAAAAGAAGATAAATTAGGTGGAACTTTATGGCCTGCAGGTGGTCCTGATTTTAAAGCGGATGTTTTAAAATTAATTAAATACTTAGAAACACAATGTAAAAAACTAGATGTGAATATTCATTTAAATTCACCTATTACTAAAGACAATCTTGAAGGAGATTATGACAAAGTTATTTTAGCTGCTGGTTCAACTCCTGCTATGCCACCAATTCCAGGTATTGATACCACAGTTCTTGCGAGTGATTATTTAACACATCAAGCAACAGTTGGTAAAAAAGTCGTTGTTATCGGTGCTGGACTTGCTGGAACAGAAGCTGCTTGTGATATTGCTGGAAAAGATGGAGATGTCACATTAGTAGAAATGTGTCCAGACATCTTATTTACAGCGAACCATTGTTTAAATAATGATCAACATTTAAGAAAAATGGTTAAAGATCGTGGCGTTAAAGTTGAAGCAAATGCTAAAGTAACAAATATTACACCAACAAGTGTTACATTTGAAAGAGATGGAAAAACAATGACGCTTGAATGTGATACTGTTTTAAATGCTGTTGGATTTAGACCTAATAATCAATTAGAAGATTTATTAGATGAAAAATATGATGAAGTTGCTGTTATTGGAGATGCTGTTGCACCAAGAAAAATTTTAACTGCAATTCATGAAGGATATCATGCAATTCGTGTGATGGAATAGGAGATATAATCATGATAACATTTGATTTAACTGGAAAAGTAGCGGTTGTTACAGGAGCTTCAAGTGGGCTTGGACAACAATTTGCAAGAGCATTAAGTGAACAAGGATGCGATGTCGCTATCCTTGCACGTAGAAAAGAAAGATTAGAAGAATTTTCTAAAGAATTAAAACAAAATGGACATGATTGTTTACCTGTTTCATGTGATGTTACAGATGAAGAAAGTATTAAAAATGCGGTTAATGCTGTCGTCAATCATTTTGGGAAAATTGATATTCTTGTAAATAATGCTGGTGTTGTTGAATACTCAAGTGGTCTTCATGATCATACAACAGCCCAATGGGATAAAGTTTTAGATACAGATTTAAAAGGTGTTTTCCTCATGGCAAGAGAAGTTTCAACTATTATGATGAAACAAAAATATGGAAGAATTATTAATATTTCATCGGTTGGTGGTATTCAAGCTGGACCTGCTCAAGTGAGTTATTTTGCGGCTAAAGGTGGGGTTGTTAACCTTACAAAAGCCATGGCAGGAGATCTAGCACCTTATGGTATTCTTGTTAATGCGATTGCCCCAGGTGTCTATGATACAGAAATGACACATGATGCTTTAGATGCACCAGGTTCTCTTGTTTTAAAAAACAGAGTAGCTCTTAAGAGATTTGGTCGTGAAGGTGAAATGAACGGAGCACTTATCTATTTTGCAAGTGATGCTTGTACTTATACAACAGGACAATTACTTGTTATTGATGGTGGAATGACAAGTATGCTTTAAAATGAAAAACAATATCCATGTGGATTGGATATTGTTTTTTTTGCATAAACAAGAACATTTTTTGCAAAAAAACATAAAATAATAAGGTATGAAATTAGATAATTGTTTTCAATTGTATACAAAAATGCAATATGCTGTTGAAATCAAGAAACCCCTTTGATATAATACAAAGGTACTTTAAGAAAGTTTAAGTAGGGAATTGTTAAAACTAGGAGGAAAGGGAAATGAACTTATTAAAGAAATCTTTATCTGTTCTTGCTGTTGCTGCAATGGCTGTATCCTTAGCTGGATGTGGTGGTTCAAGTAGCTCAAGCAAAAGTACAGAAAGTGGCGAAAAAGTATTTCGCTTTGGTCAATCTAATCCAAAAGTTGGTTTAGATATGCAAACTAACACTAACTCAGGGGCTTCTTCTGTTGCTGACAACGTATTAGAGGGATTATATCGTTGGAATGATGACAATAAAGAAGAATGTGTTCTTGCTAAAGACATGCCAGAAGTATCTGATGATGGATTAACTTATACAATTACACTTAAAAAAGGTGTTAAATTTTCAGATGGTTCTGATTTAACTACTGAAGATGTTAAATATACATTCGAAAGAATGTTTACACCAGCAACAGGATGTACAAATACATATATGTACAACATGATTACTGGTGCTCAAGATATGTTAGATGGTAAAGCTACTGAATTAAGTGGTTTTGAAACAGTTGATGATTACACTTTTAAATTACATATTAATTACAAATTTGCGCCATTTGTTGCTAACTTAGGTATGGACTATGCTTCAATTTATCCTTCTGATGCATGTGCTGCTGCTGGTGAAAACTGGGGTAAAGGAACTAACTTAATTGGTACTGGTCCTTATGTAATTAAAGAAAATGACGAACAAACTAAAGTTGTAATGGTTCCAAATAAAAACTATCATGGTAAAAAAGTTAACTTAGATCGTTTAGAAATTGTTTATATTGATGATGTAAGTACAAAAATGATGGAATATGAACAAGGTAACATTGATATGTGTGACTTAGATACTTCATTATTAGATCAATATAAAGATAGTGATTTAAAAGATGAAATTACTCAAGTAACTCCATTAGGTACATATTTCTTATCAATTAAAGATAATGATCCAGTATTAAGTAATAAAGCAGTTAGAGAAGCAATCTCATTAGCTATTAACCGTAAAGAATTATGTAGTACTGTATTAAATGGTGCTGCTGAACCAGCTTCATCATTCTTAAATCCAGGTGTTCCAGGTCATGATGACAAATTAAAAACTTATGAACATAACGTTAAAAAAGCTAAACAAGTTTTAGCTGATGCAGGTATTTCAAACCCTACATTTACTTGCAAAGTTAGACAAAAAGAAGAAAAAATCGCTACTGCATTACAAGCTTACTTAAAAGAAGCAGGAATTACTATGAATGTAGAAACAATTGATGCAGGTATTTGGTCTTCAGCTAGAGCTGCTGGTGAATTACAAGCTACAGTTCTTGGTTGGTTCCCATTATATGCTGATGCTGATAACCAAATGTATACTTATTACTATTCAGAAAACGCTGTAGGAAAAGGTGTATTCTACAATAATCCTGAATTCGATTCATTAATGAAAGAAGCTCGAGAATCAAATGATTCTGATAAACGTGTTGAATTATACAAAAAAGCAGATTATATCTTATCTCGTGAAGATTATGGAACAATTCCATTATATTATGGTAAATTACAATTTGTTGCTAAACCATATGTAAAAAATGCTAAATTAGGAAACTTAATTTATCATTTATATAACATTGATATTGATTTATCTAAAAAATAGTAAATGAAATTAAATAAGTGTTAATCATATATGGAATGCAGCAATGCATTCCATATATTTATTGTAGGAAAAAGGAGGAAAAATATGACGAAGTATTTACTAAAACGTGTATTACAAGCTATTGGTGTCGTTTTTTGTATTTCGTTAATCACATTCTTTGTGTTAAACATTGTGCCTGGTAATCCAGTTGAAATCATGTTAGGTGAGTTCGCTGATCAAGCAACGATTGCACGTGTTACACATGAAATGGGATTAGACCAACCAATTTATATTCAATATTTCAGCTGGTTAGGAAATATGCTTCAAGGAAACTTTGGAACATCATATTTCCAAAATAAACCAGTAATTGATATTTTAACAAGTTCATTTTTAGTAACGGCTAAGCTTGCTGGTATTGCTTATATATTAGCTGTTGTTTTAGGGATAGTAGTAGGTGTTGTGGCTGCCGTTAATCATGGTAAGTGGGTTGATTCAGCTTTAATGACAATTTCTGTATTTGGTATTTCAGCTCCCGCATTCTGGATTGCTATCATCTTACAAATTGTTATCTGTTTGAAATTTAATTTATTACCTTTATCAGGTATTGATAGTTTTAAATCATTTATCTTACCAGGTATTGCCTTAGGTACAAGATATGCAGCAAGTATTGCTCGTATTACAAGAACAAGTATGTTAGATGTTTTATCACAAGATTACATCCGTACAGCTGAAGCTAAAGGCTTAAAAGGTTGGGTTGTTACAATTAAACATGCTTTACGTAATGCGTTAATTCCAATTATTACAATTGCAGGATCTGATTTAGGAAACATCTTAACAGGATCTGTCTTAGTAGAATCTGTATTTTCAATTCCGGGAATTGGAAAAATGTTAGTAGATAGTATTAATACACGTGATTTACCAATCGTCCAAGGTGGCGTGATGTATATTGCAGTTATTTGTGTCATTATGTATTTAGTAGTTGATTTACTTTATACAGTAGTTGACCCAAGAATTCGTTTAGGAAAGGAGTCATCATAAAATGTTTAAAAAGAAAAAAGATCAAACATATCAAAGTTATTGGTCAATCAGTTGGAACATTTTCAAGAAAAATAAAGTAGCAATGGTATGTTTGTTCATCGTTATTCTTTTATGCTTAATTGCTTTATTTGCACCATTGATTGCTCCTTATGATCCAAACAAACAAGTTCTTACAGATCGTTTAATGAAACCTTGCGGACAACATTGGTTTGGTACAGATGATTTAGGAAGAGATATTTTTTCAAGAATTATTTATGGATGCCGTGTTTCTTTAAGTGTTGGTATCATTTCACAAATTATTGCGACAGTTATTGGGTATACGATGGGTGTTTGTGCCGGATATTTTGGTGGAAAAGTAGATTCTGTTATTTCATTTTTAATTCAAGTATTTTCATCTTTTCCATTCTTATTATTTGCGATGGCTATCATGTTCGTTTTAGGACCAGGTTTAATTAACCTTTACTTAGCGCTTGGCCTTTTAGGTTGGGCTTCAACAGCCAGACTTATCCGTGGGGATGTTATGCGTCTTAAAAAGATGGAATACATCGATGCATGTAAAGTCAGCGGTGGAAATAGTTTTAGAATTATTATGAAACATTTATTACCTAACTGTTTATCAACATTAATCGTTACTGTAACATTAGGTATTCCAAATGCAATTATGTCAGAAGCATCATTAAGCTTTTTAGGTTTAGGTGTTAAAGCACCAATGGCAAGCTGGGGTTCAATGATTAGTTTTTCACAACCATATATTCGTAGTGCAACATACTATTCAGTAATTCCAGGGTTAGCTATTATTATTACAGTATTAGCGTTCAATATGTTAGGTGATGGATTAAGAGATGCGCTTGATCCAAAATTAAGATCGTAAAAAGGGGAAAAGATATGAGTGAAAATAAAGAATTATTAGAAGTCAAAGATCTTGGTATTACCTTCTTTACAGATCGTGGAGCGCTTCCTGCTGTACAAGAAGTAAGTTTTAATATCAAACCAGGAGAAACTTTAGGAGTTGTTGGAGAATCTGGTTGTGGTAAAAGTATGACAGCTTTATCATTAATGCAATTAATACCATCTCCTCCAGGTAAAATTACTGCTGGTGAAATTATGTATAAAGGGGAAGATTTATTAAAGAAATCTCCTAAAGAAATGAGAGATATTCGTGGTAAAGAAATCTCAATGATTTTCCAAGAGCCAATGACATCTTTAAATCCAGTTATTACTGTTGGAAAACAAATTATGGAAGCTGTTTTAACTCATGAAAAAATGAGTAAACAAGAAGCTAAAGAACGTGCTTTAGAAATGATTAAACTTGTAGGTATTCCAATGCCTGAAAAAGTATTTGCTTCTTGTCCCCATCAATTGTCTGGTGGGATGAGACAAAGAATCATGATTGCGATGGCACTTTCATGTAATCCATCATTATTGATTTGTGATGAACCTACAACAGCATTAGATGTGACTATTCAAGCACAAATCTTAAAATTAATTAATAAAATGAAAAAAGAATTAAATACAGCCGTATTATTAATTACACATGATATGGGTGTTATTTCAGAAATGGCAGATAATGTAATCGTTATGTATGCAGGTAAGATCGTAGAATATACAAATGTAGAAGATTTATTTAAAAATCCTTTACATCCTTATACTATTGGTCTAAGAAGATCAATCCCTGATATCGATAGCGATGATCAAGAAGAATTGGAAGTTATTCCTGGTTCTGTACCAATGCTTTATGAACTTCCAAAAGGATGTTTCTTCGCACCACGTTGTAAACATGCTAAAGAAATCTGTCATCAAGAATGTCCAGCAATGATGGAACATGGTGAAAACCATTTAGTTCGTTGTTGGAAATATCATGAAAGATGGAATAAGGAGGATGTAGAAAATGGAAAATAATCAAGACGTTTTATTAAAAGTAGAACATTTAAAGAAATATTATTCTATTAAATCATCTTCTTTAAGAGGTAAAAAAAGCGTTGTTAAAGCGGTAGATGATATTAGCTTTGATGTTAAAATAGGAGAAACTTTTGGGATTGTTGGTGAATCAGGATGTGGTAAATCAACAATGGGTAAAAGTGTAATCCGTCTAATTGAACCAACTGAAGGAAAGGTTATCTTAGATGGTCAAGATTTTACAAGCTTAAAAGGTAAAGAATTACAAGAAGCACGTGATAAAATCAAATTGATTTTCCAAGATCCTTATGCTTCTTTAAATCCACGTATGACAGTTAAAGATATTATTGCTGAACCAATTGATATCGCTAAATGTTATAAAACAAAAGAAGAACGTGATGCACGTGTTGTGGAAGTTATGAAACAAGTTGGTTTAAACTTAGATTACATGTATCGTTATCCTCATGAATTTTCAGGAGGACAAAGACAACGTATTGGGATTGCCCGTGCAATTGCTTTACAACCAAAATTGATTATTTGTGATGAACCTGTTTCAGCATTAGATGTTTCAATTCAAGCAAAAATCATTAACTTATTAAATGAATTACAAGAAAAAATGGGTATTGCTTATATCTTCATTTCCCATGACTTAAGTGTTGTAAAACATATTGCTGATAGAGTAGGGGTTATGTATTTAGGTAATATGATGGAAATGGCTGATACAGAATCACTTTATGCCAAACCATTACATCCTTATACTCAAGCATTATTTTCAGCAATTCCAAGAATCGGAAAAGAAAGAATTGAAGATAAACAAATCTTAGGTGGCGATGTGCCAAGTCCAGCCAACCCACCAAAAGGATGTCGTTTCTGTACAAGATGTCCGAAAGTAATGGATATTTGTAAAACAGATAGACCCGATTTTAAAGAAGTAGAACCAGGTCATTTCTGCGCATGTCATTTATATGATAAAAAGTAAAAGGGGTATTATAAAATGGAAATGAATATTAACAAAAATGAATTAGTTGAATTATGTAAAGAATTTATTGATGTACCAAGTCCAGTTAGTTATTATGAAGAAGTTTTCCCTTTATTAGAAAAAAAAGCTGCTGAATTTGGATTAGAAGTAACTTATGATCGTAAAAGAACAGCTTACATTACTTTAGAAGGAGAAGATAATTCTAAAACAGTATGTTTGGGTGCTCACTTAGATACAATTGGTTTAGTTGTTCGTCATATTGATGATAACGGTCATTTAATTGTAAGACAATTAGGTGGTGTTAACTACCATAGTATGGAAGGTGAAGGTGTTACTCTTATTACAAGAGATGGACGCAAATATAGAGGTATGGTTATTTGTAAAGCTCACTCAGTTCATGTATTTGAAGATGCTAGAACAATGCCAAGAGATGAAGATCATATGGAAGTTATCTTACATGAAGATGTTCATTCTAAAGAAGAAGTTATGGCTTTAGGTATTGATCATGGTGATGTGATCTCTGTAGATCCTCATTTCGAATATACACCATCAGGATATGTTGTTTCACGTTATATTGATGATAAAGCTGCAGTTGCTGCATTAATCGAAATGATGGCTTACTTCAAAAGAAATAACTTAAAACCAAAATATCGTACATTATTAGCTTTCCCAATTTATGAAGAAATCGGACATGGTGGAGCTTATGTACCAGAAGAAGTAGAAGAATATGTTGCTTTAGATATCGGATTAATTGGACCGGATTATCATGCTGATGAAAAAACAGTAAGTATCTGTGCTAAAGATAATTATTCTCCATATGATAGAGAACTTACTACAAGAATTATCAACCAAGCTAAAAAAACAAACTTAAATTATTGTGTTGATGTTTTCTTCCATTATGGAACAGACGCTAATGCTGCAATTCGTGCAGGTAATAATGTTTATGCTGCAGCATTTGGTATGGCTGTGATCAATTCACATGGTAAAGAACGTTGTCATATTGATTCAATCGTAGATACAACAAAACTTGCGATTGCATATGCCTTAGATTTATAAAAAGTTGGAGCTTTTGCTCCCTTTTTAAATGATTGATAACTGTATACAATATACAATTTTAATGGAATATACGTAAAAAAATCCCTTTATTTACTTAGAATGTATTTACAATAATACACATGGAATGTATAATTGTATACAATCGTAATAAGGGGGACGTAGAATAATGAATTTAGCGTATAAAATCTTAAGTACTAAACTTAAAAGTGGTGAGTTAGTCGCTGGTCAACAAATAGGGATTCAAATTGATCAAACATTAACTCAAGATTCAACAGGGACAATGGCTTATTTACAATTAGAGGCAATGGGAATTGAACATGTAGCGGTTGAAAAGGCAGTTGCATATATTGATCATAATATGTTACAAACAGGTTTTGAAAATATGGATGATCATGAGTTTATTCGTAGTGTAGCAAAAAAACACGGAATTACTTTTTCTAAACCAGGAAATGGTGTTTGCCATCAATTGCAATTAGAAAACTTTGCAAAACCTGGTAAAACATTAGTAGGATCAGATTCACATACACCAACATGTGGTGCGATGGGAATGATTGCTATTGGGGCAGGAGGATTAGATGTCGCTGTAGCAATGGCAACAGGTACATATTATTTACAATGTCCAAGTGTTGTTAGAGTGAATTTAGTAGGTAAAAAAGCAAAATGGGCTTCGGCTAAAGATGTTATTTTATATATTTTACAACAATTATCTGTCAAAGGTGGAGTTAATAAGATTATTGAATACACTGGAGAAGGTTTAAAAGAATTATCATTAACAGATCGTGCAACTATTTGTAATATGGGGGCTGAATTAGGGGCAACGACTTCTGTCTTTCCAACAGATGAAATTACTAAAGAATACTTAATTCAACAAGGAAGAGAAGAAGATTATGTTGAATTAAAAGCGGATGAAGATGCTACATATGATGAAGAAATCACCGTTGATTTATCAAAATTAGTACCATTAACTGCTAAACCACATAGTCCAGATGCAGTTGTACCAGTAAGTGAATTAAGAGGAATGAAAATCAATCAAGTAGTGATTGGTTCATGTACAAACTCCTCACTTCCTGATATGTTAAAAGCTGCAAAAATCTTAAAAGGAAGAAGAGTAGCAACTCATGTATCACTTGTTATTGCTCCAGGTTCTTCTAGTATTCTAGCAATGCTTTCTAAATGTGGAGCTTTAGCGGATATGATTGCCTCTGGGGCAAGAATTCTTGAATGTGGTTGTGGACCATGTATTGGTATGGGACAAGCACCACTATCTAAAGGTGTTTCTTTAAGAACAATTAATCGTAATTTTAAAGGACGTTCAGGAACAAATGACGCTAGTGTTTATTTAGTATCTCCTGAAGTTGCAGCTTTAAGTGCGATTAAAGGATATTTAACAGATGAATTTGAAGATGATATGTATTTAGACGATATTGAAAATACACCATTTGTGAAGAATAAGAATTTCTTTATTGATGAATATGATCCTCAAAATGAAGTTTATATGGGACCAAATATTAAACCAGTTCCTCGAGGAGATAAATTACCAGATACATTTAAAGGTAAAGTATGTTTAAAAGTAGGAGATAATATTTCTACAGACCACATTGTGCCATCTGATTCTAAATTACTCCCATATAGAAGTAATGTGCCACATCTTGCTAAATTCTCTTTCTGTAAAGTAGATGATCAATTCTATAATAGATGCATTGAAAATGGTGGAGGATTTATTGTTGGTGGAGATAACTACGGTCAAGGTTCTTCACGTGAACATGCAGCCCTTGTTCCTAATTATTTAAAGATCAAAGCAATTTTTGCTATTTCATTTGCAAGAATTCATCGTTCGAACTTAATTAATAATGGTATTTTACCACTTGTTATTAATCAAAAAGATTACGATTTCTTTAATGATCAAGATGAATATGAATTAATTAATTTATTAGATAGTGTTGAAAACAATAAAGATATTACTGTTATCAATAAAACAAATAATCAAACAATTACCGCAAAATTAAAATTATCACCAAGAGAAAAAACAATGATTCAATATGGTGGTCTATTAAATGCAATTAAAGAATTAGGAGGTGACTTTTAATGAAAGCAGTATTAATTCCAGGTGATGGAATCGGAAAAGAAATTTCACAAAGTGTTGTTGACATTACAAAAGCTATGAATTTAGATATTGAATGGGTAGAATATCAAGCAGGTGCAGAATATGCTGCTAAAACAAAAGAAGTCTTTGAACCAGGACTTGTAGATGCTATTAAAGAATATAAATGGGCATTAAAAGGTCCAACAGCAACACCTATTGGTACAGGATTTAGAAGTGTCAATGTTGCTTTAAGACAAAAATTTGCAACTTATGCCAATGTAAGACCAATTCGTTCTTTTAAAGGAATTGATTCTAAATATGAAAATATTGATTTAGTCATGATTCGTGAAAATACGGAAGATCTTTATAAAGGAATTGAATATATGGTGGGTGATGATGTTGCGCATGGTATTAAATTAATTACTAGAGAAGCCAGTGAAAAGATTTGTCGTTATGCTTTTGAATATGCAAAAGCAAATGGTAGAAAAAAAGTCACGGCCATTCATAAAGCGAATATTATGAAATTTACAGATGGATTATTCTTAGAATGTTTTAGAAATGTAGGTAAAGATTATCCAGAAATCGAAAAACAAGAAGTAATCATTGATAATATGTGTATGCAGCTTGTTTTAAGACCAGAAACATTTGATGTATTGGTTGCTCCTAATTTATATGGAGATATTGTTTCTGATTTATGTGCAGGTTTAGTAGGTGGATTAGGATTTGCTCCTAGTGGAAATATTGGAGATGAATACCGTATTTATGAAGCTGTTCATGGTAGTGCTCCTGATATTGCCGGAAAAGGAATTGCCAATCCAAGTGCATTGCTTTTAGCGTTTGCTTTAATGTTAGAATCCTTAGGACAAAATGAGCAAGCTGGTAGACTACGTACTGCTTTATCAAAAGTTGTAGAAGAGGGGAAAATTGTAACGCGTGATATTGGTGGACATGCTTCTACAAAGGAATTCACGCAAGCAATTATAGATAGGTTATAGTATGAAAAAAAATATTTTAGAAAATGCAGGACATGGGTCCTTAGGTCATCGTATCTTTTGTATTTTAAGAGATAAGATTTTAAATGAAGAATATGAAAAAGGACAAAAATTGAATGAAGTTGTTCTTTCTAAAGAATTAAATATTTCTAGAACACCTATTAGAGAAGCTTTAAAACAATTAGAATTAGAAGGATTAGTTAAAAGCATACCTAATAAGGGAGTTTATGTATTAGGATTTTCATCAAGAGATATTGATGATATGTTAGAAATACGTGTTGTTTTAGAAAGTTTATCTGTACAACTTGCTATTGAGCGTATTACTCAAGAAGAATTAGATAGAATTAAAGAAATCTATGATTTATTAGAATTCTATGCTGAAAAAAATGATCAAGAAAGATTTACAGAAGTAAACATTGATTTCCATGAAGCTATTTATAGAGCAACTCATTCACAATATTTTGAACAATTATTGTCAGATATTAACTATTATATTCATGTTACTTCCAGACATTCAATTAAACAACCAAATCGTTTAATTGAAGCAGCAAAAGAACATAAAGAAATTTATGAAGCGATTGTAAAGAAAGATAAAGCACTTGCAAAAGCAAATGTAGAAAAACATATTAGAAAAACACAATCATTAGTAAGAAATTATTATGATGAAAAAGATGAAACGCAAGAGTAATGATTCTTGTGTTTTTCTTTTTAATAAAGTGCTATAATAAAAAACGAATTGGGGGAGAATTATGGAAAGAAAAGAGTTTTCAATTGCTCGTTTTTTAAGCTCTAAAAGTCGTTTTGATAATATTGTTTTATTAGAAGGATTTATTGTTGGTATTTTAGCGGGTATTGTTGGTGTTGTTTATAGATTGTTGCTTTCTTATGGAGAAAAGATGGCTTATTTTGTAGTGGATTATATCAAAAATAACACACTTCATTTATGTATTTGGATTGTATGTGTTTTAATTATTGGTTTTATTATTTCTAAGCTTTTAAAATATGAATCTTATATTTCAGGAAGTGGAATTCCACAAGTAGAAGCAGAAATGATTGATCAAATTGATGAAAAATGGTATAAAGTTATTCTTGCTAAAATGGTAGCAGGGACACTTTCTATTGTAGGGGGGTTATCATTAGGTAGAGAAGGACCAAGTATTCAACTTGGAGCAATGGTTGGTAAAGGACTAGCTTCTGCATTTAAAAGAATGAAACTTGAGGAAAAATATCTTTTAACGTGTGGGGCAGCAGCAGGACTTTCAGCAGCCTTTAATGCACCACTTGCTGGGGTGTTATTTGCTTTGGAAGAAATCCATAAAAACTTTTCACCACTGGCACTTGTTACTGTTATGGTAGCATCTTTAACAGGTGATTTTATAAGTAAAAATATTTTTGGGATGATTCCCTCACTTTATTTTCCACTTGTAGATACTTTGCCTTTAGGACAATATGGTTTTCTTATTATTTTAGGGATTATTGTTGGTGTATTAGGTGTTATTTATAATAAAACAACTATGTTTACTTTAAAACTCTATGATAAAATTACATTCTTGAAAAACAATCAAAAAATCTATATTCCTTTATTGATTTCTGTTGTTTTTATGATCTTTTATCCAGATGTTTTATGTGGTGGACATCATATTATAGATATTCTTCATGAAGGAAACTTTGTCTTAAGTACCATTTTATTACTTTTATTAATGAAATTTATCTTTTCACTTATTTCCTTTGGCTCAGGCACACCAGGAGGTATCTTCTTTCCTTTGCTTGTTTTAGGAAGCTTAATAGGTTGTGCGTATGCTTTAATTGTGACAACTTATTGTGGTGTTCCACAAATGTATTTTAATAACTTTATAGTTGTAGCAATGGCGGGATTATTTGCGAGTATTGTTCGTGCTCCTATTACAGGCATTGTTTTAATTGCAGAAATGTGTGGAAGTTTATCACAGTTTTTACCAATTGCTGTATGTAGTTTTGTTGGTTATGTTGTAGCTAATATGATGAAATGTGAACCTATTTATCATAGTTTACTTAATCGAATGATTAAAAATGGCAATCATGAAATTTCATTAGAAGAAAAAGAAATTCTCCATTATTCTGTAGAACTTGGTTCATGTTGTTTAGATTTACCAATCAAAGAATTAGGATTACCTAAAGAATGTATTATTATTTCTATTAATCGAGGAATTGAAGAAATTGTACCACGAGGAGATACAATTCTACATTTAGGTGATCATTTAACAATCTTAGTGAATAAAGAAAATAGAGAAGTGACAAAAGATATCTTACATAAATTTTTTACATTGGAAATATAGGTAATAATATGTTTAGAGAAATGAGAAGAAAAAAACAAAAATTAACTGAAAAGCAATGTATTGATATTTTAAAAAGGGCAAAAACAGCAACACTTGCTTTACATGGTGATGATGGGTATCCATATTCAGTTCCTGTTAATTATGTTTACTTAGATGGAAAGATTTATTTTCATGGAGCAAAATCAGGACATAAAATAGATGCTATTAAAAATAATCCTAAAGTATCAATAAGTATTATTGATCAAGAAGATGTTATTGAAGAAGAATTAACAACTTATTTTAGAAGTATTATTCTTTTTGGAAAAGCAAAAATCTTACAAGATGATGATGAAATCTATCAAGCGGTAAATGCTTTAGGATTAAAATATTGTGATGATGAAATTGCAGTTGAAAAAGAAATTCAAAGAGAATGGAAAGCTCTTTGTTGTGTAGAAATTATAATTGAACATTTAACAGGTAAACAAGCTATTGAACTTGTAAAATAAAAAATAAGGAAAAAATCCTTATTTTTTTAATGTCTGAATTGTATCAATTAGTTCAACATCTAAAGAAGATAGATAATTGAAAGCTTGTTGATAAATATCATCTTTTAATAAAGCATCAGGACTATGTGCATCAAAGCCAATGATTGCTTTATTTTTATAGTGATTTGCAATTTTCCAAAAAGCTTTATTTGGATAATGTCTATGTGTCATAAATCCTAATAGATTAAATTCTAAAGGCATATCTTTTTCTTTAGCATAAGCGCATAATCGTGACATTTCTTCTTGATAAAGTTTAGAGTCTTGATCATAGTAAACTAAATCAGGATGAGCGATATAACTATAAAGGCCACTATCAATTGCTTGAATACATTGATCAACATACGCTTTTAAATGAAACTCATCAACTGGTGTACCAAAATAGTCATGTAATTCATCTGTTTTATAATAATGATTTCCTAAAATAATATAATCTATTTTTTTATCTTCCAACATTTGTTTTAACCAAGGTATATATTTTTCAAAATATTCACATTCTAAACCTACAAGAATAGAAATTTGATCTTTATATTTTTCCTTTAAAGATAAGATACTTTCAATATAACCATCTAATTGATTTTCAGGCATACGCATTGTTGCTTTAAAAGAAGAATCATAATGCCAAGGTGTATGATCAGAAAATCCTAATTCTTTGATACCAGCTTTAATAGCTGCTTTTACATATTCTTCATCTTTTCCACTAGCGTGATAACATCTCGTGGTATGGGTATGATAATTATTTTTATTCATGGTTTCACCTCGAAAATATTATAATACAAAAAAAGGAATATACAAATGTATATTCCAAGCAATTATTATAATCCAAGTTTTGCTTTCATAGCAGCTAATTCATCTTCAACAGAAGCGTCACTACCGTTTGATGTATACTTATCAGCAAGAGTAGAAGCAGCACTTGTATGAGTGTTTAATTCTGCTTCAGCAGTAGCTGCATCTAACATTTTTTCAGCTTTCTTTTCATAGCGTTCAAATGATTCCATAGAAGATTTTGCTTTATCTCCACCAGAAACAATTTTATTAATATGTTCTTGAGCTTTAGCAGAAGCAACAGTTGCTTTAATAGCATCTCTTCTAGCTTCTAATGTTTCAATATCGTTAACAAGTTTATCATGCATTTGACGCATTTTATCAGCATTGGCATGAGTAAGTTCTTGTGTTTTTTTGTATGAAACAAGATTGCTTTCATATTGTTGTTTTTTAGCAATCAATGTTCTAGCATCATCTTCATTACCCGCTTTTAAAGCATTTTGAGCAGCTGTTGTATATTTAGCAATTTCATCTTCACATTCTTGAACTTGACGATCTGCACTTTTTGCATCAGCAATAATGTTGGCCGTTTCTTTTTTTACTTCAGCTAAATCTTCTCTTAAATCTCTTAATGTTTGATCAATCATTTTTGCTGGATCTTCGCATTTGTCTAATAAAGCATTAATATTACTTTTCATAATGTCTGTAAATCTTGTTAAAATTCCCATAGTTAATCTTTCCCTTCTTCATTTAAGTATTTGTCTCTTAATTCATCTGATTTATCAAGAGGTGTTTTTAATATTTCAACTGTTTCTTTAGCTTTTTCTTTATCTCGTTTAAATTTCATACGCAAGATATAAATAATTCCACCAATTACAATGATAATGCCAACAATAATACAAATGATTTTAATAATATCATTAGAAGTTGTTGATTTTTCCATAATCGTATTTGCTGTTGAATTAAAGGTCTTTGTAAATACCTCTACTGTAGAAAGTGAATCATCTGTCCAATAACGATCTATGTAGTTCCAAAAAATATTAACAGCTTCACTGTCCATTACCGAAGTTACCTGTTTCCCGTTAACATAAGCCATATAACCTATTTCATTAGGATCTTGATCTTCATAGTAAACAAATAAGAAAGTATCTTCGTTATCAATGTTTTGTTCATACCAGTTTTGTGCATAATTATCTTTTTGACTATCACTTGTAAGTGTTTCATCATAGCTCTTTAAATAAATATAAGGTTGAATTCCTGTTTTGTTATAGAAATTCTTAAGATTTTTAGAAAGTTTTGATGTGTTTTCTACATAACCTAGTTCATCTTTAATGCAGTTATTATCGTAAGGAATAGGATTTTCTATCTTTTCACGATTGATTGTTGATGTAACGTCACTATCATCACTAGCAATCATAAAAAAGCTAAAAATAACAACTGCGAAAACAATTAAACAAGCGATCAATGTTCCTAAACCACTTGAAGAACTAGTATAAACATTTCTTCTATATCCATAATAGCCTCTTCGAGGAGGTGGTGGAGTATGATGATAATGATGCATAGAGGGACCTCTGTTAAAAGATGAGCTTCCTGTAGGACGACTTGATCTGCCAACATGGTGTCCGCCTCCAACACGACTACTTGAATGCCCACCAGAAGAACGATGTCCTCCACCGCTAGTTCCAGGTCTTGGCATATTTTCACCTCTTTTCTTAATATTTTATTATAGTAATTATACCTTAATTTTCTATGAAAAAATAGAGATAAGATAAAAATAAAAAAATGAATAAAAGAGATTGACAGTATAGTTAGTCTATGCTAACATATAGTTGTGGTTAGCGAAGGATAACTTACAGAAGGAGTAAAGAGCTATGAAAAATAAATTCAAACGCAGCTTGATTGCTCTGGCTTTACAAATGAGTGTCATCGTTGCTGCAATATTATTCGTTTAATTGTCTTATGATTTATTTAACTTAAATTAGCCAAATTCCTTTTTCCTATCATAAGATTATTAAGTGAAGCAAAAGTTTGGTAAGATTACTTACCTTTTTTTGTTTATATAATAAAAAATAGCTCGCTGAGCTATTTTTTCATATGTTCTTTAATTTTATTCATTGTTTCATCAGAAATAACATGTTCGATACGACATGCATCATTAACAGCAGTGTCATGAGATACACCGATACTTTCAAAAAATGAAGAAAGTGTATCATGACGATCATAAATTGTTGTAGCAACTTTTAAACCTTTATCAGTTAATTCAATATATCCCTTACTATCAACAATAACATATTCATCTTTCTTTAATAAACCAATAGCACGAGAGACACTCGGTTTAGAATAATTAAGCTCATGAGCAATATCTATGGAACGAACATCCTTATTTCTTTTAGATAAAACAAGAATTGTTTCTAAATACATTTCTCCTGATTCTTGTAAGTTCATGTGCATCACCTCTTTGCATATTATACCATATTTTTAACAAGATAAGCAATGAAATCACTTTGCTAAATCAAGAAAGAGGGTTGACATTGATAACGAAATGCAGTATATTCTATTTGAAGTTAGAGAAGTCTAACTATATTTTATGTCTTATAGTTAGCAAATACTAATCAAATTAGCATAACCTAATGTGGTTAGCGAGGACAAATTCTTGAGGAGGTAAGTAAGATGCCGTTAACAATGTTAAACATAGGAGAAACCGGTGAAATCAAAAGAATCGGTGGTAACGAAGAAATAAGAAGATTTTTAAATAATCTTGGTTTTGTTGTTGGTGCTGAAGTTGTTGTTGTTTCGGCAATCGGGGGAAATGTGATTGTTAATATCAAGGATTCTCGCGTTGCTATTAATGAAGATATGGCAAAACATATCATGGTGTAGAAAAGGGGGAAGTGTTGTGAAACTTAATGAAGTAGAAGTTGGTAGCACTGTCACTGTTAAGAAAATTGAAGGTGATGGAGCTTACAAAAGACGTATTATGGATATGGGTATCACTAAAGGGGTAGAATTATACATTAGAAAAGTTGCTCCTCTTGGAGATCCTGTTGAAATTACTGTAAGAGGTTATGAATTATCAGTTAGAAAAAACGATGCACAATGTGTTGAGGTTGAATAACGGAGGGGAAAGTTAAAAATGAATATTAAATTTGCGCTTGCAGGTAACCCTAACTGTGGTAAAACAACAATGTTTAACGCATTAACAGGTGCTAATCAATATGTTGGTAACTGGCCAGGTGTTACTGTAGAAAAGAAAGAAGGAAAAGTAAAAGGAAACAAAGAAGATAATATTACTGTTGTTGACTTACCAGGTATTTACTCTTTATCTCCTTATACATTAGAAGAAGTTGTCAGCCGTGATTTTCTTTTAAATGAAGATCCAGATGTCATTATTGACTTAGTTGACGCTACTAATATTGAAAGAAACTTATATTTAACAACTCAATTGATTGAAACTGGGGTTCCAGTAGTTATTGCTTTAAATATGGCAGACTTAATTGAAAAAAGAGGTTTAAAAATTGACACTAAACGTTTATCAATGGTATTAGGATGTCCTATTATTGAAACTTCTGCTTTAAAAGGAACAGGTTTAAAAGAATTAATTGCTGAAGCTGTTAAAGTTGCTAAACAAGGTGAACATCAATTACCTCAATCTATCTTTAGTGAAAAGATTGAAAAAGCAATTGATACTGTTGTTCCAGCATTATCTGAAACAATTACAGCTAATAAGAAAAGATGGTATGCTGTTAAAGTTTTAGAAAATGATGAAAAAGTAATGAATCATATTGTATTAAGTAGTCAAAATAAAACAACAATTGATTCTTTAAGAAAAGAATTAGAAACTGAATTAGATGATGATATGGAAAGTATTATTACTGATGGACGTTATACTTATATTCAAAAATTAATTTCAACAACTGTTGAAAAACCAAAAGAAAAATTAACAATGTCAGATAAAATTGATAAAATTGTTACTAACAGATTCTTAGGAATTCCAATTTTCTTAGCTGTTATGTTTGTTGTTTACTATATTTCAGTAACAACTATCGGTACATTTGTTACTGATTGGACAAATGATGTCTTCGTTGTTGCAATTCAAGATGCTGTATCTGGATTCTTAGGTTCAGTTGGCGCAAGTAGTTTATTAACTGCGGTTATCGTTGATGGTATTATTGGTGGTGTTGGAGCTGTTATTGGATTCGCACCTCAAATGGCAATTCTATTCTTATTCTTATCAATCTTAGAAGATTGTGGATACATGGTACGTATTGCTTTCGTTATGGATAGAGTATTTAGATATTTCGGTTTATCAGGAAAAAGCTTTATTCCATTATTAATTGGTTCTGGTTGTGGTATTCCTGCTATTATGGCATCGAAAACAATCGAACAAGATAATGATCGTCGTTTAACTATTATGACTGCGACATTTATTCCTTGTGGAGCTAAGTTACCTGTTATTGCTTTATTAGGTGGTGTTATGGCTGGTAAAGTTGCTGGTTGGCAAGCTGCTGGATTTATTGCTCCTGCAATGTACTTCGTAGGAATTGTTGCAGTATTAGTTGCTGCGATTATGTTAAAGAAAACAAAACCTTTCTCAGGTAAACCTGCACCATTCGTTATGGAATTACCTGAATATCATATTCCTAGTGCAAAAACTGTATTATTACATGTATGGGAAAGATTAAAAGGATTCTTAATTAAAGCTGGTACTATTTTAGTTGTTGCTTGTATCGTTATTTGGTTCTTATCTACATTTGGATTTGAAGGTGGATCATTCGGTATGGTTGAAGATACTGCTAACAGTTTAATTGCTGCTATTGGTGATTTCATCGCTCCAATCTTTGCACCTCTTGGATTTGGTAACTGGCAATCTGTTGCTTCTTCATTAACTGGATTCTCAGCTAAAGAAGCAATCGTTTCAACAATGGGTGTATTAGCTAATGTTGCTGGAGATCCTGAAGATGCTGTAAACGTTGCTGCTGGTGTAGCTAAATGGTTCCCAACAGGAATGGCTGCTTTATCATTCTTAATCTTTAACTTATTAGATTCACCATGTTTAGCTGCTATTTCAACTATGGCAAGTGAATTAAATGATAGAAAATGGTTCTGGTTTGCAATTGTATTCCAAAACGTATATGCTTATTGTATCTCATTAATGGTTTATCAAATTGGTTCATTAGTATTATATGGAACATTTGGATTCTGGACAGTTGTTGCGTTCATCGTTCTAGCCTTCATGTTATTCATGTTGTTTAGACCTGATCCTTATAAAGATCAAAAAGTTTATTCTACAAGATCAGTTGAAGCATAATAAAATCCGGAATTATTCCGGATTTTTATAAATTAAAGGAGGTATTATTATGGCTAATGTGATTATTGTTTTATTAATTGTTGCCTATTGTGCATGGGTCATCTATACACATTTCTTTAGAAAGAAAGATGGACATAAGTGTAGTGGTATTTGTGCAGGGTGTAGTCAATGTTCATCTCCTTTAGATGATTATTATAGAGATCAAAAGAAAATGAAAGAGAGACATAATCATGGGTAATGTAAGTGGTTCGACTTTCTATATGTTTTTAGGAGTACTTGTTATTTATTTAATAGGTGTTTCTATTTACACACTTGTTCAAAAAATTAAGAAGAAAAGAAAATAACAGGAGGTAATTATGGCTAATGTTATTATCGTTCTTATATTAGTTGTGGTTGTTGGTATTGCTTTAAAATCAACAAGAAAGCATATGAAAGGTGAAAGTTCTTGTTGTGGTGGCGGTGGAGAAATCTATCAAGCTGTTGAAGATAAAAAATTAGACAATCCAATTATTAAAGAAAAAGTATTTAAAATTAAAGGTATGACTTGTCAACATTGTGTGGCTAATGTAACACGTGCAATTAATGCTATTGAAGGCGTAAGTTCACAAGTGAACTTAAAAAAAGAAGAAGCACATGTTGTCTATGATCGAGATGTTGATGATCAAGTTATTATAGCTGCTGTCAAACAAGCAGGATATGATGTTATTTAGGGAAGAAGAAATTCTTCTCTTTTTTTATAAAATGATTGATATTCATGTCTATACATGGTACATTTAACATGTATAGACAAGATATAATTGTTGCGATTAAAAGTTAAAGAAATACACATCTCATACACCAAGCACTCCAAATTCTTTAATAATGTCTATATATAATGAAGTATCTAAAAAGAGGATTTCAAAAATCCTCTTTTTTTACCAATATTTGGTATTGCTTTTTGTTTGAATATTATATTTAGGTGTATGTGGATATTTTTCAATAGATTTGTTGTTTTTGATAGACCAAGCTTTTGCTGGAAGCGTTAAAAGCTGTGGACATTTTAATTCACCATCTAGTGGTTTAATGAGGGAAATGATATCATGATAATATTTATTACCATTTGTAAGAACATAAGCTCTTTGATTTAAGAAATCTTCCTCATTAAATTGTTCTTGATTGATACTATGTTCATAGATTTCTTTACGATCTAATTCATATAGAAATTCAGACATTAAATCATGAAAATCAAAAATATATTGATCTTTATGATTTACTAAAAAATTAATAATTGGTTCAAAAACTTCATCTGTATTTTCGTTATTCCAATCTCCTTTTTTTAATATTCCCCAAAAAGAATTTTTAAACATTTTCATCACCATATCCATTCTATAGGATAATGAACAAGATATCAAGGAGTCCCTTTTCTAAACCAATAAACAATCCCTGTTTCATCAATATTTCCAGAGATAGGATTAATAGCGATAGCATTTAATTTAGATGTTAATTTATACCAACTTTCTTTTTTGATTTCTTTATTTAAAAAATCAATTGCTAATTCTTTAGCAAGCACTTTTTCCTGACTGTTTTCTATTTTTCGATTATCATCATAGCCTACCCAACCATTAATGAGGATATTAGGATTATAAGCAACAATCAAATTATCATAATCTGTACTTCCTGTTTTACAGGCAACTTTATATTTGGTTTGATAATTTTCCATTGTTGCATTTAAATAAGTTGAAAATTGTTTATTAAAGGTTCCTGTTAATAATTGATTGAGGATTAAACAGCTTTCTTTGTTCAAATTTTGAATTCTTTGATTTTTATGTTGATAAATAGTTTTTCCTTGATGATCAACGATTTTTTCAATGGTATAAAGATGTTGATATTTACCACCAGAAGCAATATTACAGTAGATATTTGAAAGATTATAAATGTTTGTATTAACTGTTCCAAGTGCTAAAGAGGCGTTGTTTTTAGCGTTGATTCCATAGGATTTGAGAAAATCTCTAAGATTTTCTGTGCCTAAAAATAAATGTGTTTTTACAGCAAAAATATTATCGCTGACAGCAATAGCTTGAGCAAGTGTGATTTCTTGATAAGCATATTTTTGATGAAAATTAGCAGGAGAGTAAGTTGTATTGTTACTTAATTTAAAGGTCGTTGGTTCGCATAGAAAACGTGTAGAGGGATTAAATCCGTTTTCTAAGGCTAAATAATAGAGAAAAGGTTTCATTGTACTTCCTATTTGTCTAGAAGCATGTATTGCACGATTATATTGAGAATTAGCGTAATCTTTACCACCAATCAAGGCTTGTAATTGATTGGTTTTAGGATTTGCGACCGTAAAAGCGCATTGTAGATCACCTTGTATTTTCTTTTCTTTAATAAGATCATTTAAAGTATTTTGATATTCACTGTTAAAAGAAGTATAAATATTTAATCCTTTATTTAAATATTGATTATTATAAAAACCTAATTCCTCTAATTCTTCTAAAACAGTATCCTTATAATAATAAGTAGACATATTTTCATTAAGTGAATGTTCACTTGCTAAATTAAGAGTTTGCTTTTGAGTGGCCTCTAAAATACTTTGAGTAATCATTTGATTATCATACATAGCTTTTAAAACAAGACTTTGTCTTTGTTTAGCTCTTTCTTTGTTTAAAATTGGTGAATAATATTGGGGACCATTGACAACCCCTGCTAACATGCTTGCTTCATTTAAAGTCAATTCTTTTGCTTTTTTACCATAGAAATACTGGGAAGCATTTTCAATGCCATAAATTCCATGTCCAAAATAGACATTATTGATATAACCTTCTAAAATTTCCTTTTTTGATAAATGCGTTTCTAATTGTAAAGTAAAAAAAGCTTCTTTTACTTTACGAGACCAAGTCTTTTCATTTGTTAAATAAAGAAGACGAGCATATTGTTGGGTTATTGTGCTAGCACCTTGAGAAGTTTTCCTTTTTAGGACATTTGTTTTTATTGCCCGGGAAATTCCGACATAATCAAACCCATGATGACTATAAAAACGTTTATCTTCAATAGCAACAATTGCTTTTAAAAAATAAGGACTAACATCATCAATTGAAACATATTGCCCACTATAATTATTGACACTTTGATAAAAAATCTTATTTTGATCATCATAAAGCTTTATGTAACGATCTTTATTAAGTTCAGGTTTTCCTACACAAAAGGCAATAATATACATCAATAAAAGAAATGTGAAGAAAAATATAAAACAATATAGAATTCTTTTTATAAACTGTCTCATTTTATCACCGATTTTATTCTTGCCATTTTATGTTATAATATGCACGGTGATAGAATGAAAAAGAATATTAAAGTAAATTATAAGAGTATATTTAAATATGATGATCATCATGAAACAGTTCAATTTAAAAGTGATGGAATCTATGAAAAAGGATTTGATAAAGAAAAATTTACTTTCTATAACAATGATCAAAAGATAGAAATTATTTTAAAAGGTAAAGAAATGACATTAGCTAATGGACCTTCTTTATTAAATCTTTCTTATCATAGAAAGATAGGAAATCATTATCATACAGATTATGGGATGATAGAACTCTTTACAGAACTTATTACAATGGAACATGATCGTTATTTAAAAGTGAAGTATATTTTAAGTGATGGGCATCAACAATTAAGTGAAGTTTACGTGATGATGAAATATGATTTTTATGGAGAAGAAAATGAAGCAATCTAAGAAGTTATTAACGAATAAAATATTATTTTCAGGTTTATTGATTTTAATTCAATTAATTATTGTTTTTGTAGCTTTTTTGACAATTCATAGATCATCTAGATTTTTTGTCTATTTGTTCAAGCTTATTAGTGTTCTTGCTGCTTTATATATTATAAATAAGGATGATGCAAGTGCTTATAAGATTACCTGGCTTGTTTTAATAGCTGCTGTACCTTTTGTAGGTGGTGTTCTTTATGTATTTTTAGGAGATAAAAAACCAAGTCAAAGGTTACAACTTGCTTTTTTAAAACAAATAAAGAATCAACGTATTATTGAAAATGATATTATCGAAGAAGTAGCTGATCCTTATATTAAAGGACAAATGAATTATTTAAATCAACAAAGATATCCTACTTATTATGGACAAGATCTTAAATATTTTTCATTAGGTGATGCTGCTTTTGAACCTTTATTGGAATCCTTAAGAAATGCGAAAAAATTCATTTTTATGCAATTTTTTATTGTTGATGAAGGAAAAATGTTGAAAAGTGTTTTAGATATTCTTAAAGAGAAAGTTAAAGAAGGTGTAGAAGTGAGATTTATGTATGATGATGTAGGATCACTTACGATGTTGCCTCGTCATTATGATCGTCAACTTGAAAAAATGGGCATTAAGAGTGTGGCATTTAATCCTTTTATACCTATTTTATCTTTAGCGATAAATAACCGTGATCATAAAAAGATCGTGGTGATTGATGGTGAAATAGGCTTTAGTGGTGGATTTAATTTAGCAGATGAATATATTAATCAAAGAGTTAAATATGGGCATTGGAAGGATTCTGGGTTAATGATTCATGGTCCTGCTGTTAATTCGCTTACGAAGATGTTTTTAGAATCATGGAATGTAGCAAGAAATACAGAAGAAGATTATGAAAAGTATTATGTGCGCTCTCATCAAAAATTTGAGGTAGATGGCTATGTAACTCCTTATGGAGATTCTCCTTTAGATGATGAAAATGTAGGTGAAAATGTTTATTTAAACATGATCAATCAAGCGTATGATTATTTATATATTACAACACCTTATTTAATCTTAGATGATAACTTACAAACAGCATTGATCAATGCTGCTAAAAGAGGAGTCGACGTACGCATCATTACACCAGGAATACCAGATAAAAAAATTGTTTTTAGAGTTACACGTTCATATTATCAAACATTGATCAAACATGGTATTCGTATTTATGAATATACTCCTGGATTTATTCACGCTAAAAACTTTTTAGTGGATGATAAATGTGCAACAGTAGGGACAATCAATTTAGATTATCGTAGTTTATATCTTCATTTTGAAAATGGAATTTATTTATATAACAATAAAATATTAAAAGATATTAAGGAAGATTTTTTAGCGACAGTAGAAAAGTCTCATGAAATTACCTTGGATGAAGTTGTAACTGGTAAATTTATGGGTTGGTTTGAAGCAATTTTACGTGTAATTGCTCCATTACTTTAGGTAAAAAACATTGACTTTATGTACTCTTAATGGTAACGTATAAACGATTAAATATCTTTTTTAAGGAGGTAAAAAATGGCTGTAAATAAAATTGAAATTGCATTGAAAGAAGCACTAAAAAAAGCAATGGTTAAATGCAATTTTGTAGAAGATTATGAAATAGATCAAATCACAATAGAAATACCAAAAGAAAAAAGTCATGGTGATTATTCAACAAATATCGCTATGCAACTTACAAGATTACTTAGAAAGAATCCAAGAATGATTGCAGAACAATTAATCGAAGCAATTGATAAAGAGGAAGCAAATATCGATTCTATTGAAATTGCTGGTCCAGGATTCATCAATATGTTTATGAAAAAAGATGTTTTAACTTCTATTATTAAAGAAGTATTAGCAGAAAAAGATGATTATGGAAAAAGTGATGCAGGAAAAGGAATTAAATATAATGTTGAATTCGTTTCTGCCAATCCAACAGGAGATTTACATTTAGGACATGCTAAAGGGGCAGCAGTAGGAGATAGTATTTGTCGTATTATGTCAGCTGCAGGATATGATGTTACAAGAGAATATTATATTAATGATGCAGGAAATCAAATTTATAATTTAGCTTTATCTTTATATGCAAGATATAGAGAAGCTTTTGGTTTAGATTTTGAATTACCTGAAGATGGATATCATGGTCAAGATATTAAAGATATCGCTGTTAAAATCAAAGAAGAAGTTGGCGATAAATATTTAAATGCAGATCATGATGAAATGATTGCTTTCTTTAGAAAAGAAGGAACTAAATTTGAATTACAAAAAATTAAAGATATTTTAGCGGAATTTAGAGTTCATCATGATGTTTGGTTCTCTGAAACTTCTTTATATGAAGAAAATAAAGTAGTTCCTACAATTGAAAAATTAAAAGAAAAAGGATTTACTTATGAACAAGATGGGGCTTTATGGTTTAAATCAACTGAATTTGGAGATGATAAAGACCGTGTCTTAATTAAATCTGATGGAAGTTATACTTATTTAACTCCTGATATTGCTTATCATTTAAATAAATTAGATAGAGGTTATGAATATTTAGTAGATTTATTAGGAGCAGATCATCATGGTTATATCAATCGTATGAAAGCTGCAATTCAAGCTTTAGGTTATAATAGTGATCAATTAAATATTGATATTCTACAAATGGTAAGAATGATGGAAAATGGTGAAGTTGTTAAAATGTCTAAACGTACAGGAAATGCAATCACTATTAAAGATTTAATTGATGATATTGGTGTTGATGCAACTCGTTATTTCTTTGCCGCTAAAGCAGCCAATACACCCTATGATTTTGATTTAACATTAGCTAAATCTAAATCAAATGACAATCCTGTTTATTATGCACAATATGCTCATGCTAGAATGTGTTCTATTTTAAGACAAGCAAAAGAAAATGAAATTACAGTTGCAGATCATTTTGAATTATTAATTAATGATAAAGAAATGGCTTTATTAAAACATATTAATGAATTCAGAAATGAAATTGCGGATAGTGCAAAATCTAGAAGCCCACATAAAATTGCAAATTATATTCAAAGACTTGCACAATTATTCCATAGTTTCTATAATGATTGTTATGTAATAGATAAAGAAAATGTTGAATTATCTAAACAACGTTTAGCTTTAGTTGAAGCTACACGTATTACTTTAAAAAATGCATTAAATTTAATTGGTGTTGAAGCACCTGAAAAAATGTAAGGAGAGATAAAGATGGATAAAAATAGATCAATGGTTGATGTTGCTTATGAATTAATGTCTAAAAAGAAAAAAGCAGTTAACTTCTATAAATTATGGCAAGAAGTAAGTGAAGTAAAAGGGTTTGAAGAAGATGAAAAAGATGAAAAAGAATCTTTATTCTATACAAACATCACTTTAGACGGACGTTTTATTACAGTTGGTGAAAATAACTGGGATTTACGTTCTCGTCATAAATTTGATGAAGTACACATTGACATGAATGACATCTATACTGATGAAGATGAAGAATCTGAAGAAGTAGAAGACGATGTAGATAGTACAATCGAAGATGATTATAATAACTAAGAGGCAAGGCCTCTTTTTTAATAAAATCCTTGCTTTCAAATAAAAGTAGATGTTCTTATTAATGAAAGGATTATTTTATGAATAAACGACAAACAAAGATTTTAGAATTACTCACACAAAATAAAAAAATAGAAGTTACAAAACTTTCTGAATTACTAGGAGTTTCACAAGTTACAATTCGTAAAGATTTAGATGCTCTTTCAGAAAGTGGTATGTTAATTAGAGAACATGGATATGCTACTCTTAATAAAAGTGATGATATGAATATTCGTCTTGCTTATCATTATGAACAAAAACAAAAAGTAGCTAAAAAAGCAGTAGAATCGATTCAACATGGTGAAACAATTATGATTGAATCAGGTTCATGCTGTGCTCTAGTAGCTTTAGAAATTGCAAAGACAAAAAAAGATGTCACACTGATTACCAATTCTGCATTTATTGCAGATTATATTCGTAAACATACAGCTATTAAAATTATTTTATTAGGTGGAGAATATCAACATGAATCTCAAGTGATGGTAGGACCAATGATGAGAAAGTGTGCAGAAGCATTTTTTGTGGATAAACTCTTTATTGGAACAGATGGTTTTAGTATTGATACAGGATTTACAGGAAATGATTATATGCGTTGTGAAGCTGTTAAAGATATGGCAAGACAAGCAAGTCATGTTATTATTGTTACTGAATCAGATAAGTTTCATCAAAAAGGAGTTTCTAATTTAATTGATTTACATCAAGTATCATGTATTTATACAGATCAAGGAATTCCTCAAGAAGTTGAAGAATATTTTAAAGAAAAACATATACAAGTTGAAAAAGTTTGATCCTAAGGTTTCCTTAGGATTTTTGTAGCAAAAATGTAAAAGAAAGTTGCTGGTGATAAGAAGTAAGAATGTTATAATTTTTCTAGGAGGTGACAATAATGCTTAATGAAAAGATAGTGTATTATAGAAAGAAAAACATGCTTACGCAAGAAGAACTAGCATATCAATTAAATGTTTCAAGACAAACAGTTACAAAATGGGAAACAGGAACTATTTATCCTAATATTGAGTATTTAATAAAACTTTCAAATCTTTTTGGTGTTTCAATAGATTATTTAGTTAAAGAAGATGATTGTTTAACATTAGAAACTCATAAAATTGAAATAAGTGAACTTGCATGCTTTCTTGTAAAAGCCAAAAAGGCAACGTATGCAAATAAAACAAATAAAGTCAATTCTTCAAGAAAAGAGTCTCATGATTATTCATATCAAGAGAATAATTATACTTATTTAGATTCTTTCTTTGGTGCGGAAAATTTTAGTGGACAAGAAATTGTTTATAAAGATGAAAAACCATGTTGGTCTATGAATTACTATGGAAGGGTTATAGAGGAAAACTTTAATGGTGATTTTTTAAAAGAAGCTTTATTACAAGTTGATGAAGAATTGCCTTTTAGAGGTCCTTTATTTTATCAAAAAGGGGAGTATCTTTACTTGTTGCGTATTCAAGGAAAAATTGATTTTTTTCAGGGTGTTGAAGAAATATATTATCAAACATATAAAGTTTATGAAGGATTTATACAAGGCGGAATTGTGAAATAAATAATGACAAATATTTTAAATAAATTTTAATATACTCTTAATGAAGAATGATTATTTCTAAATAAGGAATATGATAACATAAAATAGAAAAGAGAGAGTGTAGATGAAAAATTTAGAAAATAAAAATATCTTAAATGTAGAAAAGAATAATAAAAAACAAAGTGTTTTTGATAATTCTGAAGTAGTATTAAATATTTTGTATAATACGTATATAAAGAGTTAACTTCATAAAAAATAAAAAGCTATCTGTAAGTAAATAGATAGCTTTTTATATCTAAAAGAAACAATCAATACCTTTATCTAAAAAGATTTGTTGGTAATCTTTCAAGTCTTCTTCATGATATGCTTGATAAGTTTTTAAAGTATATTCTTTATTTAATAAGTCATATTTCTTTTCACCAAATTGATGAAAAGGAAGAAGTTGTACTTTTTGAATATTTGATGCTTTTAATAAATCGCTGATTCCTTGAGCGTCTTCTAAAGAATCATTAAAATCAGGAATAACAGGAATGCGTGGTAAAACATTAAGTTGATGTTGAATAGCCCATTGAAGATTTTCAACAATTAAATCATTATAAACACCTGTTCCTTCAAAATGTTGAAGTCGATCATAATGTTTTACATCAAAGAGTAAAAGATCAAATAAAGGGGCTAGTTTTTGAAATGTTTCTTGTTGAATATATCCCGTTGTTTCAATGGCGACATGGAGATTTTTTTCTTTAAGAGATAAAACAAGCTTTTCTAGAAATTCAGGTTGTGCCATACCTTCCCCCCCAGAGATAGTTACACCACCATTAGATTCTTCATAAAAATCAATATCTTGCATGCAGACATCCACAATTTCTTGAATTTCTTTAAAGTCTCCTTCATGACTTAATGCTTTAGTTGGACAATGATTGACACATTGTAGACAGCCAATACATTTATCATGATTAAAGATCATATGGTTTTCTTTTTCGGTAATTGCTTGTTTTGGGCAGTTAAGTAAACATTTCTTACAATGAGCACATTTTTCAAAATCGTAAAGTATTTGTAGTTTATGTAATTGGGATTCAGGATTTGAACACCATTTACATTTTAAAGGACAGCCTTTAAAGAAAACAGTCGTACGAATACCTGGACCATCATGAATACTAAATTTTTGTATATTAAATATTAATCCTTTTTCCATAGTTTTTCTCCTCGCTAATATCCTAACATATCTTTTTATAAGTTTCAAATGAAACTAAAATTGTTTATTTATGAAAATAATATTGACTTATTTTTTGCTTATTATATAATTTAATTGCAAAAGAAAGAATAAAAACTTACGAATGAAAGTTGAGGAAAGAAAAATGAAGAACAGTGAACACTTTGGTGAACTTACATCAAGAATGAATCATTTTAGAGAAGAAGTTTTAGATAAAAAACCATATATCTGTGCAAAAAGAGCACTCCTTGCGACAGAGGCATATAAAGAACATTTAAATGAACCGCCAATTATGAAAAGAGCGTATATGTTAAAAAACATCTTAGAAAAGATGCCTATTTATATTGAAGAAGATACTTTGATTGTAGGAAATCAAGCTTCATCAAATAGAGATGCACCCATCTTTCCAGAATATACAATGGAATTTGTGATGAATGAACTTGATCTATTTGAAAAAAGAGATGGAGATATTTTCTATATTACTGAAGAAACAAAAGATGAATTAAGATCTATTGCACCATTTTGGGAAAATAATAATTTAAGAAGTAAAGGAGGCGCTTTGCTTCCAGATGAAGTGAGTGTTTATATGGAAACAGGTTTCTTTGGAATGGAAGGGAAACTTAATTCTGGAGATGCGCATCTAGCGGTAGATTATCAACAAGTTTTACAAAAAGGTTTAAAAGGATATGAAGAAAGAGTTAAAGATTTAAAAGAAAAACTTGATTTATGTATGCCTGAAAATATTGATAAGTATCAATTTTATAAAGCTGTTTTAATTGTCATTGATGCAGTTAAAACATTTGCAAGACGTTACAGTGATCTTGCTTTAGAACTTGCAGAAAGTGCTGATGGGAAACGAAAAGAAGAATTAGAAGAAATTGCACGTATTTGTAAGAAAGTTCCTTATGAAAAAGCAGAAACTTTCTATGAAGCGATTCAATCAACATGGTTTATTCAATTAATTCTACAAATTGAATCGAATGGGCATTCTTTATCTTATGGACGTTTTGATCAATACATTTATCCTTACTATAAACATGATAAAGATCTTCATAATATAACAGAAGAACAAGCTATTGAATTATTAGATAACTTATGGATCAAAACTCTAACAATCAATAAGGTGCGTTCACAAGCTCATACTTTTTCAAGTGCCGGAAGCCCAATGTATCAAAATGTAACCATTGGTGGACAAACACCTGATAAAAAAGATGCAACGAATGAACTTTCATATTTAGTATTAAAATCAGTTGCCCAAACACGTTTACCACAACCAAACTTAACAGTGCGATATCATAAAAATATGCCAAAAGCTTTTTTGGATGAAGCTATTGAAGTCATGAAACTTGGTACAGGAATGCCTGCATTCAATAATGACGAAATCATTATTCCATCATTTATTGAAAAGGGTGTCAAAGAAGAAGATGCATATAACTATTCAGCGATTGGTTGTGTTGAAACAGCAGTTCCTGGTAAATGGGGTTATCGTTGTACAGGGATGTCTTATATGAACTTCCCACGTATTTTATTAATGGCAATGAATGATGGGGTAGATATGACTTCTGGAAAACGATTCTTTGAAGGTAGTGGTTACTTTAAAGATATGACATCTTATGATGAACTCTTTAAAGCGATTGAAAAAGGAATGCGTCATTTGACACGTATGTCAGTGATTGTTGAAAATGCGATTGATTTAGCACTTGAAAGAGATGTACCAGATGTTTTATGTTCTGCCTTAACAGAAGATTGCATTGGTCGTGGAAAAACGATCAAAGAAGGTGGCGCTGTTTATGATTTTATTTCAGGGTTACAAGTAGGAATTGCGAATATGGCAGATAGTCTTGCAGCTATTAAAAAACTTGTCTTTGAAGAAAAGAAAATTACGCCTGAAGAATTATGGAATGCGATTTTAGATGATTATACAAGCAAAGAAAGTCAAAGAATTCAAGAAATGTTGATTAATGATGCACCTAAGTATGGTAATGATATTGATGAAGTCGATCAATTAGTAGTTGATGTTTATAATATTTATATTGATGAAATGAAAAAATATCCAAATACTCGTTATGGAAGAGGTCCAATCGGTGGGATTCGTTATGCTGGTACTTCAAGTATTTCTGCCAACGTTGGACAAGGTTATGGCACAATGGCTACTCCAGATGGAAGAAAAGCACATACCCCTCTTGCTGAGGGATGTTCACCAGCTCATGCGATGGATAAAAAAGGACCAACTGCTGTGTTTAAATCTGTTTCTAAATTACCAACACATGAAATTACGGGTGGTGTTTTATTAAATCAAAAGGTAACACCTCAGTTATTATCGAAAGAAGAAAATAAAGAAAAGATTGAAATGTTGATTAAAACCTTCTTCAATCGATTAAAAGGTTATCATGTTCAATACAATGTTGTTTCTAAAGAAACATTATTAGATGCCCAAGCACATCCTGAAAAGCATAAAGATTTAATTGTTCGTGTTGCTGGCTATTCCGCATTCTTTAATGTGTTATCAAAAGCAACACAAGATGATATTATTGGAAGAACTGAACAAACATTATAGGAGAAAAGAAAATGGAATTTATAATTGATACAGTAAACTTAGAAGATATAA
>OLVR01000360.1_pt1 | contig 62241 bp, 63 predicted proteins | sample 1673261 | NCBI WGS metagenome assembly OLVR01 (sample SAMEA3178938, study PRJEB25190) | human gut metagenome | biome: human gut; feature: human-associated habitat; material: faeces | place: Austria | collected 2013 | reverse complement strand
GCTACCAAGGCGCTGCATCGGCTACCGGCAACCGAGGCGCTGCATCGGCTACCGGCTACCGAGGCGCTGCATCGGCTACCGGCGACCGAGGCGCTGCATCAGCTACCGGCAAAGAAAGTATAGCTCTTGCTGCCGGAAAGGATTGCAAGGCAAAGGGAGCATTAGGATGCTGGATTGTGCTTGCTGAACGTGGCGAATGGGACGGAAACACTTATCCTATCGTTTCAGTCAAGGCATTTAAAGTGGACGGAAAGTCTATTAAAGCGGACACTTTCTATACATTGGTTAATGGTGAAGCTGTAGAGATTGATTAGATAACAATTAATAATCAGAAGAATGAGTGAAAGATTAACACATGGCTCTCTGTTCAGCGGCATAGAAGGTTTTGGATTAGGTGCGGCACTTGCCGGCATAAAGACCGAGTGGAGTTGTGAATTTGAGGATTATCAATCATTAGTAATAAAGAAAAACTTTGGAGAAGAGCATGAAATCAACAGAGATATTAGAACGTATTCAAAACCTCCGTTTGTTGACATCATCAGCGGTGGATTCCCTTGCCAGGACATCAGCATTGCTGGAAAAGGTGTCGGAATTGTCGGTGAGAGAAGCGGCCTATGGTCTGAGATGTTCAGAATTGTACGGGAAGTTAGACCTAAATACGTGCTCATTGAAAACAGCCCAATGCTCGCTGTTCGGGGATTAGAGCAAGTCCTATGCGACCTTTCCGAAATCGGGTATGATGCGGAATGGCAATGTCTATCTGGCACCGACTTTGGCATACAACAGAATAGGGAGCGATTATATTGTATTGCCTACCCCAGCGAAATCAACGGCAAACGGGGCACTCAAGAATCGGTATTTCGGAAGCCCTACTTATCGGGGCAATTTACACGAGTATATCCAGGATGGCGAACAAGACAGTCAATACCCTCACCCCGCTTTGCTGGAAAGTCTAATGGGGTTCCCGATAGGATGGACCGAACGGAGTGTATAGGCAATGCGGTTCAGCCGATAATTGCGCATTATCTGTTTGAGTGCATTAAGATATTTGACAGCAAACTGACATAATGAAGAATGCCGTATGAATATCCATCAGACAATTCCCCGTTCGGATTGCACCTCCTTCGCCAAGTGCGGCAAGCACTCACTTGCATATTGCAGGAGGTACGGTGTGTCCGAATGCGGGCCATGTGAAATCGTGAGGAGGAAACCCCGTAACCGGGTGGTCGTTGACGGAGTGGAGCGTAAACTGTGCACCCACTGTGGTAGAGCACTTCCATTATCCCGGTTTTTCGATAGAATAGCCCGTCGTAACGGTAAGGAATACCATCTGAAAGCGTCATGGTGCAAGATGTGTATGGCAGAGGTACAGAGCGAGCGGAATAGAAAAAATAATAAAAAATATTGAATTATGAGACCAATAAGAAATATAGAAGACATTGAAAATCTAAAGACAGATGAAAAACTGATTGAATGCCTAAATGGTGAAGTGAATTATTATCGTTTTTTGTGCTTTCATCCGAGAAATGATGAATACGTGATTCTTCTGAACCATTGTGAGCAGCCAGTGAGATTTTATATTAAAAGCATTATAGGCCGATGTTATACGGACTATACAACACGTGATATAGTAACCTATAAGAGGGATTATGCTTTGGAGCAGGTCAAGTTTTGTGAGCAGGCATTATCCGAATTTGATAAGGAGGGTAAGAAAATGAAACAGACAGTAGAAGAAGCAGCTAAAGAGTGCAGACGTACAACTGCCCAATCAATAGGTGTATATGCCCAATATCACTCAATAGATGAGTGCCCTAATCATGGGATTACATATGATGAAATTGCAGAAGCTGCATTTATAAAGGGTGCTGAATGGCAGGCAAAGCAATCACCGTGGATAAGTGTAAAGGAACGGTTGCCGGAAGAGGATGGATATTACATTGTTACTGACGGCGATGTTGTTAAGAAAGTTTATTTCTTTAAAAGATGGAATAAGTTTGCCTTAACCAAGAAATATCCTCACTCGTTTTACGATGAAGGCGTGATAAAAGCATATATACCCGTCCCTTATTTCAATGAGATACTCGAAGACAACAGGGATGTGCTGGAACGGATTAAGGAGAAAGGAGACTGAATAATGTCAAGAGGGGAATGGGACACTTACGAGGAAGCACTGGAAGCCGGAATACAAGAAGCGTTAAAACTTATATGAAAATGACTCCTATTGTAAATGATGCTTATAGACTTAGAAAGCTTTTAGAAAAAGCAACGGGAATAAAAGTTTATAAATCAGATTTACTTTCTAATTATTTCAATTGTTATATAAGCATAACGCAAGAGTATGAGAATGAAACCAATCCGCATATTACAGTAGCACAAGGTAGTTGGTCGATAGTAAATGGCGGGGAGTATAAAATTTCACTCTATACACCTACAATCGTCATTAAAGGCAAGAAGGTGCTTAATACTCGTTTTGTAGAAGATATATTTTACAAGATAGTGGAAGCATTAAATAATGAATTTGGAGAAGGTAATTGGGATACGTGTAACAATGAAACGACAGTTTGGCTTCCCATGTCTCGAAACTCGTTCTATTTGCAAATTCCAAATTTTGAGGAGTATTAAAACTTATATGATTATGGATAATATAGGATTAAAGATAGGCACAATGAATAAGTGCTGCCTTAAATGCAAGTTTTCGTTGGATGCGTATAACGACAAATTTGTGAGATGTTCATATCATCGTTTTTACCCTTTTAAACAATTTGTATGTAACAATTATGGAAACCGTGGAACTGATAATTAAAGTCTCCATCACTTTATTCAATGCCATTGCATTAGGATTTATCCTAATCATGGTAAGCAGATGGCATAGGCGCATGGAGGACAAGCTGAATGAGATAAGGGAATACACCCGTAGGGTTTCAGACCGTGATGATGTTATTTATATGAATCAGCTTCAATGGCTGAAAAGTAAGCTGATTGAAGAGGAACGGTACGAGGAAGCCGCTAAAATCAATAAATGTATTGAGGATGAATATAACAAATTAAAGAATAGGAAAAGTGATTATAAAACGTGAGATAATATTATTAGGGAAAAGACTTGAAGACTACCCGGAAACAGAATATTACAAACGAAGGCTTATCTACACAACATACAGTTCTGGCTTCAGAGAGCATAACATTGCGGCATTCAAGAGCAGGCTGAAAAAAGACTTTGACTACGAAATAGTCAATCATTTCGTCAAGGACGGTAACGACTTTTAGACTACAGATGAAATTATAGCCGCTGTCCGTGTTTCCTTGTCCCTCAATCTGCTTACGGATGAAGAATGGAAGAGGGCAATTCCGATTATTGAGCGTGGTCTTGAAGCCAATAAAGCCTATGTCCGTATGCTTGACGAGATGTCGGCTATATTGGAGAAGTATTGCGAGGAATGGGAGGATCTGGGTATGCGCTATACCTTCATGCAACGTGTTCCTCTTGAATGCTGGCAGGGACGTTTTAGTAGGCATAGCCAGAATCCGGAGAAAAAGCCGAATTATTCATGAAAAACGAATCAGTTAAATACAGCTTGATATAACTTTGTTCAAGAATGGCTAAAAATAAAAAATTATTTGCTCGTATTGACGATAGGACCCACATGTTGATGTCTGAGTTATCAAGAATGACCGGGGTCAGCATATCGGTCATTGCAAGGAGCATGTTGAAGCGTTGCATTGACGATTTGATAGACGAGGACGGGAACTGGAAAAAGAAAAATGCGGAAGATAAAGAAAGGAAAGGTCAATAAGGCTGTAATGGCAGCGGTGGCACGTAATTACGACCGTTTGAAAAGATTGTGTGCTGTGGGTGTCCACGGAATATATGGAGGAGAGGGATTCGAGGATATATTTCAAGACACGGTATTGTATGTCATTCAGGACAGCGCCTCCGCTACATTACAGTCGGATGACCAGATTGTGGAGCATTTTCTTTATAGGTTCAATATGATTAAATTCCAAAGAATAAACGATGATAAGGCAAGGAGGGAGGTAGAGTATGCCGACTATAAACAAAGGCAAGAGAAGGACGGTTCAGAAGGGTAACCATTACAATGCGGAAAGAAGGGCCGTATATAACTCGGAGAGATGGAAGAGGCTACGGGCATGGAAGTTCGCGAACGACCCACTCTGTGAGATGTGTCTTCAGGAAGGTAAGGTTGTTCCTGCCGAGAACATCCATCATGTGGTTTCATTCATGAGCACCGACAACCCTGAACAGCGTATGTTCTTGGCATATGACTACGACAATCTGATGAGTCTGTGCAGGGTACACCATCAGGAAGTGCATAACAGAACAGCTAAATAATAATGAGATGAGCCGTCCACCGATTAGATATATTGTACAGATTGATAATATATATCTGGCTGATTTGATGTTTTACTGGGTATATTTCAATCAGCCGTGTTCGCTTTTGTTTCAGAAACCGAAGACAGAAGGGCTTTCTGCCGTGAAGCTTGTCGTTGATAGCGATGAGTCTGCAAGTTTTCTGCTACGAGTGAAAGAAAAGACCGGATGCAGGCTTTATGAGGTGGATGGATAGCATGGCACGATGTTTTGCCGTGTATGGAGGAAGGGGGGGATATGGGGGTATATTTTTACGGTTTTCATCTTCCTAACCTCACCCGACCCTTCTCGACACAAACGGCATTCTTTTGAAAAAAGCCAAAGTGTTGTGATGTGTTAAAATGATGCTTTGACAGACAAAATTCTGGTTCGTAGAAAAAGCCCGCGCAATGGAGAAAAGAAAAATAAGTTTCCGGCTTCCGAAGACGGTGACGTATAAGGAGTCCCGTAAGACCATATCGGATATAGTCCGTCAGATTGAGGAGGAGAGGGAGCTTGAGGCTTCCGATATTCCCCAACTGCATCGGATGGCTACGGCATACAACGCCTATATTGACTGTGTGAGAGTAGTGTCGGAAAAGGGGTTGACCATGAAGAACATCAAGGGGGAAATGGTCAAGCGCCCGGAGGCCAATCTGCTGAAGGAGAACTGGAGTCAGTATCTTGAGCTTGCCAAGGAGTACGGACTGACAGCCAAGAGTAAGTCGCTTATCAAAGGTAAAACGGCTTCCAGGGAGGAGGACAGCCCGGCTGATGAGTATTTTAAGAAAAAGGCGACTCAGAATGAATAAGCCATATTACAGATATGCGCAGGAGGTTATTGAGGGAAAGATTGTGGCGGGTGAATTCATACGTTCTGCCTGCGAGCGTTTTTTTTCTCTTATGGAGGATGATAGGTATGAATTCCGGGAAGACAAGGTGGATGACGTGATAAATTTCTTTCCTTATTTGAAGCACTTCAAGGGAAGGCACGCCGACAAGCCTTTTACTTTGGAGCCGTGGCAGGAGTGGATTGTAGCCAGCATATACGGTTTCTATGTAAGGGAGGACGGTTCCCGTCTGACCCAGACTGTATATATAGAGGTGGCCCGTAAAAACGGGAAGACTGCGCTTGCGGCAGGCATAGGCTTGAATGCTTTGATAAATGACGATGAGGCTGGTGCGGAGGTGTATTTTGCGGCAAACTCAAAGGAGCAAGTGAAAATATCCGCGTGGCCTCTGTGTTCGAACTTCGCCAAGAAATTTGACCCGAAGAACCGTTACCTTCAAGTGTTCCGGGATACTATCACATTCGAGAAAACATCATCATGGCTCAAAGTGCTCGCTGCTGATTCAACCAAGCTTGACGGTCCAAACCCGTCCACGTTCGTGCTGGATGAGTATCATGCGGCAAAGAACAACAGTCTGAAGGCTGTATTGGAATCGGGTCAGGGAACCCGAGACAACCCCTTGGAAGTCATCATTACCACTGCGGGCTTTGACAAGCTCGGTCCTTGTTATGAGTTGAGAGCTACCGGTACGGAGATTTTGAAGGGGCTGAAAGAGGATGACTCCTTTTTTGTCGCCATATACTCCCTGGACGAGCAGGATGATTGGAAGGATGAAAAGGTGTGGGTAAAGTCCAATCCGAACATTGAGGTAACCGTCAAGCCGTCTTATATCCGCAAGGAAATCCGCAAGGCGATAAACACCCCGTCGGATGAGGTGAACGTCAAGACCAAGACCTTGAATATGTGGTGCGATGCGGAAACAGTATGGATACCGGAGCATTATATCCTGAATTCTTCCAAGAAAATCCGGTTGGATGATTTCGAGGGCATGGATTGTTATATGGGAATCGACCTTTCAAGCACGAGTGATTTGACTTGTGCCGCCTTCATGTTTCCCACGGAGGACAAATATTACTTCAAGGCAAAGTATTATCTGCCGGAAATGGCATTGCAGGAGCGCCGGTTCAAGGAGTTGTATGGTGAATGGCGTCGGCAGGGACTGATTACGATAACCCCAGGCAATGTAACTGATTACGATTATATCCTCAACGACATAATGGACATAAGGGACAAAGTGTATATCCAGAAGATAGCGTACGATACATGGAACGCCACACAGTTCACCATCAATGCCGAGGAGAAGGGGTTGCCTATGGAGCCGTTCAGCCAGGTACTCGGGAATTTCAACCGTCCGACCAAGGAGATGGAGCGTCTGATTTTGTCCGGAAAGGCGGTAATAGACAATAACGTGATAAACCGTCACTGCTTCCGTAATGTGGTTATGGCCCGTGACCGTAACGGGAATACCAAGCCGTCTAAACAGTTTGAAGAAAAGAAGATAGACGGAGTGATAGCTATGCTGGAAGCATTGGGGGTATATCTTGTTTCTCCTCATTACGGAGAATTCTATTAGAATTTCGATTTTTGACAGACACTTTTTTGGTTAGTGGAAAAGTGTATGTATGAAAGTAAAGATTCCTTTTACAAATTGGGAAATAAGAAAGGCTTCCAAGCAGGAAATATCACGTGTTCCTGCCTGGAATTATTCGGGTCCCCATCCGGCATTGTACAGCCGGAGCAAGCCGATGCTCCTTTCTACTGTATATCGTTGTGTGGACCTCATATCGGACAGTGTGGCGGTCCTCCCGTTGAAGACATATCTGCTTGACGGGGACGGATTCAAGAAGGAGCATAAGAGCCATCCGGCATACGTGCTGTTGGATTTGGAGCCAAATGAGGATATGACGAGGTTTGTTTTCTTCAAGACGCTCATGGTGTCGGTCCTTCTTACCGGAAACGGGTATGCCTATATAGAGAGGGACAGTAAGCTGAATGTGCAGCAGTTGATTTACATTCCGACGTCGCAGGTGTCTGTCCAGTGGATTACCGACAAAAGGGGTATCATGCGCAAGCGCTATCAGGTGACCGGATTCAAGGAGCTTGTCGAGCCGAAAGACATGATTCATGTGCTGAACTTCTCTTATGATGGCATAATAGGTGTCTCCACCCTTACCCATGCAAGGCAGACCCTTAACATAGCCACCAGCAGCGAAGAGCATGCCGCCGGTTTCTTTGAGTCCGGGGGAGCTGTCTCGGGCATTTTGTCCGTAGATGGGAAAAGGCTGAACAAGGAACAGCGGGACGAGATATACCAGGTGTGGTATGACCGGATGGAGAACCATCCGAACGGCATAGCGGTTCTGGAGGGTAACATGAAGTATCAGCCCATCACGATTTCCCCCAAGGACAGCCAGCTTCTTGAAAGCAGGCTGTTCAATGTGACGGACATATGCCGGTTCTTCTCAGTGTCCCCGGTCAAGGCGTTCGACTTGTCCAAGTCGAGCTATTCAACTGTTGAGGCTACCCAATTGCAGTATCTGACCGATACGGCTTTGGCTGTAATCACCAAGATAGAGCAGGAAATCAACCGGAAGGTGTTCCTGCCTTCCGAGCGTGGTCGCATAATGGCCGAGTTTGACACTTCTGCCATACTTAGGACGGATAAGGCGGCTCAGGCGGCCTATTGGAAAGACATGTTCTATATCGGAGGCGCGACCCCCAATGAGATACGTCGGGAAAGCAATCTTCCAAGGAAGGAGAATGGCGATGAGGCCTTCGTTCCGGTCAATGTGCATACCCTTGGCACCGCTTTGTCGAATAAAAATCAGCCCGACCAGCAAAAAAATATTGGAAAGGACGAAGAAAACCCCGTTTTGACAGACAATTTTTTGGTTACTGAGTAAAAGCGTGATTTATGGAAAAAGAAAAAGAAATCAGAAACGTCTCCTCTCAGCTCAAGATAGCCGGAGAGGGGGATGAGACAAGGACCGTCGAAGGATATGCCCTCCTCTTCAACGTGCCCTCTGACGGTCTACCCTTTCAGGAGACCATCGAACCGGGCGCGGCAGACGGAGTAATTGCAAAAAGCGATGTTTTTGCCGTCCTGAATCATGATCAGGAGCGCGGTATATTGGCCCGCAGCAAGTATGGCAAGGGTTCTTTATCCCTGACTGTTGACGAGAAAGGTCTGAGATACAGTTTTGAGGCACCGAAAACAGCCTTGGGTGACGAGCTGCTCGAGAATTTGCGTCGTGGGGAGATAGACCAGAGTTCCTTCTGCTTTGATGTGGAGAGGGATGCTTGGGAAAAAAGGTCGGATGGCACTTGGAAACGTACCATCAGCAAGATTGACAATATTTATGACGTTTCCCCGGTGTATAACGCTGCCTATAGCAAGACATCCGTATGCTTGCGCGGAAAGGAGCAGGCAGAGAAGGAAATCGAGGCGAGGGAAAGTCTGAACTTGGATGAATACTATTCCAATATTGAAAAATTATTAAACATCTAAAAGTTATGTCGAAAGAAAAGAGTATTACAGAATTGAAGGACGAGAAGAACCAGATTTCTGCTCGTTCAAAGGCCATCATTGAAAAGGCCAGGGGAGAGAAACGGCAGTTGAATGCTGAAGAGAATGAACAACTTGGCGCCAATCAGTGCCGTATGGCTGAGATTAACCTTGAGATAGAGGAGAGGGAGGACGAAAATCGTCAGAAAGGCCGTTCCCATCAGCCGAAGGGAGGCAGATTCTCTTTGCGTCGTGCAATATCCAACATGGTTGACGGAAACCCGCAGAACGATGTTGAGGCAGAGGTTATAGAGGCTGCTACCACACACCACAATACGTCAGGTGCTCAGATGGCAGACAGACGCGGTATAGTGGTTCCCGTAAACGTAGAGAGGCGTGCGGCATTTACTGCTGCCACCGAAGCGGCAACGGGAGTTGTCATTGACGAGGAACAGCAGGAGATGCTTCTGCCTTTACAGTCTGCTCTTGTGCTGTCCCGTGCCGGTGCCCGTTTCATGACCGGGTTGCAGGGGAATATCTATTGGCCGGAATTCTCTGGTGCCAACGTGTTCTGGGAGGCTGAGAACGCCAGTGCCAAGGATGGAGCCGGTGCGTTCAGCAAGGGAGACTTATTCAAGCCTTTGCGTCTGACCGCTTATGTGGACATCTCCAAGCAGTTGCTTGTTCAGGAGAATGCTTCCGTTGAGGCGTATATACGCCAGGCTATAGCTGTAGCCATCGCCCAGAAGATTGAACAGACAGCATTCAGCAAGGAAACCAGCGTGGCTAATACGCCGGACGGAATGTTTGGCACGCTTGACTCTACCATTAAGGGAGACATGACCTGGGCACAGATTGTAGCAATGGAGACCAATGCCGACGTGCAGAATGCCTTGTTCGGAAACTTGTCTTATATCCTGCACCCGGCACTTGTCGGAAAGGCCAAGACAAAGGTAAAGGATGCTTCCGGTGCGGGCGGTTTCATCTTTACCGGCAACGGGGACGGTCAGTTGAACGGATACCGTGCGCTCAGAACAAATAATCTGCCGAAAGGCATCGGAGAAGGCACGGATGAATACGGTATTGTATTCGGTAACTGGGCAGATTACTTTATCGGTCAATGGGGCGGTATAGAGTTGTTGGTTGACCCGTATACCCAGGCATTGAAGGGTACAGTGAGACTTATTACCAATTCATATTGGAATATGGGCTTTATCCGTAAGGAGTCGTTCTGCATAGCATCCATGAAGTAATATGGCATACGTCGATTTGCAACTGGCCAAGCGTCATCTCAATGTAGAGCAGGAGTTCACGGATGATGACGAGTATATATCCGGTCTCATCGAGGCGGCTGAGGTAGTTGTGTCGAAGGATATTTGCGTGGAGCTGGATACATTGGTGGAGGAAGGCGGGAAGGACATTCCCGCGCCTCTCCGTCAGTGTATCCTTCTGATGGTGGGGCAGTTCTATGCCAACCGCGAGCCGGTGGCTTTCGCCCAGACATCGGAAGTGCCGTTGTCTTATTCGCACCTTGTGGCGCTTTATCGGAACTATGCGGGATGAGGGCTGGACTACTGAAATATACGCTTGTGTTCAAGGAACCGGTGGAGACAGTCTCCGAGATGGGTTCTGTGGAAAAGTCCTATAGGGAAGTGTTCCGTTGCCGGGCTTCACGCAAGAATCAGACACTGTTTTCAAAGGAAGATACCGCTTATGAGCAGTTCGTGAACCAGACGATTGTCATGCAGACGCGAAAGTATCCTCAAATCAAGTACGGATGCCGTGTGGAGTATGCCGGATGTACCTGGGAGATAAAGATGCTTGAACCTAACGGCAATGAGTTGACAATAACGATGAGGAAGGTGGATGTATGATTGATGTTTCGATTATAGACCGGGAGAATATACAGTACCTTATTAATGGGCTTGAAGACTTCGAGAAGGACAAGGCCGTAAAAAGTGGGCTTCGTTCTGCGATGAATGTTTTTCGCGCAAGGGGGAAAAACAACTTGCGCAGTAGGCTTCTTTTTCACGGAAGGCATACCGGGCATTTGATGAATTCTTTTACGACGAGAATTAAGCGAAGAAAGCTCGGGGGATTGGCTGGGTTTGACCGCCCCGGAGGAAATCATGCCCATTTGGTGGACATGGGCACCAAGAGACGTTATACTACCGGAAAAAAGAAGATGCGTAAGGGAATATATCGCGGAGTTATGCCGGCTAACAGCTTTTGGTCAGACGCAGAGCAGACCGAGAAGGGGAAAGCGATGCAGGCTCTATATAAGGGAATAGAAACAGCCGTACAACGAATAATTGAAAGAAAATGAACATGTTCAAGATAACCGCTGAAATCCGGTCTCTCCTCCTTCAGAACGAGGAGATAAAAGGATTTGTCGGGGAAAGGGTTTTTCCGATAATGGCACCGGAGGATACGGTTGGCGATTTTATTGTATATCAGCGTGACGAGTTGAAGCAGGAATATACGAAGATGGGTGTAGCCACCCAGGTATCCGTTCTTTATCTGACTGCCGTCAGCGAATCCTATGTAAGAAGTAACAGTCTCGCCTCTTTGATTTATGACACTTTGTCCGGTGACTTCAAGGACCCGGATATGCGTATACAGCTTGAAGACTCCACGGAGGACTTCATTGATAAGAAATTTATTCAGGTATTACAATTTTCAATTAAACAGCGATAATTATGGCAGCAACAAAATTAGATTCAAGTAAAGACATCTACAGAGGTGAGTTGTTCGTGTTCGCGAAGCCTGACGATTCAGGAGAATCGGATGTGCTTCCGTTGGCTTTTGCCACAACGGCAACATTGGAAATCACAACGGAAGAGGTGGATATTTCCAACAAGATGATGGGAGGATGGGCAGGTTCATTGCCCGGGAAGAAGAGTTATACGGTATCAAGCGAAGCGCTTATTACCCGTAAGGAGGGTGCATTGAGTTACGACACTCTTCTGAAAGCCCAGATTGACGGTAAGGTATTGGACTTCTTTTTCGGGGAGGCTGCGGTTGCTGACCAGGACAACAATGGCGGTACGTTCACTCCCGACAAAACCAAGAAGAATTACACTGGCCGTATCATGATAACCTCCCAGTCCTTGACTTCGGAAGCCGGTCAGATAGCCAAGCTCAGTGTGTCTTTCAAAGGTATTGGTGCGCTGGAGCAGGTGGAAGGGAATCCGGGATGATAAAGAGTAAGTGTCTGCTGTATGGCAGATATTTAGCTTGCTTGTAAAACAAAAGGCGGTCCTATGATGGCCGCCTTTTGTAATAACGATAAAATAATACAATGAAAACAAATCAGATAATGATACGCCCGATGGGTGAGTTTAAGGTAACCCAACGGACAAAAGACGCATTTTTCAATGCTACAGAATTATTGAAGCAGTGGAATCAATTAAAAGGCATGAAGAAAGAAGTTAATGATTACTTCGGTTTGTCTTCTACTAAAGAGTTCATTTACACTATAATGGAAAGGGAAAATTATGATACGGGTAATTACCCCTATCATAAATCAAAGGCAAATAAGGGGGATAATGCAGGTACATGGATGCATCCATTGCTTTTTATTGATTTTGCAATGTGGATAAATCCTTCATTTAAATATGATGTTCTCAAATTTGTATATGATGAAATGATAAAATTCCGCAATCTTGCCGGTGATGCATATCCATCTATGTGTAAGGCTGTCAGTTCCATTTTGCCAGATGGCTTATTCAAACAAAAAGTCAAGGATTTGGCTAAATCTCTTAATATTATAGTCTATGGGAAGCATGAATCGGAAATGCGTAATAAGATTGGTGATGAATCCAAGATACGCGAATTGTATGAGCTGGAGTTGCAGATAGCCCAGTGGATAGATTTAGGCTTTATCAAGGACTACAACAGTCTTAAATCCGCATTGACCAAGTTGTATTACCAGAAATACCCCAACGTTTTACCGCTATAGTTATGGTAATAATTCTATTTGGAATCATAATAATTCTTGTTGGCTTCATCCTTGCTGAAATCTGCAAAGAAAGGGAAGATGACAGAGAGAACATGCCGATTGAAAAGAAAGCCATTAAAAAGATTGGGCTTACCCGTTTGACGGTAAAGGCTATCATTCGTTGGGAACAGATGCGCGGGAAGTCCTTTTCATTGATGGACTATTCAGACCGGGAGGATATGGAGGCCTTGTTGTATGCGATGTCTATTGACAGTTTCGAGGTGCCGTATAAGTATGAGGTCTTTAAACTGGTATTGGCAAACGATAAGGTTATGGATGAAATGTCTGTCTCTTTGGGAAGGATTATATCAGTCATGGCCCAGTTCAGGCACAGTAGTGTGGATGCCGGAAGTGGAGGAAACGATAACGACAGACCGGAAACCATAGGAAACATAGTTGCTACACTCATCTTGTCCGGTCTTGATGCCCATTATGCCTTGAATGAGATGGAATTGCAGGACCTGCCGCTTTATATAGAAGCCTATGAGAACAAGAGGAAGGACGAGATGGAGAATGCGCGGCTGTGGACTTATCTTACAATACTTCCGCACATAGACGCGAAGGCTATGGAGAACGGGGCCAAGGACCTTATCACTTTCCCATGGGAACAGAAACCCAAGGAGGAAACCGAGATAAATGATGCAGAAGTGGAAAGATTTGAGGAATTTTTAAAGAAAGGAAAGAAATTATGGCAGGAAAATTAAGTTTCAGTATTGCGATAAACCTTCTCACCGAGAACTTCAAGAAGGGAACCAATCAGGTGAAAGCCGGTTTCAAGGCCATGCAGATGCAGGTTGTCACCTTTGCTGCCGCGCTTGGTGCCGGTGGTATAGGGTTGAGCAATCTGGTCTCTCGGTTCGTGGATGTGGCCCGTGAGACTAACCGGGTATCTACCGCATTAAAGAACGTTTCGGGGAGCATGTCCCAGTATGCGGACAACCAGCGCTTTCTGGTTGACATGGCAAAGAAGTACGGTCTTGAGATTAACGCTCTGACCGGGAATTTCGCCAAGTTCACGGCTTCTGCCTCCGTTTCCAACATGTCCATGGAGGAGCAGCGGAAAATATTCGAGTCGGTTTCCCGTGCCGTTACAGCTTTCGGCATGAGTGCGGAGGACAGCAACGGGGTATTCTTGGCTTTATCCCAAATGATGAGCAAGGGGAAGATTAGTTCTGAGGAGCTTCGTTTGCAGATGGGGGAACGCCTGCCTATTGCTTTGCAGGCAATGGCAAAGGCCGCAGGCACCTCGGTTGCGGGTCTCGATAAGCTGCTGAAGGAAGGCAAGCTTATGAGTGCTGATGTGCTTCCGAAGTTTGCGGACGCTTTGAATGAGATGATTCCCAATGTGGATACGAATAATCTGGAGACATCCGTCAATCGGCTCAAGAATATATTCACAGAACTTGTGAACAGCATGGATGTCCAGGGAAAGTACAAGTCTTTGGTTGATTGGCTGGCCGGAGCACTGGACTCGTTGAAAGGTAAGATAAGTGGGATATTCACATTCATAATCGGAATTATCAGCGGTAAGTTGCTTTTGTCTGTCACGAAATACTTCGCCCAATTCTGGAAGCTTATAGATACTACCATAAGCAAGGATGCGGTTGCTCAGGAGCAGATGAAGAAGGCAACGGAAGCAAGGATTGCAGCGGAAAAGGCTTATCAGGAAACACTTACCGATTATGAAACTATAGAGAACAACAAGCGACTGGCTTCAAAAAAACAGTTGGCAGCTGCTGAAAGGGCTTTGAATCAGGCGGTGTTAGCGGAAAAGAAAGCCATTGATATAGCGAAGACTGCTTCGGAAAACGCAGCCGCTGTACAGACTTCAAATATATGGGCAAAGTCTCTGAAATCAATAAAAATCGGGTTTGTACAGTTATGGCGCACCATTACGGGCTTGCTTAAGTCTTTTTTGCCGATAGCCATAATTTCCGGTATATCTGCTCTCGTTAGCCATCTGGTTGAGGCTCGCAAGGAAGCGGTTCGCATTAAAAATATATTTGCTGACTATAAAAAGGAAGTTGCCGGTGCATTGTCCTCCACTTCTGCTGAGGTGGCTCAGTTGCGTGTGTTGCAAGGGTTGTACAATAAGGCAGCGGACAACAAGAAGTTACAAGAACAATACCAAAAGCGCATAGAGGGCATTGTCGGTCAGCAGATAACCAAGGAGCAGAACATTAATGATATAATAGCCAAACGTATTAAATTATTGGAGGCCACTGCTACTGCTGACTATCTCACTCGAAAGAAAGTGGAGATGGAGGAGGGGCAGCGCCGACTTGTAGAGCCTTCCGGATTAGGGATGGAAAGTATAAAGAACCTGGCCAGTCTTCGGAAGAGTGACAAGGGAGAATATAATAGGATGATAGACTTTCTCCACGGAGAGGGGAAGGACGTGCTTAAAATTGATGCTGTAGTAAGGGAATATGCACAGAACGCCAAGGTCTTGGAGGATGTGAACAAACGTTTGGAGGATGCTGTGGGATATGTGGTTAAAAGTGATACACAGACAACAATTATTGATGACTTGTCCGGCTCCAAATCAAAGAAGAAGACTACCCTTCAAAAGCAGCAGGAATCCTACTACAGAGAATTGGAGGAACTGAACGCTGAATTGGGAATAGGTAAGATTACCCAGGCTGAATACAACAAGGCGTTAGGTGAGTTGAATATAAAGATGTATGCCCAGGCGAGGGGTACGAGGGACAAGCAGACCCTTGAAAGTGAATACTACCGGGCATTGAAGACCGCTGCGGATGAGGCCGTATCCAACCGTGATAGGAATGCTGCCCTTGTGGAGTTCGAGAGGGTGCAGAAGGAATACAACGAAAGAGTCAAGGAAGCCCAGAACCAGCAGGCAAAGGGTGTGTTGTCCCAGAAACAGCTTAACGAGAACATCGTTTCACTTTCAATAGAGGCGGCTAAGGCTGCTGCCGGGATAAAAGGTATAGGGGACAGTGCGGACGGGTTCATAGCGGCCATGCAGTTTAATGCCCGGGCGTTCGCCGCTCCTATCAAGGTGAAGCCAAGAGATACGACATTTGACTACAAGAAGACAGAGCTGGAGATAACCCAGGAGGAGTTGGATAAGGCCAAGGAGATAGCGGAAGCATATAAGGAAAGAGCGAAAGAGCTGGGAGAGGAATTATCCGATGAGCTGGCGAATGCCATGGCCAATGTGCCGGATTTGGAAGAAAAATTGAAAATAGCGCAGGTCAGGCAGGATGTCAAGGATTTCACGAAAGAGCTGAACGAGGGTTTGTATTCCGGAATTAAGGATGTGGCAAGTTCTTCCGACCGTGTAGTAAGTGCGTTTGAAAACTTGCGTGATGTTATGAACGACGTTGACGCTACTGCTTGGGAACAGATAATGGCAATATGGAATGCCATGACAAATACAGTGGATTCCATACTGTCGGTTATACATACTGTAGAGTCAATTGCACGAATCAGCGAAAAATTATCAGGGGCGAAAGGGCAAGAATCGCCAGAGGAGCAAGTGACTAAAACTGTTGCCGCGAAAGCCGCGGAAGTAGCGGCAAATGAAATAGCGGCAGAGAGTGAAATTCAAGCAAGTAGAAGAAAAACAGAGTCTGCGGCAACAGAAATGGCCGCAAAAAGTACAGCAGCCTATGCCAGTATTCCTTTTGCTGGGGCAGGACTTGCCGCCGCGCAGATTGCAGCAATGACGGCAATGATACAGACCGCGGCTTCGATGGTTCCCAAATTTGCCCAAGGCGGTATTATTACAGGTGGCCCAACCTCAGGAGACAAAATATTAGCCCGTGTAAACTCCGGGGAAATGATTCTGAACCAGCGTCAGCAGTCCAACCTTTTCAAGGCGATAAACTCCGGTAATATTGGAGGTGCGAAAAGCTTGTCGTCGACAGTGACCACCAGGGTTCGGGCAAAGGACCTCATTCTCGCGATAAACAATGAATTGAAATCACAAGGGAAAAAGCCGATATTATGAGTTACGGACTGATTTATACCATACCGTTCGCCTCGTTGGAAGAGGTGTCTTATATTGTTAAAATAGAAAAGGAAGGATATGACGGAGAAAGCACGGAATTAGTGGCAGGAGCCAATCCGTTTGTTGTGGAAATATCAAATGAAGAGTTTTTATATACTCCTTCGAGATTCTCCACTGCCACAATAGAGGTTGTTGGTAGTGATTATCTTCGTACACTGTTCTCTACCGATTATAGGCAGTTTCGTGTCACGTTGGAGAGAAATGGGGTAGCAGAGTGGTGCGGATATATCAAGCCGGAACTTTATACTCAGGATTATTCTTCTGATTTGTTCTCGTTGGAGATGGAATGCATATCGGCCATGTCGGTGCTGGAATACTTGGATTACACCATAAAGGGCGAGGAAAAATCCTTTGTTTCATTATGGTACTTATTGAAACGCTGTATAGGGGAGTCTGGGGGTAACTACGCCTCAGTATATATACCTCATGTGTATGCGTCCGGTGCAAATCAGTATGTGTCCGGTGAGAATGTTCTCGAAAAGATGCTCATCAGCGAGCAGGATTTTTTCGACGAAGACGGTAAACCCATGAAACTAAAAGAAGTGCTGGAGGAAATTTGCAAGTTCTTGAATTGGACTTGTGTAGACTGGAAAGGAGAGCTTTATTTTGTTGATATAGACCATGAGGGAACATACAATAAGTACGATTTATCATTAGCGGCTAAGGAAGAGATGGGTGTGAACAGCCTGATAGTGCAAGATATAGGATTTGCCGGTTCCAGTCACTCCTTGGATATTCTTCCGGGTTACAACAAGGTGACAGTCAAGTGCAACAATTATCCGGTGGGGAAGATATTCCCGGAGGAGGATTTTAAAACACTTTTCCGTCTTGGAGACAAATTGTTGTATGCGAGGGAATTCGTGAAGGACAATAAGGTTTCCAGAAAGGTTTATTTCTTGCCGAATGAATATAAAATGTACCATTACGAACCGGGAATAACACAGAATCCGGTGAATGAAGATGCAATAAGGAATATGTCTCTTGATGATGTTGAACTTTTGTATGGGGCTATACCGATAAAAAGATGCAATTATGAAATGGAAAAGAATGGAGACAAGTGGGAGCCAAATATTACCAACTACAATTACGAAGACCTGATACAGATAAGGACGGTGCTTTATCCATCAGGCGCACGGCCGGATGACACGAAATACAATTTAAAATCCGATAACCCGATATTGACTTTTGAAAGGCCTCTTCCTACTGCGTTATATAAAGACGGTGCGTTTGCCATACAAGGAAGTGTGCAGCTTGTGCTGGCCTCAAAAGCCGAATTGCCGACATTGGTCCCTATAGATGAAATGTATTCGTTCGGGGATGATTTGCCCAGATTTCACACACCCCCGTATTTTGTCTGTGAGTTCTCGATAGGTGATAAATATTGGAATGGGACCACTTTCACGAACGGATATTCCACATTCAACGTATATATTGATGACGGCAAGGATGGAACATTCCATGAACCGGTGTCGGGCGGTTTCCTTAGTATAAAATCTACCAAGACATTGAGTATGCCTTATGACGGGTTGGACGGATATATCATGCCGTTGGGCTTTTCGATTGGGGGACAGCCAAAGTTTGTCATAAAGAGTTTTATCGGGAAATTGTTTAGTGGATATGTGAATTGTTTTTTAAAGGATTTGAAATGTGTTTTCCAGAAGATAGACGGTATGACGGATACAGATGATTCTGACCGTGTTTATGAGAATGTCCTGAATGAAAGTTTTATCAATGAACTTGATGAGATAGAGTTAAAAATAAGCTCATATAATGATGACGGGGCATGCTATAGCAAGGTGTTGCTTGATGGTAATTACCTCACAGATAATCTGTATAATTCCATTCTTGGAAAGAACAAGCGACCTGAAGAACTGCTGATAACCCGTATAATCAACCATTATAGCGATACTCGGATAAAGCTCACCCAGATAGTTAAAAATAGTAAAGAAATATCTCCGCTGACGATTTTGACAGACAATTTTTTGGTTAGTAAAAGATTTATCAACGCCGGCGGTTCCATTGATTATGCTGCTGACCGGTTTGAGTGTATAATGATTGAGAAATGAAGGAGATACCAATAATATCAAGAACGACCCCAGCAAAGCCTCGCTCTGCCAACTATCCTATTTCATCGTCACCATCCGGTGGCGGTGGAACGGTTTCGGTTTCTCCGGGGGGAGGCGTCGGGATTGATATTATAAAGACCGGGGACTCCACTGCTTTTTCGGACACAAATGTATTGTCATCACTAAGGGCTAAAGATGAGTTTATTAATAGGAAGAAGGACAGCAGTGTAACGGCTATTGTCGATTATCTGAAGGGGCTGAAAATAAATGGAATGCCGGTTACAAGAATCCTGAACAAAGATACGGAAGAAGGGGAGTTTTCGGATACGGATATAATGAGTGCGTTGCGTGTTATCGCTGAGATAGCGGCTCACGATGAAGAGTTGAAAAAGCTTTTCATCCGCAAGGATACCAACGACCGCACCCCCTTCAAGCTGGAAGTTGGCGACAAGCTGACTGCGGAGAAGGGAATTCAGATAAGCAAGAACTTCGTTTCCGGCATTATCGGAGGAAGCGGCGGCTACATCTATCTGGACGAGAACGGGAAGGTTGTTATCGAGACGGACAAGGCTGTATTCCGTGAGGAGCTTATTGTCCCTAAGATTACCTTCAACTGCATAGACGTTATATCGGGTGACAAAGCCAATACGTTCGCCTACGGAACAATCAAGACTGTAGATACAGAGAACCGCATTGCCACCCTTGACCTTCTGGAAGGCCAATATGGTACGCTTCATGTGAGCGACATATGCCGTGGCGTATTCCATAACATAGGTGGGGGAAACACCGACAAGGATACGATTGGCGCGAACGGTTTCATAGAGTATTCCGGTTTCGCCACATCCTACTTTACTCCGACCAATATACTGGAGAACGAGGCAGGAATCATGAAGTTCGAGTATGAGCTTCAGGTGGGCACGTCCGTTCACCCAATGCCGGGCATGAACTTCTTCGGATACGGCAACTTCACCGATGAGGACCGCCAGGCTATCACCTACGAAAACCGTTACTATACACGCCGTCTGGCTCACGTCAACACTTGGGTGATAGACCCCGAGGTTAACGTCATGATGCAGACCGGTGACCTTAGTGGCCTTTCCATAGGTGGCATGGATTTCTCCGGTTATTCGTTCTACGGCAAGAATGTGTACATCTCCGGCACGATAGAGAGATTGAAGCCCAACGGCACCCCAGCCAAGGACTTGAGCTATGAGGGCGCTTGGGAATCCGGCAGAAAGTATGACTACTACGACAGCGTGACCCATGACGGAAGCACATGGGCCTGCATGAACAAGAACGGTTCGTCAGCCGAGCCGGGCACGAACAATGACTGGCAGAAGATTGCCTCCAAGGGTGACAAGGGCGACCCCGGAGAATCGGCAGTGTTCGCAGACCTCACCAACCAGATGGATAACGTCGCCCTTACCAATGACGGCAAGGTGTACCAGGACACATCGATAAGCACGGTTGCCTGGATGAGCTACGGCAGCAAGAAGATGACCCTTACCGGCATAACCTGCACGCTCCCTGCCAACGTCACCGAGACGCACGACGTTTCCACCGGAGAGATAACTTTCAGTGTCAAGCAGGGCGTGGCTCTGGACGGCAGGAATCCGATACCCGTCGCGTTGACCGCCACCTACAACGGCAAAACCTACACCGGGCAGCTCACGTTTACCCTGGCAGGTGTCAAGGGCGGTGCCGATGCCGTTCTATACCGGCTTGTCCCGAGCGTATCTGCCGTGATAAAGGATGCCAATGGTAATCTCAATGTAACATCCGTATCGTGTACACGGTTGAAGTCTTCGGTTTCCGGAGGCACGGCCGAGACCGGGACGGGCGAACTTAAATACTCCCTTGACGGTGGAGCCGAAGTCTCAATCGGGAACAATGCCGGAGTACCGGTATCAAGCTTCCAGAAGAGCATCAAGTTCATATTCTACGTGGACGGGAAGGAGGTCGATGTGGAGACGATACCTCTTGTTACGGACGGAAAGGACGGACAGAGCGTGTCTTCACTCGGCAGATGGCATACCGGGCTTATCGTGCCCAAACTGGGAATCGTCACGATGGGAGGGAGCACCTTCTGCGCGAAGAAGGAGACCGCCAACCCACCGTTATGGACTACCACGACAAATGACGGCAGGCGCATTACCCAGACGCAGGACGGAGGAAGGACTTACGGTTATATTCTGTCCGGTGAATCAAATACGGAGGAATACGACCTGCTTGTCCAGAGCGGAAAGGACGGAAGCGACGGTACCGATTACGAAAGAGTGTTTATCCATACCACGGAGGAAAACCGCCCATCCACCCCGGCAACCTCACAGACGGATGATTATATCCCTTCCGGCTGGCATGATGACCCCATTGGCGTTTCCGAATCCCTGCCTTTTGAATGGATAAGCGAGAGGAAGAAGAGAAACGGCATATGGAGTAACTTCAGCACACCTGCTCTCTGGGCTAAATATGGATTTGATGGCATTGATGGCGCAGAAGGTGTGGCTGGTACGAGTATTGTATGGAAAGGTGATTTCTCGTCTGCCCCTTCCTCTCCTCAGAACGGTTGGGCGTACAAGAATACGACCGACAAGAAGTCGTATGTATATCAAGACGGCCAGTGGTATCAAATGACCATTGACGGAATTGACGGAAAGAACGGAAAGGACGGACTGAGCATCGTATGGAAAGGCGACCTGCAGTCTCCACCTTCCAATCCTCAAATCAACTGGGCATATAGGGACACCAATAACGGTCGTGTATACATATGGAACGGGACAGCATGGTCGTTGATGGTCGTTGACGGCTCGGACGGTGCTGACGGTGCAGCCGGTTCGAACGGATTGAGCGTGTTCATAACTTACAATGACAGCACTTCCCAGCCTTCTGTTCCTACGGGAAACGGTACTACCGGAGGCTGGCATACGAATGCTACAAGTGGAGCTATATGGATGTCTCAGAAGGTTGCTTCATCCGCAAGTGATGGGACATGGGGCACGCCAATTAAAATCAAAGGCGATAAGGGTGATAGCATAACAGCCATGGGCAGATGGTATACGGGGCTTATCGTGCCGAAGCAGGGTGTAGTTACCATGGGCGGCTCATCATACATAGCCAAGAAGGAGACGACCAATCCTCCACTGTGGACTGTTACAACAAGTTCCGGTCAGCGAATCAAGCAGACCCAGGACGGTGGCAAGACATACGGATACATACTTTCCGGCGAGATGAATTCCGCGGAGTATGATTTGCTTGCTTCAAAGGGAGAAGACGGGAAAGACGGTAATGATGGTACAGACGGAAAAGATGGCACAGACGGGAAAGATGGAGAGCAGGGTATCCAAGGCTGCATCACCCGGCATTCCGAATGGGCTGTGGGCGTGACTTACCGCAACGACGAAGCTCTGACAAGCGGCACCCGTTATGTGGATATTGCCATGATAAGGAACAATGCCGCAATCGACGGATGGGATGTCTACAAATGCAACACTACCCATACAAGCTCGGAAAGCAACAAGCCGGGAGTGTCATCGTCCACATGGACCAAGTTAAGCGGTGTAGGTCCTATCTACACGTCCCTCATTATTGCAAAGAACGCGAGTATTGACTTCATGCAGGGAAACCAGCTGCTTATCAAGAAGGATGACGGTACGGTAACTGCAGGTCTGTCCGGTTCCATAGCAGGCAGCAAGGTGCGTATCTGGGCTGGTTCCGCGACACCGGACGACGCTCCGTTCCGGGTATTGGAGAGCGGAAAGGTTATCTGCATGAATGCGGAGGTTCATGGCGATATAAATGCTACAAGCGGCACGTTCAGAAATGTCTCCTCTCCCAATGGGTCATTCAAGATAAAGGAGAATGGGGATGTGGAATTAGTCGGTAAGATTTCCACTTCGTTGAATGGCACTCGCATTGAACTGGACCCAAGTTCCAACAGCATCAAGATGTATAACCAAGATAATAATGAAGTAGGGAATATTTCTTTCATTACCGAATCTATCGGAGGGGTTACTAATTATTACCCTCGATTAATGCTCAGAAGGTATTCTGGAAGTAAAGAGGTCGGGAGACTTGATATGTCAGGTACATCCGTGAATGGTTATTCAACGGTTGGAACCGACGCACTAAGCTTTACATTGGGACCTATCGGGTTAGTTTTCTCTGTTAACGGGCAAGTAACTAATTCATATCCAAATAGATAATTGATTATGAAGAAAATTAATTTTGAAAGATTTGAGATTTACACTTCCATCAATCATAAGGAAGTGATTGTGCAGGATTGCAGGGAAGGCTTTGCCAATATCATCTACTTGAACGGTAGTGGTGTGGCTTGCCATGCGCTGGCGATGAAGGTTTACAAGTCGGAAGGGGCGACGGAGTATTCTGACGAGGAGATTACCTTGATGAAGCAATTCGCGGAAAACTTCGGCAATCTTTCACTGCTTGATTCGTTCGACATGAATTTTAAGGAAAGTACAAATGATAATGAAACAAGAAAGGAGGAACAACAATGATTTTGCAGGCAGACGGAGGGCACTACCTTACACAGAGTGCGGATGTGCCCATAGATGAAAGGGTGTTCGGGAATACCGCGTATATCAGCGACGCTTCGGAGGCTTCCAAATATCGCCAGGTATCTGAAGCCGAGAAGGAACGCATGCTCAATGCCGGGACGATATTGGACTCGTCCGATTTGTCGGATGAGTATCTGGACAAGGTGGACACGCTACATGAGATTATTAAGGAGAACATCAACACCGCAGGTCTGACGGTTGAGGAGAGCCTTAAGCATAAGGAGTATTTCCCAAAATGGGATGAATTAATTGGCAAGACTGAGCCTATCGGATTCATGTTCACCTACGAAGACACTTTGTATGAAGTGATTCAGGAGCATGAATTTGCCATCCAGTGGGTACCGGGTATAGGAACAGAATCCCTCTATAAGGTTGTCCAGATTGAAGCGTCCGGCACGAAGGAGGACCCGATAGCCTGGAAGCAGGGAATGGAGCTATTTAACGGCAAGTATTACACGGACAAGGATGTGCTTTACTTGTGCATCCGTGACAGCGGTATGGGTATGTCTTTTGACCTTGCCGACCTGGTGTCCGGTGGTTTTGTGGAAGTGGTCGAGGAATCGGTCGAAGACACTGTTCTATAACAAGGAAACTTGTTCTTTTTTCGGCCTTCCCGATGCCGTTAATTTGGGAATTTATTTAAACAAAAACGAGTTAATTATTTAAATGTTAAATTAGGGTATCATGTTTTTAAAGCGGATGCCCCTTAAATGTATTAAGTATGGCAGAGAAGCAGGATATAGCTATGAACGCTTTTAAGGTTCTAACTGATGTAACGTATGTATATGGAGAGGCAAGTGATAGTAGCCAAGGGAAGATTAAGAAGAGCGATTTGTTGGGAGCGTTATTCCAAAGTAGAGGTGAAGTCCCATCAAACGGTTATAATTATTGTTCTAAATCAGGTGTATATGATATTGTGAAAGGGGTAAGTCTTCCCGATGGGCCTACTTATGGAGTAGAATACGGAGTACTAATGAACATTGTCGGAAGAGTATATGCTGCACAAGTTATTTTTGAAGCATTTACATCACAACGAATACTTTTTCGATTTAAATCAGAGACTGGAGTATGGTATCCTTGGGTTACTTTTAGCCATACATAAGTTTGTATAACTTTTTAAACTTATTTCCTTCATAATCAAATAAAGCATGTCCTACTCGTATCTCTTGCCCCTTAAATGTACAGAAGTATGGCAGAACAAGATATTAAGGAAAATGAGATGACTGTAGCCAATAGCGTAGATTATGTACGAGGATTAAGTGGTAAAACAAGTGTATTAATAGCATTGTCCACATTACTATCGAAGACTATAAAAAGTGTAGGTAGTGTAGGCGATAATGATTTGAAAAACGTTGGAACATGTTTCGGGTATTCCTTCGGAACAAGTGACGGTTCAGGCATTTATGGCATGTTCTTATCAATAGAAGTAGTGGGATATTATTTTCAACTCAAAGTATCATATACTGGAGGTTCTATAAAATTTAGAGTATATAATTATAGAGACAGTCTTTGGACATCTTGGAAATCTATATCTTTTACTGAATAAAGCTTTGGAAATGGCATAACCTTTATGTTGCCGTGTTCTTTGCCCCTTAAATGTATTAAGTATGGCAGATGATATTAGAGAGAATGCGATGAGTGGTGGAACACCTACAAGATTGCGTGGACTGGCAGCAAATGGTAACAGTATATCACCAACATTAGAAGAGGTAATGAATGCAATAGGAATATACACCTATGGATTTGTATTAAACGAAGGCGAAGAAAAAGACCTTGGTAGAATGGGAAATGGGATATACGCAGTTATGACGACTACCAGAGGAAACGCTGCTATTTATATATGTGGTTCTTCCAGTCAATGTTTTGTATCAGATGGAGAATCGAATATTTTTTGCGACTATACAGATGGTACTAAGAGTATCGTATTCGGACGAAAGGAAACAAATGGGAACTTCTTCATTAAAAACAATTTATCTTATGGACATAATATGGTTATAAAGAGAATAGTAATTTAATTATTTAAAATAATTACTTAATCAGAGGCCTTTGTTCAACCTCTTGCTTCTTTGCCTTATCTCTTGCCCCTTAAATGTACAGAAGTATGGCAGAACAAGATATTAAGGAAAATGAGATGACTGTAGCCAATAGCGTAGATTATGTACGAGGATTAAGTGGTAAAACAAGTGTATTAATAGCATTGTCCACATTACTATCGAAGACTATAAAAAGTGTAGGTAGTGTAGGCGATAATGATTTGAAAAACGTTGGAACATGTTTCGGGTATTCCTTCGGAACAAGTGACGGTTCAGGCATTTATGGCATGTTCTTATCAATAGAAGTAGTGGGATATTATTTTCAACTCAAAGTATCATATACTGGAGGTTCTATAAAATTTAGAGTATATAATTATAGAGACAGTCTTTGGACATCTTGGAAATCTATATCTTTTACTGAATAAAGCTTTGGAAATTGCATAACCTTTATGTTGCCGTGTTCTTTGCCCCTTAAATGTACAGAAGTATGGCAGAGCAAGATATTAGAGAAGACCAGATGACTATAACTAATACAGTGGATTATCTGAGAGGCTTGAAAGGGAAAGATAGTGTGTTGATTAAGAAGGATGATTTGGTGCATATCACTCCCAAAATAGGTTTTAATGGAGATTTTAAAGACCCTGCCAATTTTCCAAAAGCGGGGTTTTACATATATGAAGTTAATACAAGTACTTCTGGAACTTTCAATGGCCCTGATGGAAATAAAACTTTTTATGGTATTGTTGAGATAATATCTCGTATTAATGGGAATAGCAATGGATTAAATGTAGTGACAATAAAAGCTTATAGCCATGATATGATTGGCTTCATGCTAATAGGTAAGAAAAGTACGGGAGAAGATACGTATAACTGGGGAGAATGGAAACAAATATATTGACATAATTAAACCCGTTCTGACCGATATGGCCGGAACGGGTTATATTTTAGCTAAAATGAAACTTCTTTTACAGAGTAACCTTCAGGAATGGTTTCGCTGACTTCTTCCGGTGTCTGTAACTTGAAATTGATGAGGGCGGCAGCGGATATTGTAAACGTGTTTAAGTTGTAAAGTGTTACATATATGTCTAAAAAACTTCGTTCAGTTGTTGATTTTGCATACAACACACGAGCTTTTGAAATGGGAACTATACTTGAGGATGCTACTTTTGTAACGAAAGCTCCATTATCATACCCTTCAGCAAAAGCATAAAACAAGATTGCCCTTGGGGCTTCATTTACAAAATTACTTCCTATATTGAATAGTCCGGAAGAAGTGTAATTGCCAGGATAACCAATCGCAATTCTATACCATTTGCCATTAGATAAATTAGCAGAAACAACTCCTCCACCCGTGTTCGGATGAGGAAGGTCGCCAGGTTTAATCAACACGCTGTCCTTACCCTTTAGCCCTCTCACGTAGTCCACACTGCTGACTGTGGTCATCTCATTTTCCTTAATATCTTGTTCTGCCATAACATTGCATATTTAAGGGGCATCACCTATACACCACTTCCACCCCCATTCTCTTCAAGTGTGCATCCAGTGTTTTTATATTACAATTAAAGTATCGGGAGATAAAGACCTTGCTTTTCCCTTGCTTTAGCAATTTTATGATTTCTTTTTCGTGGGGGAAAAGCAAATGATGATGGTGCCGAATAGACTTGAGCTTCTCCTTGTTCTCCTCAAGTATGGCGGGCTTGTCTACATCAACAACAATGCCTTTTTCTCGAAGTGTGTCAGCCTCCATCAATCGGTGGCGATATTGGTAAGCGGCTGCTTGGTATTCAACATGTGGCGCGCGGTCGGTTTGGATTCGTTTCTTGATGATGACTTTTCGCTTCTTTCTTTTTTGGGGAACGATTCTTTTTTCTGTGGGGATGTCTTTGGGCTTTCGTGGACGCGGAGTATAGTTCCTAACTATCAGTCCTTCTCTTTCGAGATGTTTGTCAAGCGTGCTGTACTGGCACTTGACTTTCCGGCAGATGGCTGCTTTGCTGTATCCGTATTCGACCATGGTGCGTATAAGTTCCTTGTGTTTGTCGAGCTTGTGCCGGGAGTTTGTCCCTCCGGTTTTCCTTCCGAGTTTCATTCCAAGCGATTTTTTTCTTGCAAGTGCTTCTTTCGTGCGTTGTGAGATAAGACTTCTCTCTATTTCGGAAGCCAGTGAGAAAGCAAATGCTATGACGTGGCTCTGTAGATTATCGCACAGTTCAAAGCCTTCCTTAACGGTTATTACTCGGATTTTCTTATTCATCAGATTGTCAAGGATAGACATAACCTCCAGCAACCGCCTGCCCAGTCTGGATATTTCCGAGGCTATAAGGGTATCGTCCTTCTTCATCTTCTTTAGCAGTGTCCCGAGCTTTCTCTTGTCCACATCTTTCATCCCGCTTATCGTCTCCTCGATGTATTGGTCTACATCTATCTGCCTTTTCCTGCAATAATTCTCTATCTCGAACCGCTGGTTTTCTACTGTCTGCTTGTCTGTGCTTACCCTAATGTATGCGTAAATCATTTTTGTTATAAAGATAATGATTTTCCAGAAATATTTGTATATTTGCAGTACCCGTATGAAGATGTACGGCACCGTAACTATGCACTTGGAATATCCGACATATATCAAAGCCTCTGAGCTGATGTTTTTTTGCATCCGGCTCGGGGGCTTTTGTCGTTTTTGACAGACAAAATTTTGGTTAATTTGAAAATAGGGTAATTGATAGTATTTAAAAGTCAACATAAAAGCAGGTAATATGACAGATTTAGTTTTTAAAGGTCAGAATGGCCAAGTTTTAACCAATAGCCTTTTGGTGGCTGAGAAGTTCTGCAAAGAACATAGTGATGTAGTAAGAGCAATAGATAATTTGCTACAAAACACTGATAATGAATGTGATGCAAAAGTGCGGAACATGTTCGTGGAATATACAGAAGATGTTCCCCAGCCCAATGGAGGTGTAAAATCCGCAAGACGATTTATAATGAACAGAGATGGATTCACTCTTTTGGCAATGGGATTTACTGGAAAGAAGGCTCTTAAATTCAAACTGGACTATATCGCAGCTTTCAACGCAATGGAGAAACAACTAAAAGCACTATCTACACCTCAGACTTATGCAGAAGCATTGCGAAGACTTGCGGATGAAGTGGAGGAGAAAGAAAGAACAAAGGCTCTTCTTGAACAGAAGACCGAGCAGCTTGATGAATCCAAGGAGTGGTACAGTATCAAGCGTTGGGCGAAGGAGCATAATATGAACTGGCGTTCCATCAACTGGCGAAAGATGAAAGCGCTGTCCTATGGACTGGGATATGAGATAAAGAAGATATTTGACGCCAACTACGGACGGGTGAATATCTATCATATTAATGTGTTTAAAACCTACTTCCAGTGAAAGACAATATAATAACCCAGAGCATCCCCGGAGGCTTCTCCGTAATAGCGAGCGGATTTATAATGGAATCCCTCGAACACATGATACCTTGGCTTATAGTTTCGTTTTCAGTAGTCGTGTGCGACTTGGCTTTCGGAATAAGGAAAAGTCTGCTGATGAAAGAAGAGGTGCGGTTTTCCAGCGCTATACGGCGTACAATGGGTAAGATGGTGACGTACTTTGCTTTTGTCTGTATGGTCGTTATGATAAACATCGCTTCCGGCAGCAAATGGAATATAGATGTGTATTCATGCCTGCTTGTTTGTTTCATTGAGTTCTGCTCGATTATCAGTAATATCCTTACGCCGAAAGGATACAGCTTCAACATGCTAAAGGCACTGGGGTTGTTCGGGAAAAAAATGCTTGATGTTGACAAGGAGGAAATAAGTGAGATAATAACTAAAGATAAGGAAGAAAAGAAATGAGTTTACCAAGAGGTTTGAGAAACAATAATGCGGGAAATATTCGTAACAGTTCTACTGTATGGGTCGGAGAGATAACGCCGAGTAAAGACAAGTCGTTCAAGCAGTTCAAGTCAATGGCATACGGCTATCGTGCCTTGATAAAGCTTTTGCAGAACTACCGTAAATTGCACAACTGTAGAACTATCAGTGATTTCATTAATCGTTGGGCACCGCCTTGCGAGAATAATACTTCCGGTTATATCAATCGTGTATGCAGTGAGATGCAGGTGCCTAACACTTATATACCGGATATTGAGGATAAGGCTACGATGTGTGCTTTTGCAGCCGCTATTTCGCAGGTAGAAAACGGAGTACCGGCTGTAATGTCTGATGTGGAAAACGGGTGGAACTTATTGTAAACGGCAATGTACTTCACAGCGGAAAGCCGTCGCACATACAAACAGTTTATCATTAAACAGAATAGCTATGAAAAGGTTCATTGAGAAATCGGATTTGCCGGAATTTTGGAGATTATTTTTTTGGCTTGCCGTCGGTTTGTCCGCTATGTTGTGGAGCATATTGCTTTCATCGTGTGCTGTACCTAAGAATATGGAGCAGGAAAGCCACATGGATTATTCTGACGTGTTACAGAAGATGCATATCCGTATGGATTCTCTTCTGTATAATATGGATATGGTGCGGAAGGAAACAAGCGAGAAGCTTTCTAATTTAAAAGTTGAGAACACTACTACCTATCTTTCTGTGCCCGACAGTGCCGGCAGACAATACCCTACTGTTGTAAGCAAGACTACAGCTAATAAGGAGGAGAAAGAAACCCAGAGCATATATACGGAAATATCCGTAACCATGCAGCAGCTTGTGGAGGAGGTGTCCGGCTTGAAGAAACAATTAAACTCCGTTATATCGGATAAGGAAAAAGTGATGGAATTGTCTTGGTGGGACTTGCATAAGGACAAGGTTTACGCCGGAACGATTCTATTGCTGTTTGTTTTTGTTCTAATTGGAAAACTTAAGAAAGGAGGCTGACATGACTTAGCGTTATCATCCGGGCGAGTAGAATCGCCCATAGGAAAACTTATCGTACAGATGCGCTCTTTCGGGGCTTAGAGCGGAAAAGAAAGCCCAACCCGTACCTGACTACCAATCCGAACGGGCAAACATCACGAGGACTGTTTAAGGGCTTTCATAAGTCTATAAACGGTTTTCGTGATGTTTTGTTTTTATAAACCCTATATATTATGAGTATGAAGGAATTGAAGAGAATTTATGAGAGTGCGGAGAAGGTTGTTTGTGAAGTCGTAGAACTGGATTACGACAAGTTCTTGACGTCGCATGAGGAAATATATGTGGATGCACGCGCTATTCTCGTGGATTGGCTGATAAGGGCCGGATTTACCGAAAAGATGATAGGAAGATATTCGCGTATGAGCCAGCAGCGCATAAACTCTTTGAAGAATGGGTTTCTTCGCAGGAAGCAGAAGATGAGCGTGGATTTGTTCCTACAAGAAATAAACAAAAGACTTACAAGGAACTTACAAACGATTATTTGATTAACAAGGCACTTATCCCGTCCTTTGCTTCACGGTCAATATTGACCGGAATATGTAAAATCATGATTATGGATAGTACGGGAATGAGTATCCAGGAATACGCCGCAATGCGTGAACTGGAATGTGAGCACAAGAAAGGCTGGGGAGCGACTGCGGCCATTTGGGTTATTGCCGCTGTTATTGTCATTGCTTTCTTTGTGTACAGTTGGCACAACAACTGTAATGAGAAGGTGCAGTTTGCTGTGGGTCTGGCAAATCTCACCGGACGTGTTAATTGTATGGAGCCTGATGTACGTTGGGCAGGTCAGCAATTGTATGCAGCTAATGGAGCTATCTCTGCAACCGTTCAGGGGGTAGGGGATATGAAGCAAAATTTTGGCGAGCAGTTGTTCCAATTGAACAAGGAGATTTTCTACAATGATGGCTGTGGTTGCGGACGTGGCAGAAGCGGTGGCTGTGGTTGTGGTTGCGGTGGGAACCGTGAGTTCAGACAGACATCTACTTATAACTTGGCGAGTACCAATGTTACGGTAGACGAGACTTGTCGAAACTAATCGCTGTATGGGAGGGCGGGTAATTCTGCCCTCTTTTTATTCACTTAAATGCTGAACAGTTATGTTTAAATCAAAGATAGAGGTAAGAGAGTTTGCAGTAAAGCAGGCTGCTATTATTTTAGGTTCAGGAACCTCTCAAAAGGATGTCGTTAACAAGGCGAAAGAAATAGAAACCTATATTATTGGAATGGCTGAATTGCCGGAAATCAGTAATGAGGAGGAAATGATTGCAGGGATTACCGGACGTATCGCCGGTCTGTTTCAAGGAATAAGTGGTTGCCATTGTGGATATGGAGTCACTGCATCAGAAAATAATCCGGCTCCAGAAGAAAAATCCCCTAAAAAGAAATGATGTATGGGAATCTCTATGTTTCAGCAAAAAAAGCCGCAGACCGAATTGAAATTCACTACAAGGGCAGAGGCTTTCAGCTATATGCTTATGTATATGGTTGAAGAGAAACATGCTGACCCCTTGGAAGCTGCTCAAAAAGCCAATGAATTTGCTGATATATTTGCAAGCAACATGGGCATTCCCGTTAGGATTGAACCGGAACAGAAGGGCGTAGATAAATATCTTTCCATGGCAACAAAAATAGCGAACTATATAGAAGAACATCCGAAAGTTGTTGAATATGGCGTGCCTGCATTGACATTTGTCGCAGGATTGGTTACCGGAAAGAAGGTGGAGCAATCTGTGGATAACACGTATGGCCCACGCCCAGTTCCACCGCAACAACAAGAAAATATAGATTTTGATAAAATACCGGATTAATATGGCACTAAGAAAATTATATATCGTGGTGGACTGCGAGGACGACGAACAGAAAGAAGCTGTCCAAAAAGTCTTTAACGAATTGTCTAACGCAAGGGTTGTGACCAGTCGCAACATAATCAGCATGTATCCGTTTTTTCAACGAAACAAGGCTTCATTATTCGAACTGTTCAATATGATAAAAGAGGGTGGAGTAAAATCCTTGCTTTCCATCAAGGGAGGAACACTAATCAATAATTTAAGAAAGGGATAATTTATGAGAATAGAAGGTAAATGTATCGGGGATTGCAGCAAGTGTCAATTGCTTGCTAACGGTGAAGTGGATATGATTCCGTGTATTCTGGACCAGATATTCATAAGGGTAAGAAAAAACGAACGGGAATTGTCAGAAGTACGGCTAATGCTATCCGAAAAACAGACTTCAAGGGAGGTTATACAATTGGCAGGATTGGACGAACCTGCAATATTAGATAATGAAGAGGCATAATGTATATGGACTACAAGAATATGATAACGTCCGCAAGGAATGCGGGGGTTGCCACGGAAAAGATAATGTGGCAAAGTATAGACGGTTTGAATGAGATGCTGTGCAAGATGAAGGAAGAACACCCGGATATGTTCTGGAAGTTCATGCGTGAGCAGCATGGTATTATGTATAGCAACCATTATGACGAGGCGTTCGCCTTGTATGATGTTTCCATGATAAGACGGACCGTTCCGGCAAGAAGTGCGAAGGCGGCTATTGGACAATGGAGCAGATTGAATCTGCAACCAAGGGGCTTGCGTTCCCGTCCAACACGACCAAATGGGACAAGTACGTTGCTTTCAACGGGTTTTATGCAGACACTTGTACGGTTCTTGAAGACGAGTTTATTGTCAAAACTGCACACAAGTTCTTTTTTGCCGATGAGGACGCTCCTTCTGGAAAGATATGGTTATACATGAAGGCCATGTATGAGGGAAAGTAGGATAGACATATTGCTTGAAAAGGCAGACTTTGCATTCTACTGCGACTTCTGCCTTATGTTTAGGATTCTTCAGTGGAACGTATAGAGCGTTTCGAGAAGGTCCTTCAGTGGATTATACCCTTCGCTGTATTGGGGAGGGCAATATCTTTGTTCCTATTTTAATCGTTGATTTTGTCTTTCCGTTTTTTCTTGCCATATTTGCATACGACACCTTGTTAGGATATGTTTTTGTGGCCTTGGTTTTACTATAGTTTTACAGTAGAACTTTTTATTGTTGGTAACATATTGAAAATTAGAATATTAATCTGTGATATTCCAAATTTCCTATATTTGGGGAGTAAATAAACAAGAGATATATGGCAGAAGACCTATATATAAATGCTGGTAGCAAGACAGAGAAATATCGCGCTTTGCTTCCTCAACTGAAAAATCTGCTGGCAGGTGAAGATGACTTGATAGCCAATCTGGCGAATGTTTCGGCGGCGTTGAAAGAGACTTTCCATTTCTTTTGGGTAGGCTTCTATTTGGTGAAGGGTGAAGAATTGGTGTTAGGACCTTTCCAGGGACCGATAGCTTGTACGCGCATCAGGAAAGGCCGTGGTGTTTGCGGCACGGCATGGGATAAAGACGAGACGTTGGTTGTGCCCGATGTGGATGCATTTCCCGGACATATAGCCTGCAGCTCGCTGTCGCGTTCGGAGATCGTGGTTCCGCTGAAGCGTGAGGACGGTGAAGTGTGGGGAGTATTGGATATTGACAGTGACGATTTGGGCGGTTTTGATGAAACAGATGCCCGTTTCCTTGAAGAAATGATTAAAATGTTATGATAAGAAAACTGAGTGCTTTTTTGATTTTGGCTTTCATCGGATGGGGGTATTTGCAGGCCCAGGAAGCCAAGACGTGTTTTAAGAATATGCCGGATTCTATATGTCCGTTGCTTAGTGCCGTGAACCGTGCGGATTTTATAGACTTTCTGGAAAGTAAGATGAAAGCTGAGGTGACCAACAGCTTTGGTGGTAAATCGGAAATGACGGAACTTGCCCCGGATTATATACATGTGAAGATGACTCCCCAGAGCTCGTGGCAGATGAAGCTCTTGCCTGTCAACGACAGCACGAAAGTGGTTTGTGTGGTATCTACGGTTTGTGCTCCGGCTTGCGACAGCCATGTCAAGTTCTATACGACAGACTGGAAGGAGCTGGTTGCTTCGTCCTACCTGCCGGCATTGCCCGTTCTGGATGATTTTATCGCTGAGGCCGCGGATACGGTGGATGTCTATGAGTATCAGGATGCCCGTCGCCAGGCCGACATGCTGCTGATGAAAGCGGACCTTTCTGCGAAGGATGCCACGTTGGCATTCACTTTTACCACGACCGATTACATGGGTAAAGAAGCGGCGGAGAAACTGAAACCGTTTGTCCGCCGTCCTATTGTTTATACTTGGAATCAAGGGAAGTTCGAGAAATCCTCTACTTCACTTTGATTCTGTCGAATCCCTCTCCATAGACTCCGATGACTGCACTTTGTGATACAAAGGCATTGGGGTCTATGTCTTTTATGAGCCGGAAAATGATGGTGGACTCCCGCTTCTTGGCCAGCACGAACAGCATTTTTATCTCTTTTCCCGTATAGAAGCCCGAGGCGTTGATGACCGTTGCACCTCTGTGAGGATATACCTGGATGTGCTTGGCTATCTCCTCATATTTATCGCTGATAATAAAGAATTGTACGGACTGGCGGGCACTGTTCACCACTTGGTCGAGCACGAAGCTGCATATGTATAGAGTAACGTAGCCATACACCACCTTTTCCCAATCTTTTAGAACAAAGTAACTGGACGAGATGATGATAAGGTCACATATCAACATGACTCTGCCCAGCGTGATGTCGCGGTACTTGTTGATTACGGCGGCAATGATGTCCGTGCCGCCAGTACTGCCGTTGTTGGAAAAGGCGATGCCGATGCCGCTACCGCAGAAGGAGGCACCGATGACACAAGCCATGAAAGGCTGGTCGTGCAGGAGGACAACACCCTCGGTCAGTTTCTGGATAATGGAAAGGAAAAAGGTCAGGGTGAATACGGCAAAGATTGTCTTTACGCTGAACTTCCATCCCAACACACGTAGGGCAAGCAATAGAAGCAGAAAATTGATGGCGAAGTACGTATATTGGACGGGAAATCCAGTGGCAAAATATACGATGGATGCAATGCCCGGTACGCCACCGGTAGTAATATCGTTGGGAAGCAGGAAGACTGTCCAGCCGATACCATATAAGACCATACCCAGGGCAATCATCAGATAATCCCGCAGTTCGCGCATGGTGTTCTGTCGGGAGGGAACATTTACTATTGTTTTCATTATAATTTTATGTGGTTGTGAAAATGCGGGGACAAAGATACAAAAGATATCATTTGTTTGTTTGAGTATAAGATTGATATTTATATTTTGATGTTACTATGAGTTTTAACATACAATAGCTTGCTTTGATAAAATAATTATCTATATTCGCTTTTATAATTAACGGTGATTATTGACTTAGATGACTATGAAACCACTTTACCAAGATCTGCCATTCCCAATAGACAGTCATATACATTATTATATAGAAGACTTGCCGCACTTCATTGTACCTTGGCATTATCATCCGGCCATAGAGATAATGTATATAACTAGAGGTATAGGAACTCGTTTTGTCGGGGATTGCATAGAACAGTATGAGGAGGGGGATGTATGTATGATTGGCCCTAATCTCCCTCATGAATGGCGTAATGATGATGCTTATTTTGATAAGGAGTCTGGTTTGCGTGCTACGTGTATCTGTCTGTTCTTTAAACGTGAGATATTTGATCCGAATTTTATCAGATTACCAGAAATGAATAATATTCGTGATTTGATAGAGAGATCACGGCGTGGACTGAAGTTTACCGGAAATTCGAAATTAGAGATAACCCGGTTTATAAGGAGTTCGGTGAATGATGTAGGGGTTCGGAAGGTAACGAATCTTTTAACACTTCTTGAGCTGATGGCCACATCGACTGAGTATGAGTTACTGGCCTCAGTGGGATTTACGAATTCTGTAAATTCAGAAGATTTTGAGAGATTTAATAAGGTATACAAGTTTCTCGTCAAGAACTTTGCGACTTCCATTAGGTTGGAAGAAGTTTCGACTTTGGTTGGATTGACCCCGACAGCTTTTTGCCGTTATTTCAAGGAGAGGACCAAGAAAACCTTTGTAGAATATCTGAACGAAATGCGTATCGGTTATTCGAAAAAACTATTACTGGAAAACAAAATGAAGATTTCTACTATCAGTGGGGAAGTCGGATTCCCTAACTTATCTAATTTTATATCCCAATTTAAAAAAGTGACAGGAATGTCCCCGTCGCAGTTCCAAAAGCAGTTTGGAGTAAAGGCTAAACAAGCCATTTGATTCTACTATTTTATCATTGAATATTTGGTGGTTAGAGCCTTGGTTTTCTACTTTTTTTGCAAGGTTTTATCCATTTGCTGCGAATAATGGTAAAATACCATAATTATCGGAAAATATAGAGGAAAGAGCGAGTTCCATATCAGCGTACTTTTGCAATATAAGATTTTAAAAGTATGATGCTGATGAATGATAAGAGAACAAATGAGTCGCCTTTGCTCTTTATAAAGGATTCTTTGATCGGTGAAAATGTGAAGAGGAGTTTGAAGACTTTGGCTGATTTACGAGGTGTTTTTCATAATTGTGAGGCTTATGAACAGATGTCTCCTGATACTTTATTGTATGAGGTGACTTGTCATCTGCCGGTTGAAGAAGGAACGCCAGGGGGACTCTATTTCGGAATCACGAGAATTTATCCAGGTAAGGTTGGTGATGAGTATTTCATGACCAAAGGACATTTTCATGCCAATATGAATCGTGGGGAGTACTATTGGGGAGTGGAAGGTGAAGGCAGATTGATTATGATGGATCAGAACCGAAGGGTTTGGAGTGAGCGGATGTTTCCGGGTAGTCTTCATTATATACCTGGAGGGGTGGCCCATCGTGTGGCAAATATAGGATATTCTGTTCTGTCATTCGCTGCTTGTTGGCCTTCGGACGCAGGACATGATTATCAAGTGATTTTGGAGAACGGGTTTTCTGCATCTTTACAGTGTGTGAATGGCAATCCCCAATTGATAGAAATATGAATATGAAGTATATCATAGCTGTAGATTTGGGAGGAACCATTACAAAAGTCGGTCTCTTACGCAATGGAGAACTGGTAGACTATGTAAAAATGCCTTCTCGTCAAGATTTGGATATGACAGCAAGTTTGCCGGAGATTGAAAATGCAATTGATTTCCTGCTAAATTCAAATGGTGTGAAGCGCCTCTTTGGAGTGGGTATAGCTTTTCCAGGGCTAGTAAATAATAAAAAAAGCATTATTATATCTACGAATGAAAAATATGATGATGGAGTGGAGCTTGATTTGGATAGATGGGCGGATGAACATTGGGGAGCCCCCTTTTACATTGATAATGACGCACGGCTTGCAGCAATTGGAGAATGGCAATATGGGAGCGGCAGAGGATATGATAGCGTTGTTATGATGACTATTGGTACGGGCATAGGATCGGGAGTCATTATGAATGGTGAGGTAATGTATGGAAAGCACTTTCAAGCAGGTTCGTTGGGTGGCCATTTTGTAGTAGACTACAAAGGAAGGTTATGCTCTTGTGGAAACAAGGGGTGTGTGGAGGCTTTGTCCTCTTCATTCTTCCTTCATAAAATTATAAAGGATCATGCTTGCCTGTCTCCTTCGTTTAAAATGTCATCTCAGAATTATGATTTTAAAGAAATCTTCCAATTGGCGGAACAAGGAAATAGAGACGCGTTATTGGTACGAAATGAATGCATTGAAATATGGGGAGCTGCTGTTATAAATTTTATTCATGCTTATGATCCTGAAGTGGTGATACTTGGAGGGGGAATCATGAATAGCCATAAAGTGATAGTGCCTTATATCGAGGAACGGGTGTCAAAGTTTGCCTGGACTCCGAGTGCAAAAGTATCTGTGGTAGTTTCTAGCTTGGGAGATTATGCAGCTTTGTATGGTTTGGAATATTGTTTAAGAAAAAAGATAAAAGATGAAGTATTCTGCTAATTACGATAAATATCCTTTTGTGCAGGTGTCCTATAATTCGGATGACTGTATTTCCGGTTGGTTTGCCATTACCGATAGTATCAGTGAACGTTTGAAGGTACTGGAGAAGCCGTTGAAAGTGGTTGCGATTGAGTGCTATCAAGGAGTGTTTGAGAATGATATACGTAATGCTTTTGCCGGTAGGTTCAATAATGCTTTATTTGTTCATACAGATAGTGCGATGTTGCCGGAAGAGAAAATCAATGATTTTTTCTATCCTGATATTACCGATGATGAATTATTCGGCTATCTGACCCGGTATACAATGGAATGTTTTTTTGATTTCGATAAAGTTACTGGTATCCGGCAACAGATAGAAGATTTGCAGTCTGGTATTGTAATAGTCTATGGGGTTGGTGCGGCCTATCTTTGTGAACATCCTGATTTGTTGATTTATGCCGATATGGCAAGATGGGAGATACAGTCCAGATTCCGTAAAAATGAAATATCAAATATAGGTGTCAACAATAAAGAAGAACGAACCTCCTTGCAGTATAAAAGAGCTTTTTTCGTAGATTGGAGAATATGCGATAGGCACAAAAAGATGCTGATGGCAAAGGTGGATTATGTTTTGGATACGAACCGGCGCAATCATCCTAAGATGATTACAGGCAAAGCGATGTTTGAGGGATTGGAGAAAGCGGTAAATGGTCCGTTTCGTGTAGTTCCCTTTTTTGATCCGGGGCCTTGGGGAGGACAGTGGATGAAAGATGTTTGCGATTTAGAACGGACGATGCCTAATTATGCTTGGTGTTTTGACTGTGTACCTGAAGAAAACAGTCTGTTGTTGGCCTTTGGGGATGAGAAAGTGGAAATACCGTCAATTGATTTGATTTTTGCTTATCCCCGACAGTTATTGGGTGATGCTGTGTATGGCAGGTTTGGTGATGAGTTTCCAATACGGTTTGACTTTCTTGATACGATAGAAGGCGGCAATCTAAGCTTACAAGTTCATCCTTTGACTGAATATATACAACAGAAATTTGGGATGCATTATACGCAGGATGAGAGCTACTATATTTTGGATGCTAAGGAGGGGGCAACTGTATATTTGGGTTTGAAGGATAATATTAAACCGGAGGAGATGCTTGATGAATTGGAAAAATCGCAAAGGACTGGTGAATTTGAAGTGGAGAAGTATGTAGGTATTTATCCGGCAAAGAAGCATGATCATTTTTTAATTCCGGCTGGTACGGTACATTGTTCGGGAAGGAATAGCATGGTACTTGAGATTAGTGCAACCCCATACATCTTTACATTTAAGTTGTGGGATTGGGGACGGATGGGACTGGATGGCAGACCGCGTCCGATTAATATAGCTCATGGGGCTAATGTGATACAATGGAATAGAACGGAGTCTTGGGTGAAAGAAGAACTGATAAACAAGGTCTCTGTTATTGGTGAAGGAGATTCTTGGCGTGAAGAAAAGACGGGACTTCATGAATGGGAATTTATAGAAACAAGAAGACATTGGTTCACGGACAAAGTTTTGCATAAGAATGAGTCGGGTGTTAATGTTCTGAATCTGATTGAGGGACGTTCGGTGATAGTGGAAAGTCCTATAGGACAATTTTCTCCGTTTGTTGTCCATTATGCGGAAACTTTTATTATTCCTGCTGCCATAAAGGAATATACAATAAAACCTTATGGGGAGTCTGAAGGAATGGAATGTGGAACAATTAAAGCTTTTGTAAGACATCATGCATAAAGATAATTTTGATAAGGGGATTGATATAGGGATAACAGAAAATCCGTTAGGTTTTATTTATGGTAAGGACGTTTTTGGCCCGACAGTAGAAAACCGGTGGTTGGATGATATCCGGTCTAGTTTGTTGGATCCGAAATGTGAAGGACCGGATATTGTCTATTCTATAGCTATGGATGTGGGTAAGACTGTTCATAAAGCGCTTTTGCAAAAACAGCATTTGCTTTTTGGAGTAGTGGCTTATGCCAAAGGAAGTTTGGGAATGGAACCCATTCGCAGTCAGGGACATATTCATAAGGTCTCACCTTTTAGTCAATGGTCCACTCCAGAGGTTTATGAGATATGGAATGGAGAGGCGGTCATTTACATGCAAGAGTCGGCTACAGATGAACCGGGGAGGTGTTATGCTGTTTATGCACAGCCTGGCGATGTGGTGGTGGTCCCTCCATATTGGGTACATGCTACCATTAGTACGAATGCAGATGAATCTCTTGTGTTTGGTGCATGGTGTGACCGTGAATATGGTTTTGAATATGCTGAGATTCGTCGTCATAAAGGTATTGCATGGTATCCTGTTTTTGAGGGTGATGGATTGAAGTGGATCAGAAATACAAACTATCATTTTTCGGAACTGGTAAGAAAGGCTCCAAGAGAGTATCATGATTTAGGTATTGGGAAAGGTAAATCCATTTATAAAATTTTTGAAGATGCTCCGGATACTTTCTTATATGTTCCGAATCCGTCAGTGAAAAAGGAAGTTTGGATAAGTTTTGAACCCTAAAATATAAGTTTAATATGAAAAACAGACATATAATATTTTTAATAGCTACAGTTGTAGCAACAGGAGGATTGCTTTTCGGCTTTGATACTGGGGTAATTTCAGGAGCGATTCCATTTCTTCAGTCAGATTGGGGAATAGATAATAATGATGTTGAATGGATTACGGCGGCTGGTTTGTTGGGAGCTATGTTGGGGGCTGTATGTTGTGGGCGTTTATCTGATATATTTGGAAGAAGAAAAATCATATTGGTTTCTGCTGTGATATTTGCAGTGGGAGCGTTATGGTCAGGACTGGCAACGGATTTGACGAGCTTGGTTTTTTCTCGTCTGTTTCTTGGTATAGCTATAGGTGTGGCATCATTTACTGTTCCATTGTATATAGCAGAAATTGCTCCAGCTAAATCTAGGGGACGTCTGGTTTCAATGTTTCAGTTAATGGTTACAATAGGTATTTTACTTTCATACATGTCAGATACCTTTTGGGCTGATGAAAACAAGTTGGATTGTTGGAGATGGATGTTTTGGGCAGGTGTCGTACCGGCTTTGGTATTACTGGTAGGTATGTGTTTTGTGCCTGAAACACCTCGGTGGCTGTTGAGTAAAGGACGGTTGAAAGAATGTAGGAAAGTGTTGCAGAAAATAGAACCGGAAAATACAGTAAATGATTTAATTGGACAAATGGAGGTGGAAATAGAGAAAGATAGGAATAGTGCGGTAGGATGGCGATATTTGATGCAGCCTTGGTTGAGAACTCCTCTAATGATTGCTGTTTGTATTATGTTTTTTCAACAGTTTGTAGGTATTAACACAGTTATTTATTATAGTCCGAAGATTTTCCTGATGGCAGGATTTGAAAGTACACTCTCTGCTATTTGGGCTTCTGTAGGTATTGGAATTGTAAATGTTGTATTTACAGTGATTTCTCTTTATTTAGTGGATAGAATCGGACGACGAAAGTTGTATTTTATTGGTCTGTCAGGAATTGCCTTTTCTGTTTTGTGCCTTAGTGCTTGTTTTATTTATGCTAATCAGTTGGGCGAAATCGGAAGGTGGTTAATGGTCATTTTTATGTTTGGATATGTTGCATTTTTTGCAATTAGTATTGGACCTTTGGGATGGTTGGTCATTTCCGAGATATTTCCGCAGAAAGTACGGGGATTGGGGACTTCGATAGGTTCATTGGCTGTATGGATATTTAATTGCATTGTCTCCTTTACTTTCTTTAAGATTATAGATTTTTTTTCTATACCAGGTACCGAAATTGTTGTTGGACAAACGACTTCTGAGAATCCGGCAGGTGCATTTTTTCTTTATGGATTTATTGCCGTGTTGGGTTTGGTATGGGGGTATTTATTCTTGCCGGAGACAAAAGGGTTATCATTGGAGGAGATTGAACAGAAATGGAGAAAAAATAGAGAATGTTGAAGGAATAAATCATTAAAAAAATGATATATGAAAAATGGATTTTATTTTTTAGGTCTATGTATCTGCTTGTGTTTATGGGCTTCTTGCTCCAGTATGGAAGAAGTACGTGATTATAATGAAAAATATACGGGAGAGTATACGAGCAGGATTGCTTTCCCTATTGGGGGATTGGGGACGGGAATGTTTTGTGTAGAAGGTAGTGGTGCAATTTCTAATATGAATATTAGGCATAAAACTGAGATGTTGAATGAACCGACAATGTTTGCCGGATTATATTTGAAAGGGGTAGATAATGGTAGTATTGTTGTGGAAGGACAAGTACCGGATTGGAAAAAATTTGGCCAACCACAGTCAACAAAAGGATACGGCGGCACGTGGGGATTACCTCGATTTAAAGATTGTGATTTTGAAGTAAAATTCCCTTTTGCCAAATTGAGAATGAGTGACGATGAACTGAAGATGGACGTGACAATGAAGGTTTGGAATCCATTTATTCCTACAGATGAAAATAACTCAGGGCTTCCAGTTGCTGGTTTTGAATATACGTTTAAAAATAAATATGCTAAAGAAGTAGAAGCCATATTTTCTTATAATTCAAAGAACTTTGTAGATATTCGTAATGGAGGAGCATCTATTAGGCCAATTGAAAATGGTTTTATAATATCACAGAAAGGAACAGAAACGCAGCCGTTTCATCAGGCTGATTTTGTAATCTTTACAGATGAACCGGAAACTAAGGTTAATTATTGTTGGTTTAGAGGATGGTCTTTTGACTCATTCACGATGTGCTGGAATGAGATGAGCAGTGGGGTAATTAAAGAAAATCCTGCTAATATGGCGGATGCTCCCGGAGCTTCCTTGTATGTACCGTTTAGATTGCAACCGGGAGAGTCAAAGACAATCCGTTTATATATGGCATGGTACGTTCCTTTCTCATTAGTTCGTGAGGGATTGGAACCGATTGATGATGTAGATGTACCTATCGTACCTGTAGTTAATGAAAGAGGAGAGCCCGCAGGCTATATTGATACTTCCATTCAGTTGTCCGATAAATACCGTCCCTGGTATAGCAGTAGATTTGCAAATATAGAGGAAGTCGCAGACTATTGGATGAAAAATTATAATACGTTGAAAGAAAAAACAGAGCTGTTTACTGATGCATTTTATGCTACAACTTTGCCTGCTGAAGTTGTTGAAGCTGTTGCTGCTAATCTTACTATATTAAAATCACCTACGATTTTTCGGCAATACGATGGTCGGATGTGGAATTGGGAAGGTTGCGGTAATGAATATGGCTCTTGCTATGGTTCTTGTACACATGTTTGGAATTATGCTCAAGCTATACCTCATTTGTTTCCTAAAATGGAAAGAACACTGAGGGAAACGGAATTTTTTGTTAGTCAAGCTAAGAATGGGCACCAAGCATTTCGCTCTGCACTTCCTATCCGACCCATCAGACATAATTTTCATGCAGCAGCTGATGGGCAGTTAGGTGGTATTATGAAAGTATACCGTGATTGGCATATATATGGTAATGACGAATGGTTGAAGTTGATTTATTCATACGTACAGAATAGTCTTGATTATTGCATTAATACGTGGGATCCTAAAAGGAAAGGTGTTATAGAGGAACCTCATCATAATACTTATGACATTGAATTTTGGGGGCCTAGTGGTATGATTAATAGTTACTATACTGGCGCATTACAAGCATTTGTTGCTATGGGTGAACATTTGGAGAAAGATATGACAGAATATAGAGAGTTGCTAGATAAGAGTATTGACTACATGGAAAATCAATTGTACGACGGTGAATATTTTATTCAAAATATTCGTTGGAAGGAGTTGCAGGCTTCTGATCCGACGAAAGTACAGTCTGTCAATTCTAATTATTCGAAAGAGGGTTTGGATTTATTGGAAAAGGAAGGGCCGAAATATCAATACGGAAAAGGCTGTTTATCTGATGGAGTAGTAGGAGCATGGCTTTCTTTGGTCTGTGGACTGGACGAGGCTATAGATAGAAAGAAAATATTAAGTCATTTATTGTCTGTTCATAAATATAATTTAAAGAGGAATCTCAGAAAACATGTAAATCCTCAGCGCTCGACTTTTGCTTTAGGTGATGAAGGAGGCTTATTATTATGTTCATGGCCCAAAGGAGGAAAGTTACAACTTCCTTTTGTTTACTCCAATGAGGTATGGACAGGTATTGAATATCAAGTGGCTTCTCATTTGATGTTTGAAGGTGAGGTTGAGAAAGGACTTGATATTGTCCGTACTTGTCGTGATCGGTATGATGGAAGAGTACGTAACCCATTTAATGAATATGAATGTGGGGCATGGTATGCCCGTGCAATGTCTAGTTATGCTATGCTCCAAGCTTTGACTGGAATACAGTATGATGCAGTGGATTCTACTTTATATATTGATTCAAGGATAGGTGATGATTTTACGTCTTTTTTGTCGACGGAAACAGGTTTTGGTAATGTTGGTCTAAAAGATGGTAAACCTTTCATTGAGGTGAAATATGGGAAGATTGATGTGAAAAAGTGCTTTGTTTCTGACATAGAAACAGATTTTGTTAATTGATAGAGAAAGGAGGAATAATGGAAATAAGAAGAAAGTAATTATACAGTGGTGAATCTAATAATAGTTTGAAACACAAATAATCAAAAAAAATGAAAACAATAGACATTAAATCTAATAGCAGGATATTACATTGGGCATTTTATATTTTCCTTTTTACTGTTTTGAGTGTGGGAAGTGTATATGCATCGGAAGATACTCCGTCTGTATTATCCACTAATCAATCAGAAAAGAAAACAGTAAAAGGAAATGTGATGGATGAATATGGACAACCATTGGTGGGGGTAGCTGTACAAGTTAAAGGAACTTCATTAGGTGTTGTTACTGATTTGGATGGAAATTTTAGTTTTAGTATTCCAGTTGATAGTCGTGCCTTGTTATTTTCTTATTTGGGAATGAAAACTCAAGAGGTATCTGCCAATAAGAGTAACTATAAAATAGTGATGGTAGAGGATGCCACCCAAATGGAGGAAGTTGTAGTCATTGGGTATGGTTCTCAGTCTCGTGAGAAGATTACGACATCTGTGACCAAGCTTGATAAAGAGGCTTTGAAGAATGTACCCTATGCAAATGCAGCTTCAGCCTTACAAGGTACAGTGTCTGGTGTACGTGTGCAAAGTATTTCAGGGCAACCAGGTGCAGAACCTCGTATTATAGTCCGTGGTGGTACTTCCATTAATAATCCTAATGGTGCTACTCCACTATATATTATTGATGGTGTTATGAGGGCGAATATGGTTCATATAGCTTCGGAAGATATTGAATCCATCCAAATTCTGAAAGATGCTGCTGCTACTTCTATTTATGGAGCCCAAGGTTCAAATGGTGTTGTAATTGTTACTACTAAAAAGGGGAAGGCCGGTAAAACCAGAGTTGAATATAGATATAATCTGACAATTTCTGATATTGGTAAAAAATATGAATTTGCCAATGCTGAAGAATTTTTGACCCTTATGAGGAAAGGTATGATTTCACCAGCGAAATTTGGAAAAGCTACCGAACAAAGATTGATAGGACATTTAGGTTATGGAACAGGAAATGATCTGACTAATAATACTGCCTTCTCTACTCAATACTTGACTGATGAGAATCGCTATAAATTAGATCAAGGGTGGAAATCAATGCCAGATCCAGTAAATCCGAGTAAGACATTGTTATACTCAGATACTGATTTTCAGGATAAAATTTATCGTACTGGTTTTTCTCATAATCACCATATTGAAGTTTCAGGTGGAACGGAAAAGGCTACCTTTAATATGGGATTAGGGTATATGACTAATGAAGGAACTGTTATTACAACTTCATATAAACGGTATAATTTTAGTTTGAATGGTTCTTTGCAAGCACGGGATAATTTGAAAATTTCAGCTAGAACTACTTATTCAAACTCGTTTACGTATGGTTCTCCATTAGCTGCAGATGCAACATTCTATCGTTCACCGGCTGCCTCACCTACCACTAAATTCAGATTTGAAGATGGTAGTCTGGCTCCAGGAGCTGCCCAGTATCTGGGAAATGCTGTATATCATATGAACAAGGCACAAAGAGAGTATGACTATCAGAATTTATCAATAGGAGTAGATGCAGATTGGACTATATTGCCAGGATTGTCTTTCAAACCAGCTCTTTCTTTATTTGAAGTGAACAGTAATAACTATACTTTTTGGGATGCTTTTTGGAATGGACCGAGAGATTATATAACTACAAGAAATGCAAATGCTGATACTTACAAATGGCGGCAATATCAGGCAGATGCTGTATTCAACTATGTTAAATCTTTCAATGAAAAACACAATTTGAATGTAACAGCTGGTTATGCTTATTATTTTAGGAAAGAGGCCCGTTTAGCAGCTGCTGGTAGAGGTGCTTCTACTGATTTGATTCCTACTTTGAATGCCTCAAGTGTTCCTGTAAGTGTGAGTAGTTCTATTACAGAGCGATCTATGCAAGGTATTTTTGCTCGTATAGGGTATGATTATAAGGATAAATATTTGATTTCTGTATCTGCAAGATATGACGGTGCTTCCAATTTGGGTACGAACAACAAATGGGGATTTTTTCCTGGCGTGTCATTAGGGTGGCATGTGGATAAAGAAAAGTTCTGGTCATTTATGCCTGAGAATCTAATGCGTCTGAAATTGCGTGCCAGCTATGGAGTAAATGGTAATATTTCAGGCTTGGGGGATTATACGGCTCAAGGTAGTTATAGTGTAGGATCTAAATATTTAGGTAATGCAGGTATCACTATGGGAACTATGGCAAATCAAGACTTGAGTTGGGAGGAGTCTAAGACATTTGATATCGGTACTGATATTTCCTTTTTTAATAATCGGTTAAACTTTATCTTTGATTATTTCAATCGTACCACAGATAATTTGCTGACAAATCGCACTTTACCTCATTCTACAGGCTTTGGCTCTATTTTCACTAATTTAGGGCGTTTACAAAATAGAGGTATTGAGTTGGAAATGAATGCAAGAATATTACCGGTATCCAGTTCTATTCAATGGTCATTAGGTTTTAATGCCTCGAAGGTGACCAATAAAATATTGAAGCTGCCAGATAATGGGGTTGAAAATAATCGGATTGGTGGTGAGTACATTTGGGATGCTAAACTGGGTAAACATACTTGGCAAGGTGGTTTACAGGAAGGAGGACGAATTGGAGATTTGTTTGCCTATAAGATGATAGGTGTATATTCTACTGATGAGGAAGCACAGAATGCTAATGAGCCGATAGATAATGTTATTACAGTCCCTGATAAAACCAAATATGGTGGTGATGCAAAGTGGCAAGATACTGATGGTAATGGTGTGATTGACAGTAAAGACCGTGTATATGTTGGTAATATTTATCCGGATTGGACTGGGGGTATTAATACTTCTCTATCTTATAAAGGGTTCGATTTGTATTGCAGACTTGATTTTACATTGGGTCATACCATATATAATTTTGCCAAAGGCTTTTTGGATTATAATTGGCAGGGTGATAATAATATGACGAAAGATGTCGTAAATCGCTCCTGGAAAGAACAAGGTGACAAAGCGGACATGCCGAGATTCTATTGGCATGGTGATCGTGGACAGCAGAATGCTATCCGAGGTAGCTCTTTGTATCATGAATCAGGAGATTTTCTAGCCATTAGAGAAGTTTCTTTAAGTTATACAGTTCCTGCAAATATCATACAAAAGATTCGTTTAAGCGGACTTCGGTTTACGGTTACGGGAAATAATCTGCACTATTTTACTAAATATTCTGGTCTTAATCCAGAAGAAGGTGGACAGGATAATGGTAGATATGCTATGCCGAGAAATATTATTTTTAGTGCAAATGTATCATTTTAATAAAGTAAAGTTATGAAAATTAGAAATATAATAAATAGTACAATAGCTTTGTTTATGGTCCTGACATTTGCTTCTTGTGATGCACTAGACCTTAAGCCAATAAGCTTTATAACGAATGAATCTTTCTGGCAGACAGAAGATGACGTGAAGGGTGCGTTAAATGGTATTTATGTCCAGTTACGAGGAGCTGCTGAACATGATTTGTATATATTGGGGGAAGCGCGTAGCGAAATACTGACTGTAGGTATCGGTGGATATGGCGGATATGATATTTATTATTATAATACGTTGACACAAGCTAATATGCCTATATCCTGGATACGTTATTATCAGATAGTCAATTCATGCAATCTTCTTTTAAAGTATGCTCCCAATGTGACTTTTAATAACGAGACTTCCCGCAATAAAATGTTGGCTCAAGCTTATACAATGAGGGCTTTCATGTATTTTGTGATGACTCGTACATGGGGGGATTTGATAATCCATACAGATCCTATTGAAAACACAAATTCAGAAGTCCTTTATAAAGAAAGAAGACCCCAAACGGAAGTTTTCCAACTGATAAAAGATGATTTGGAGAAAGCTTTGTCTTTATATCCGGATGACAATTTCGGTGATCAAAGAGCTATGTGGTCAAAACCGGCAACATTGGCTTTGAAAGCTGAAGTATATCTTTGGAGTGGAAAAAAAATGAATGGTGGAAGCAGTGATATTGAAACTGCATTAAATGCTTTGAATTCAATTAAAACGGATAAGCTTCGTTTACAGCCGGATTTTGCTGATGTATTTGCTTATGATAATAAGGGTAATGATGAAATCTTGATGAGTGTTAGATTTCAGGATTTGGAATCTGGTATTAACTATTTCAGATATATGTGGATACATGCGAGTGCTGTTCCTGGAGATGCTCCTCAAGAGGTAAAGGATATAGTTTATCCGATAGGGCCGGGACAAGGTATTATAGTAGCTTCGGACGAGTATAGAAAGCAATATACAGAAGATGATACTCGAAAAAATGCTTCTTTTCTTGAGATTTATTCTAAAGATCAGGAAACTGGAGAAAATAAATTTTATGTTAGTGTAGTATTAAAAGGTAAAGGCTTGGTGCGAGATGGTGATCGTATTTTTGCAGATGATATCATATTGTACCGTTATGCTGATATTTTATTAATGAAGGCTGAGGCTAAAAATGCTTTGGGACAAGATCCTTCTGCAGAAATTAATGAGGTCAGGAAACGTGCATATAAAGACAAGTATGAAGAGCATATTTATGTGAATAGCACAAAAGAGGCGAATGATGCAGCTATCTTGAAAGAAAGACTTTTAGAATTGGCTTTTGAAGGTAAAAGGTGGTGGGATTTGGTACGTTTTGACAAAGCCTTTGATTTGGTTCCTTCTTTGAGAGAGCATAAGGGGGAAGATTATATGATGCTGTTCCCCATTCCTTTGTCAACAATAAGCGTGGAGCCGAAAGTTACTCAAAATCCTGGTTGGGATAAATAAAGTATATTATTGAAATCTTTCCAATATGTTGTAACTTTACAGCATATTGGAAAGATTGATAAACGAACATAATAAAATTATATATGAAAAAGTCTATATTTCTCTTTTATTGTCTGCTTGTCCACTTGTGTTCTGCGACAACATTGTTTGCTCAACAGAATGACGTTTTGATACCAGGTGTCAAGAAAATAAAGGATGTAATAATATATAAGGATACCATGTTTTACTCCGCTTTTCCTTCAGCTGTAAAATTATCGAATGGAGAGATACTGGTATCGTTCAGAAGAGCTCCAGACCGTAAAGTCTTTAAGGAGAAGAAGAATAATCATTTGGACCCGAATAGTTATCTGGTAGTAGTGAGATCCAAAGATGGCGAACATTGGACCAAGGAACCGGAACTGCTTTATGCCCATCCGTTTGGAGGCTCACAAGATCCATGTTTGTTGAAGTTGAAAGATGGAACACTGCTATGTGCTAGTTATTTGTGGACATTTATTCGTCCGGATGGTTTAGCTGTTCTTAAGAAACCGTTCGTACAGAATACAGACGCTGTTTTTGCAGGAGGATATTTGCTCCGTTCTTATGATGATGGTAGAACTTGGAATGATTTGATTATACCTTGTAGCGTTCCGTCTGAAATAAATTATAGTGGATTGGGAGGTAAATTGCCGGCTTATAATCGTGGCGCTTTGTATGAAGGAAAAGATGGACGTATTTTTTGGGCAGTAGTAGCTTCTGATACAGAAGCTTTAAGAAATACGTCGGTCTATTTGCTTATATCCAAAGATAAAGGAAAAACATGGGAATACGGTACGAAAATTGCTAAAGATAAAAAGGTCTCGTTTAATGAGACTTCCATGTATGAAACGCCTAATGGGGATTTGATTGCTTTTATGCGTTCGGAAGCGTTTGGTGACCAAGCTTGTATTGCACGGTCCATAGATGGTGGGAAAACATTTGGTGAATGGAAAAGTATGGGGTTCAAAGGACATCCTCTCCAGGCAATGAGGCTGCCAGACAATAGAGTTTTGTTGACATATGGTTATCGTCATGAACCTTGTGGAGTTAGAGCCAGAATTCTTAATGCAGAATGTACAGATTTTGCCACGGCTCCTGAGATTATCATAAGAGATGATGCGGATGATGGAGATGTCGGATATACATGGGCTGTACAGCTGGATGAGAAGAGGGTATTGGTGGTATACTATATAAACTTTGACAGAGCCAAAGGTACTAGACATATACAAGGCTCTATTTTAGAGATTGAACCGCAAGGATAATTGTTAATACATAATATGATGAAGAGAAAACAAATTCCGGGCAATATGGATTCCAGCCCTCAAAAGATGTCTCGTCGTAAAGCATTGGCTACTATGGCAGGTGCCGTAGGATTGGCAGCATTACCTGGTGTAGGGCATGCATTGAATCCCATCAAGAAAGAACGGAGAGACATTCAAACCTCTGCTTTTACATCTATCCATACTATGCGTAACGCTGTATCTCGTCAGTTTACGACTTTTGACTTGAATACTAAGATTAAAGCCCATTTGGTTGGACCGGGTGAGAAATCTGTACTGGTAGATCACACTTCTCCTGGTGTAATTACCCGTATGTGGTTTACTATTAATGGTTGGTTTTGGGAAAATTGGGATTTAAGTAAGGAGCGGTGGCCTGATCCTACTATTTTGAAAATGCTGATTTTGCGTATTTATTGGGATGGTGAGGACTATCCTTCTGTAGAATGTCCGATTGGTGACTTCTTTGGTATAGGGCATTGTGAATATAAGCATTATATGTCCAAATATATAGGTATGTCCAGTGGAGGTTTCTATTGTTATTTTCCGATGCCATTTAAAAAGGTAAGGATAGAAGTGGAAAATCTTCATCACCGTTTGACTACAAGCGTTTTCTTAAATGCCAATTATGATCAATTGGAGAGTTTACCTGAGGGTATGGGACGATTCCATTGTTTATATAATGCTGGTACCAATCCTGGTTATGAACCATTAACCATATTGCAGACTAAAGGACATGGACATTTTATTGGCTGTTCCTTGTCCATGCAGAGTTGGCTTCCAAACTACTTGGGATATTTGGAAGCACCCGAGTTTATTTATATCGATACGGAAGACAAAAGTGTACCGACTATAGTTGGTTCTGGACTTGAAGATTATTTTAATGGTGGCTGGTATTTTAGGGAAGGTGAATTCTGTGGAGAGTTGCATGGAGTTCCTATAAAGGATCCGCTCCGTTCGATGGTGAGTATGTATCGTTATCATGAGCAAGATGCAATCTGTTTCAATGAAAGTTTTATTTTTGATTTTATAAATCCCCGTAAACCGGAGCAGACCCGGCCCTTTAAATTCTCTTCGGCGGCTTTCTGGTATCAAGACAAAGCTGTACCTCTGGCGTTCAAATTACCAGAGAAAGAAAAGTTGGTTGATTGGTATAGAATGCGTGATACAGACCATCAAGCTATACCATAAGATTGATATTTATATTTACTTTTTGAATTACTGAAATATGTTACTTGAAGATAGGATTTTGAAAAAATGGTTATTACCTTTTATATTGTCGGTTCTTATTGCCGTAGATTCCATGGCTCAATGCATTCCGGTGTACAAGGATTCTAGTATGTCTGTTGAACGACGGGTTACAGATTTATTGGGCAGAATGACATTACGAGAAAAAATAGCACAATTAAGTCATTTGCATGGTTATCAATTATACAATGGTCAAGAGGTGGATTACCAAAAATTAAGAGATGCAGCTGGTGATATTAGTTACGGCTGTATTGAGGGATTCAATCTTACTGGTGAAAATGTGCGGAAAGCATTTCATGCAATTCAGAAATATATGGTTGAAGAGACACGCTTGGGAATCCCAGTTTTTACAGTAACTGAGTCTTTACATGGCTCGGTACATGATGGTTCTACCATTTTTCCTCAATCTGTAGCCGTTGGTAGTACTTTTAATTTAGATTTGGCTTATCAGATGACTAAAGCAATTGCTACAGAATTAAGGTCCCAAGGGGTAATTCAGACTCTTTCACCAGGATTGGATGTTGTTCGGGATTTGCGATGGGGGCGTGTTGAGGAATCGTTTGGTGAAGATCCTTGGCTAGTGGGACAGATGGGGATTGCACAAGTGAAAGGTTATATTGACGGAGGAATATCTCCAATGTTGAAACCTTTTGGACCGGGAGGAGCTCCTTTGGGAGGGCTGAACTTGGCTTCAGTTGAGAGTGGAGAACGGGATATACGTAATATCCATATCAAGCCGTATGAGATGGCTGTTCGGAATACGGAAGTGAAGGCGGTGATGACCTCCTATAATTCTTGGAATGGCATCCCTAATTCTGCTTCTTCTTATTTACTGACGAATATTTTACGCAATGAATGGGGATTCAAAGGATATGTATATTCCGATTGGGGGGCAGTGGCTATGTTGAAGGATTTTCAGCATACAGCTAAGGATGATAGTGAAGCGGCTATCCAAGCCTTGACTGCGGGGGTGGACTTGGAAGCTTCCAGTAATTGCTATTGGGCTTTGGAGCAATTGATAGAGCAAGGCAGGTTTGATGAAAAATATGTGGATTTGGCTGTTGGACGTATCTTACGTGTTAAATTTGAATTAGGATTGTTCGAGAATCCATATCAGGGCGCTGACATGCCGGGAGTAGCCATGCGTACTAAAGAAGCGGTGGAGCTATCGCGCAGAGTGGCTGATGAATCGATTGTTTTATTGAAGAATGAAAATATTCTTTTACCCTTAAATTTGAATAAAATAAAATCATTAGCAGTGATTGGGCCGAATGCTAATCAAGTACAGTTCGGGGATTATACATGGAGCCGGAGTAATAAAGATGGGGTTACTCCACTTGAAGGCCTAAAGAAACGGGTTGGAAATAAGATAAAAATAAATTATGCGGCAGGATGTGATCTTATTACAGATAATAAATCCGGATTTGATGAAGCTGTAGCTGCTGTAAAAGCGAGTGACATGGCTGTTGTATTTGTTGGTTCTTCTAGTGCTTCACTGGCACGTGACTATTCAGATGCTACATGTGGGGAGGGGTTTGACCTCTCTTCTCTGGATCTGACAGGTGTACAAGAAGAATTGGTGGAAGAAATCTATGCAATAGGAAAACCTGTTATAGTTGTATTGGTTACAGGTAAGCCTTTTTCTATTTCTTGGATAAAAGAACATATTCCAGCCATAGTTGTACAATGGTACGGTGGTGAGAAAGCTGGAGATGCAATAGCTGATATGTTATTGGGAAATATTAATCCTTCAGCCAAACTTCCATTCTCGTTTCCGCAGAGCGTAGGACATTTACCGGTTTTTTATAATCATTTGCCAACGGACAAAGGATTCTATCGTCGTCCTGGTAGACCAAATGAACCTGGACGTGATTATGTTTTTTCTTCATCAGCTCCGTTATGGTCTTTTGGGCATGGATTGAGTTATACTACATTTGAGTATTTGAATGCTCATTATTCTGCAGAGTTATTACATCCATCTGATACCTTGATTGTCAGTGTATCTTTGAAGAATACGGGTAGTGTAGCGGGAAAGGAGGTAGTACAGCTTTATGTTCGAGATGTGGTCAGTTCGGTTGTGACTCCAGTCAAGCAACTGAAGGCATTCTCAAAACCATTCTTACAACCAGGCGAAATGCAGACAGTTGTTTTGAAGCTACCAATACAAGAATTGGCCTTATATGATTTGAGCATGAAAAAAGTAGTAGAAGAAGGGGAGTATGAAATACAGATAGGAACAGCCTCAGATGATATCAGATTACGAAGGACAATCTTTGTTGGCAGACAGCCGGTGACTAGTAATAGTCTTGGTCATAACGACTTCTGCATGGATGAAATTGTGAAGAATCCAGGAAGAAAGATAAAGGTTGCTGGTTGTGTCAGAGATGTACAAGCAACCCCTATAAGTGGAATTGAAATCAAATCTAATTATTCTGGTAGAACGGTTATAAGTAAGGAAGGCGGAAGATATTCCATTCTGACTGTAGAAAACGATGTGCTAACGATTTCTGCCAAAGGATTCGAGACAGTAAATATCAAGGTGAATAAACAAAAGGATATAGATATAAAATTGAATTACAGTCATGATTAAACACGAAATCAGATGGGAATACATATTGGTAATATGTATTATTCTCGGTACGTTACCTTGTAATGCACAGTCAGTAATTCCTATGCCAAAAGAAATGGTGATGGGAGAAGGTTCTTGGGATGTATCTGCCGATACACGTATAAATTACAGTAATGATGCGCTTACCAAAACAGTCAGTCTCTTTAATAATTATTTAGATGGACGGTTTGGGGTGACTTTGAAGAAAGGATCGAAAGGAAAGAATGCCATTCATTTGCAGATAGACAAGAAAATGCCTTTAGAGGCATATTCATTAGTTGTGGATGATAAGGGAGTAACAATCAAGGGAAGTGAAGCTGGAATATTTTATGGAATTCAGACATTGCAGCAGTTACTTGTTGATAAGGGAAATGGATGCATACAGCTTCCGTATATTATGATAAATGATGAACCCCGTTTTGGTTATCGTGGTTTGATGTTGGATGTTGCACGTTATTTTTACTCAGTGGAATATGTAAAAGAGTATATAGATTTAATGGCTCGTTATAAAATAAATAGATTCCATTGGCATTTGACAGAAGATGCCGGGTGGCGTATTGAAATAAAAAAGTATCCAGAATTGACCAAAATTGGGGCATGGCGTAATAGTACTCAGTGGGGGCATAATCCGACAGAACAAGATCGTATTCCACATGGAGGATTCTATACTCAGGAGCAGATTAAGGAGATTATCCAATATGCGGCAGATAGGTACATCACTATTGTTCCGGAGATCGATTTACCAGGACATACAATGTCTGTTTTAGCTACATATCCGGAGCTGTCTTGCACGGGCGGACCATTTCGGATACCGGAAACTTGGGGTATTAAGGAGGAAGTTCTTTGTCTCGGTAATGATAAAACCTATCGGTTTGTAGAAGATGTTTTATCTGAGGTGATAGATTTGTTTCCCGGTGAGTATATTCATATAGGCGGTGATGAGGCACCTAAAAGACGTTGGAAAGAATGTCCGAAGTGTCAACGACGCATTAAGGAAAATAAATTGAAAGATGAACATGAATTACAAAGTTACTTCATCCATCATTTGGATGAATTTGTAACGGGGAAGGGGCGAAAAATCATTGGTTGGGATGAAATCTTAGAAGGTGGTCTGGCACCGAATGCTGCTGTAATGAGCTGGAGAGGAGAAAACGGTGGAATTGCTGCAGCGGGAATGGGGCATAAAGTGGTGATGGCTCCCAATAACTATATGTATATTGATTATTATCAGAGTGAGGATTATACTAATGAGCCTTTAAATATAGGAGGACTGGTTACGTTGGAACATATCTACAGCTATGAACCTTATACGCCTAAGCTTACAAAAGAGCAATGCGGTTATATAATGGGGGTACAAGCTAATGTTTGGGGAGAATTTATACATCATCCTGATAAAGTGAACTATATGGCATATCCTCGGGCTATGGCCCTTTCAGAAATAGGTTGGTCACCTGCGGAAAAGAAGAATTATGCAGATTTCCGTGAAAGATTAGCGGGATGTTTGGCTGAACTGGATAGACAAGGGGTTACTTTCCGTATTCCCGAACCGATTGGTTGGGATAAAGCTATTGTTAGAGGCGGTAACGCGATAGTGGATTTGAAGCCGTCAGTAGAGGGTGCTGATATATATTATACCACAGATGGTACCGATCCTCGTTTATATGGAAAACTCTATACGGATACATTGCAGTTACCTTTATCTTTCAGTGGAGTAAATATAAAATGTTATCTCCGCCTTTCTTCCGGTAGAAGTAGTGCTGTTTATACAGTTGTAGCTCCTGATACAAAATAAAAAAATGATAATAAATACAGTATTTATGACGAAATATTTATTAATATGTCTGGTAGTTTGTGCACTGATTTTTCAAGGGTGCTGGCATCATGAGAGTGCGGTTGAACGTGGCTATAATGAGAAGTATATAGGTGAATATACGCGTAAAATAGCTTTCCCTATAGGAGGTATAGGCACGGGCATGTTCTGTATTGAAGGAACAGGAGCATTGAGTAATATGTCTATACGTCATAGACCGAATGTTTTCAATGAACCAACGATGTTTGCTGCAATTCATGTGAAAGGTTATGAGTATGGTACACGCATTCTGGAAGGGCCGGTTCCAGAATGGAAAAAATTTGGTGCTCCTAATTCCAGCCGTGGAGACGGCGGCTCATGGGGAATGCCCCGGTTTAAGGAGTATAGTTTCCAGTCACGTTTCCCTTTTGCGGAGGTAGAGTTGGCAGATCAGAATGTCCCTATAGATGTGAAACTGGTTGCCTGGAATCCATTTATACCAACGGATGAAGATAATTCAAGTCTACCGGTTGCTGGGTTTGAATATGAGTTTCATAATACCAGTAATGAGGAAGTACAAGCCGTCTTTTCATATAATAGTATGAATTTTATGCAAACTCCGGGTAGAGGTAAAGCGTATATAGATGCAGCAAAGAATGGATTCATTCTAAGACAGACAGGCACAGAGAATGAACCTTTCTGTCAAGGTGATTTTATGATTTATACTGACAATCCCCAGACGGTAGTTAATCATAACTGGTTTCGTGGAGGTTGGTTCGACCCATTGAGCATTTGTTGGGATAACTTGGAAGAGGGCAGAATGGAAGAGAATCCAGCAGGCTTGGAAGGAGCAGTGGGAGCTTCGTTATATGTGCCGTTTACTTTAGCACCTGGTGAGACTCGTAATATAAGGTTGTACATGGCTTGGCATGTCCCTTATTCACAAGAACGAATAGGTGGAATCCCACGTACAGATACTGATATCCCTGATGCACCAGTTTGTCCAGATGAATTGAGTAACTGTTATACTTATGAGAATAATTTTGAAGGGAATTACCGCCCTTGGTATAGCAGTAGGTTTGGCAGTATACAAGATGTTGCAAACTACTGGTTGGATAATTATGATGCATTGAAAAAGAATACTCAGTTGTTCACTGATGCTTTCTATGATTCTACTCTTCCACCTGAAGTTAAGGAGGCTGTTGCTGCTAATTTGAGTATATTGAAATCTACTACAGTACTTCGCCAATACGATGGGCGTATGTGGAATTGGGAGGGAAGTCATGATAATTGGGGCTCTTGTCATGGTTCATGCACGCATGTTTGGAATTATGCGCAAGCTGTATCTCATCTTTTCCCAAAATTAGAACGTACATTACGTGAAACAGAATTTTTTGTGAGCCAGGATAAAAGGGGACATCAAGTGTTCCGTACGAATCTGCCTATCAGTCCTACTGTCCATGATTTTCATTCGGCGGCAGATGGGCAATTAGGAGGTATAATGAAGGTATATCGTGAATGGAGAATTATGGGTGATATAAATTGGCTGAAGATGATGTATCCAGCTGTGAAGAAAAGTATGGATTATTGTATCCGTACTTGGGATCCGAGAGAGGTTGGAGCTGTTGAAGAACCTCACCATAATACGTATGATATAGAGTTTTGGGGCGCGAATGGGATGATTACCAGTTTTTATGTAGGAGCATTACAAGCTATTTGCTTGATGGGTAAAACGGTAGGCGATGATATTTCCCGTTATGAAGAATTGATGAATAAAAGTAAAGCATATTTGGAGAGCAAACTTTTTGATGGAGAGTATTTTATTCAGAACATTCAATGGACTGGATTGGACGCTCCAGACCCAGTTGATGCCCAATCGTTTGTGACCCATTATACGCCAGAAGCTTTAAAAATCCTACAAGAAGAAGGTCCGAAATATCAGTATGGTAAAGGTTGTTTGTCTGACGGAATATTGGGCTCTTGGATGACATTGGTATGTGGAATGCCGGAGGTGGTCGATCGTCTGAAAGTAAAAAGTCATTTGATTTCTGTCCATAAGTATAACTTTAAAAAGAGCTTAAGTAACCATGTCAACCCTCAACGTTCCACCTTTGCATTGGGAGAGGATGGGGGATTATTACTTTGTACCTGGCCGAAAGGTGGTAAGCTAAAATTGCCTTTTGTATACAGTAACGAAGTGTGGACTGGAATTGAATATCAAGTGGCTGCTCATCTTATGTTTGAAGGAGAAGTGGAAAAAGGGCTTGAAATAGTGAGAACTTGCCGTGATCGTTATAATGGTCGTGTTCGTAATCCGTTTAATGAATATGAGTGTGGAGCATGGTATGCTCGTGCAATGGCCAGTTATGCTATGCTAGAAGGCCTTACGGGAATACGCTATGATGCAGTAGACAAAATTTTGTATATAGATTCGCGGATTGGAGATGATTTCACTTCATTCTTGTCTACGGAAACGGGTTTTGGTAATGTTGGACTTAAGGAAGGAAAGCCGTTTATAGATGTGAAATATGGGGTAATAGATGTACAGAAATGTATCGTTTCCGGTAAGGAAATTCAATTATAGTTTGGATAAGGTTCTTGATTATATACAAATTGTGAAATTTGTAGTATTGTAAGATTTACATGTATAGATTAGATGGTTTTATGAGAGTTCTGTGGGGCTGTGATTGTTCCACAGAACTATTTTTATGTTATTTGCAGATTTTTGCAACCAAACTTCATCTTTCTGCGTCTAATAAATAAAAAGAGGAGATTATGAATATGAAAATGAATTTTTCTATGGACGAGATTCGTCTTAAAGTAGAGGAGTATATAAAGAAAGGTAGTCGGGCAGCTGGTCGTCCCGTACTGACAGCTTATTATGTCCTGACTGCTGATTCTACTCCAGAGAGTGAAAGGACAAATATCATGATTGCTTTGGTGGCCATTGTGTTTCCTGCCGGTATAGAAGACCTCTTGGGACAAGTCTTTATGGTAGGGAAGGGATTTGCTGCAATCTATGCTTATAAGAAAATGAAGAAATACATCACTCCACAGATAAAGGATAAGGTAGAGGCAAAATTGGATGAGTGGTTCCATGAGAATGTGATGGAAGTAGTGGAACCGCTTTATCTGGAATAACAGTTCGCCACAAAGATCATACTGATTTGCGCAGATTGAATTTATATCGGGAATTTGTATCTGTGCGAATCAGCATAATCTCCGTGACGGACTGTTTATTGTTTTTTGCTCAAGAAGCGTCTGGCCAGATATTTCCGTACCGGTTCATCATAGAATTTTAAGCATAGATAAGCCAATAATATGTTCCATGCGTAAACACACAAGGCAACCTGCCAAGTCTGCTCCAACGTGAAGAGCTGGTTCTTGATGAGCCATGCATAGAACAAGTACATAAATGGATAATGTATCACATAGACTGGATAGGATATATCTCCCAGGAACTTGCATATCTGGGTCGATTTTTTATCCGTTGTGGTACCGGAAGCTCCTAACCAGACGAGAACCGGAAAAGCGATGATTACACAGAACGCTTCATAAATGCCATTTGTACAGACCGGTGTTGCACCTTCCAAGTAGGGCACTGAAAACAAGGTAACCAATGCAATGGCACATATCCAGAAAGCACCTTTCACCTTGATAGGCTTGAAGTTGCGCGACAAAAGCATGCCCATGGAGAAAGGAAAAAGCATCCTCAGCAATCCGCCGCCAAAGTTTATTCCGTCCAGTGTCCAGCCTACCCCCATATTTCCGTATCCGGAGATGTCGAAAATGGCGAATGATGCCAATGCCACTCCCAGCAATATTGTCAGTACGGCAAGGGCTTTGTTTGATAAGCGGTGGATAAACAAGGCATAAAGGATGTTGCCTAAATATTCAAAAAACAAGGACCAACATGGACCATTCAAAGGAAACATTTCGCCATTACCACGGACTTCATAACCTGCACCTGGCATTGCGGGAATAAAAAATATAGTGCAAAGAAGGGACAGCATAATCATGGAGAGGGCAATATGTGTTCCGTCCCATTGTACGCATCCTTGAAGACAGAAAGTAATGGCACCCAGGACAGCTCCCATAATGACCATCGGATGGAGACGTATCAGGCGCCGTTTAAAGAAGTTTTTCATTGTGAGGTTCCTGCCCCAACGGTCGTCATAAGCATACCCGATAACGAATCCCGATAGTATAAAGAAGAAATCTACAGCTAAATAGCCGTGGTTGAAGGTTTCGATAATGCTACCACCGGCAAAAGCATAGCCTTCGAATATATGATACCATATAACCATCAAGGCTGCTACGCCACGGAGCCCGTCGAGAAGGTCATAATGTGCTTTGGTGTCTGAAAAGGCAGAAGATGAAATGTGCGACATCTGTTTTTTTTCTGTTGTTTGGTTAATGTTTTCGGATCTCAAAGATACGCCATGCGAAGCGAAGTTCTTTTGCTTAAAAGCAAAAAAGAACGGCAATCTTCTATTTTTTTGCGCGTACCCGGCTGAGAGTATAGATGGAAATACCCAGGAAGGCTGCCACATATTTTAGCTTCACCCGATTTATCAGTCTGGGGTAACGGCGGTTAAATTGTTCATACCGCTCTTTGGGAGGCAGTTGGAGCCTTTCCACAAACATATGACTGAGCTCTTTGTTTACGTTCTGATGCAGTATTCTGCCCCAGTTGGCTATATCAATATATGTTTCGTAGAGAGCATTTAACTTGTCTATGTGGATGACGTAGATTTTGCAGTCCGAAAGAGTTTCAATGCTTTCTACTGACGGCTGCTGATAGTACAGTGAATCCATTCCGAAGGTTACATCACCTTCCTGGCTGAACCAAGTGGTGGTATCTTGTCCGTCGTGATGAAATACGGAACGGGTGACCCCTTCCTCAATGAAATAAACCAAACGGTCTGTCACTCCTGCTTGTACTATATAAGTTCCTTTAGGGTAGTGTCTTACCTGCATATTCATCAGCAATGCCTGAAGAGCTTCTTCGGAAACCGGATAAATCTGCCTGATTTTATGAATGATGTTGTTCATTGGAGGGGAGCTTTTTATTCGTTTACAAACTTACATAATTTTATTAACTAAAACTGAACTTTGATATACAAATGTGTGCGTTGCCTTATAAGCGTTTATGGTATAATGGAATTTTTTTTGTAAAAGAGATGTTTGTTCTTTGAATATTGTATCTTTGTAGAAAACAGTAGCGTATGAATAAAATATTGGTAACATTATTGGCTCTAATCGGAGGTAGCTGCATTTCATTCGCACAGATGGAGACTGGAAGAGTTTCCGATACAGCTGAGGATACATTGAGAATAGAAAATGAAATTGTCGCTGTTGATACCGGATTTTACCAGTCAGTAGTCCGCTATGATACGGTGCGCTATAATTTGAAAATGCAGAGTGTTTACAAAAAGGCTTTTCAACTAAAGAATGATGTTTTTGTGGAAAAGATGAAAGAGCCGTGGTTAGATGATATTCTCAGAAATATCTTATTTAAATAACCATGAATTTGTGCTTTGCGTCATTCGGTTGACTTCCTGGTTTAACTCACTCGGTTAAACCACACTAAATTCAGCATTCTCTAAAAACAAAAATCAGATAGAAATCTTGCGATAACTATCTGATTTTCAGAAGAG
>OLVR01000356.1_pt1 | contig 62423 bp, 57 predicted proteins | sample 1673261 | NCBI WGS metagenome assembly OLVR01 (sample SAMEA3178938, study PRJEB25190) | human gut metagenome | biome: human gut; feature: human-associated habitat; material: faeces | place: Austria | collected 2013 | reverse complement strand
GATTGAGGTTCTGGACAAAATGGTAATGCGGCTTTATGAGGATATGATTGCAGGGCGTATCAGTGAGCAGAATTTCAACACCATGCTGGAAAAGACACAGACCGAGCAGACGGAGCTTAAAACAAAAGTGTCCGAGGGCAGAAAGCGGCTGTCCGATGAAGTCCAGCTTGCCAATGACGCAAAACAATGGGTGGAAGCCATTCAGGAATACGCCAACATCACAGAGCTGGACGCAGCCACCCTCAACCGCTTAATCAAAGAAATCGTCGTGCATGAGCGCATTGACGAAGATAAAACAAGACACATTTCTATCGAAATTCATTTTAATCTCAAACCCATCCCGGAGGTGGAACAGGTCACTGCCTGACCTGTCCCGCCGGGACGGTTCTCTTAACAACACCATATAGATTTTTTGTACGCCGCCGCCCGCCATCGAGCAGAGTTTTACACCTAATTGGGGATAAAACACCAGATAGGTACCGGCTCCGGGGCTCAATCCCTCGCAGAGGTAGGTGCCCGTCAGCGGCTGATGCCGCAGGCTCATGCCCAGCATCACCAGCAGGGCTACGATCAGGCACAGAGAGGCTGCCAATGCAGCCCAAAGATACTTAGACTTTCTTTGCATAAGCGGTCACGCTCCTTTGTTCCCTTTGGTTTTCCGCCTTTAGAGCGGCCTACGCCCATAGAGTATCATATCGCCCTCCCCCTGTCAAGAAATTTTATCTGCTTTATCGCAATTTTCTATGGCGATAACTGTTTATTTTCATGATAATTATGTGATTTTCTATGCAAAATGTATACTTTTATGTTCTGGCCGCCAATCCGCTCCCCATGGGAGCAGCCCTCCTGCTTTTCTCCCGTTCCCGGCAATTTTTTTGGAAAAGAGTGTTGACAAACCCGCCTGCGCTTGCTATAATAAACAAGCTTGATTCCTACGAGCGAGATCAGGCCAAGTAGTTCAGTTGGTTAGAACGCCAGCCTGTCACGCTGGAGGTCGTGGGTTCGAGCCCCATCTTGGTCGCCATGTGCTGCTGTAGCTCAGTCGGTAGAGCGCATCCTTGGTAAGGATGAGGTCGGCGGTTCGAATCCGCCCAGCAGCTCCAAAAAGCATCGGAAACTTCGGTTTTCGGTGCTTTTTTGTTGTAAAAATGTTGAAAGAAGTGTGGGTCAAAATGTGGGTCAACTGCCTGACCCACACGCAGAAATGCTCGGAAAAGTTGAAAGATGAGCGGACGGAATATCCGTCCGCTCATCTCTTTTAGATTGACTCACATCACCTGCGTCATGAAGCTGCCCATGGTCTGTGCGGCTTCGTCCTGCTTTTGACGGGTGGCGTGGGTGTAGGTGCGGAGAGTGAACCCCGCATCGTAGTGCCCCAGCATACTGCTGACAGTTTTCACGTCCACGCCGTTTTGTAAAGCCAGCGTGGCAAATGTGTGTCTGAGATCGTGAAAGCGTATATGCGGCAGTCCAGCGTCTTTCAGAATTTTCTTATGCAGGTTCACAATGGAATCGGGGTAATACATCTCCCCTGTGACGGGCGATGGGAACATATATGGGTTGTCGGGATGCTTCTTGTGTTCGGCAATCAGCAGGTCAACAGCCTCCTGTGGAATACTGACCTTTCTGACCGATGTCTCCGTTTTGGGGCGCGAGAGTGTCAACTCCCCATTGGGGTTCTTGATGTACTGCTTGCTGACGGAGATGGTTTTGTCCGTGATGGCGAGGTCACTCCACAGGAGGGCAGTCAGCTCACCCTTGCGCAGTCCGCTGACCAGTTCCAGATAAAACATGGGCAGCAGTCCCCTCTTATCCGCGGCGTCGAGGTAGGTCTTGATATGCTCCGGTTGGAGGATCTGCATCTCGAATTTCTGCACCTTCGGTGCGATGCAGTCCTCGGTGGGGTTGCGGAGGATCAGGCGTTCTTTTACGGCGCGGTTCAGGGCATTGTGAAGCATCAGGTGCAGGCTGCGGACGGTGGTGCTGCTGAGTCCCGGATTGCCGTGACCGCTTTTACCTCTGGTGCGGCCGCTCTCCATCAGCTCCTTGTAGAGCTTTTGCAGGTCGTGGGCGGTCAGCTTGGTGAGCTTGATGCTGCCGATGCGGGGGATGGTATACTGCTCGATCATCAGGTGGTAGCGATCTGCCGTGGCCACCCGCACATTGGGCTTGGCATAGATGTCGTACCAGCTCCGCAGCCACGTGGCAACGGTGTACTCGTCGGCGCGGCTGACGTCGACACCCTTGGTGGCTTCCATAGCGGCAGCCAGCTTCGCCTTGCACTCCGTCTGCGTTTTGCCGAGAACGTTTTTGATGGTACGCTTACCAGTCTCCGAGTTGTAGCCTGCGGTGTAGCGGCCCTCCCAGCGACCATCGCTGCGTTTGCGGATGTTACCTTCACCGTTGGCGCGTTTCTTGGACATGGAATCAGCTCCTTTGCTTTTTATTAGCAAACATACATACCACACTGCAGTCTAAATAGCCACCGCCGAAATTAAGAGTTAAGGGAAAGTTATCAATTAGTTCTCGTGTTTCTCTTTGCTTACTGCGACGCAGGTTTTGCGTCGGTCAGTCTTCTTTGTAGAACAGCAGCACATCCTTGAAGGAGATCGTTCCATGGGTCGCCGACATCTCGCGGACGCTGCTGCCGCGCATCTTGCTGTACTCGTCGCGTGTCATATCCATGTCGCCGCCCAACAGATGGTTGGTCATGCTGTGCTCCACCGCCAGCTTGAGCAGCAGTCTGCCCAGCCGTTCACCGAACACACCCAGCGTACCCTCCAGCACCCCTTGCAGTGCACGAGGCAGATATGCGCCCGTCCTCTCGGCGTGCAATCGCCCGCAATACTGCCGCAAGGCCTTCTCCACAAACTCGTTGCGGATGGGACAATTATCCAGCTTGTAGAACGCATCTACCTCCTGCCACACATCGTCTGACAGCCAAACGGAGTGCCTGCTTTTCCCGTTTTCATCTATCGAACTACACCTCCCTTCCGTGTGCCTGCGCCCGCCGAAAGCCTTGTAAACACGGGGCTGACGGGCTTTTTTACAAAGAATAGCGCCAAAGTACATTCGGGGCCCGATAATCAGCGTCAATCTCAAAACGCCGCAAACCCTCGTGGCAGTCCGCACTGCGGGCTGCCGCGAACGGCGTTGGCGCATAAAAGCGCCAATGCCTTTCTCCTGCCTCTGTTTTCGTCCTCCGCAGAGCCGGAGAAGCCCCCGAAAATCTGCCCAAAAACGGCCCGAAATCCTTCTCCGGGGCAGGGACGCCGCCCCGCCCCGAAGGAGGTCACACAGCGGCTCACAGAGGCGAACATGGGGGTTCATTGGTCTGTGCTGCCAGCTGTCGCTGCACCCGCCGGCGTTCCGCTTCGGAAACCTGCCGTTGGTAGCGTTGCTCCATGACTTCATACATGGGAACTATGGTGTAGCGCAGGCTGCCGTTTTTCCTGATGCCGTTTCGCATCTGTATCTGCGTTCGCTCCGTAACAATGAGCCCGCGCTCCTCCAGCAGACGCACATACTTGGCCACGGTATTGCGGGCGAGATGCAAGCTTTTTGCCATGGTCACCTCGCTGGGATAGCATTGATTTGTCCTACGGTCGGCGTGCCGCAGCAGGTAGATGTACACCGCCACCGCACCGGCAGGCAGGTCGAAGCACAACAGTTCGTTTGGCACGGGAAAGCAATTCTTCGCCCGCTCCCAACCAACAGGCGGCTTTGCTTTTCTCACCGGTCATCGCCGCCCTTCGTGCCGCGCCTGACCCATTCGATGAATTTTCCCTTCGGTACGACAATGCGGCTGCCCACACGCAGCGCAAAGAAGCTCGCTTCGTGCATCAGCTCGTAGGCACTGGAGATGGACACACCCAACACCTTTGCCACCAGTTCCGCGTTGAGAAACAGCGGCAACTCATCGTAGCTGTGATAGGTCGATATTTTCAAAATCGTTACCTCCAATAGAATTCAGAGAAAAATTACTTGCGTTTCGGAGGTCCCTCTGTTAGACTGTTTGCAGATGGAGTCTGCGTTTTCCGAAACGCAGCGCGCCGCTGGACTGCTGCAACAGTTCAGCGGTTTTCCTTTTTGTAGGAACGATGTATGTTTCTTCCCCCTTTCTTTGTTCTCTGCCACACACCGTACCCGTTCCTGCCCTGCGGCCTTGTTTGACCTGCACGGCGTTTTCGCTGCCTTAGTACGCTCGACCGCTTTGCCGCGGCGTCCTAGCGTTACTTCTCCGGCGTGTATCATCTCCGGTGATGGGTATTCAGTTGTCGAGGTGCTTTTTCGGATTTGTGACCGTCTTTTTCATTGACAATCCGCAGTCTCCGTGTTAGACTAACTGTAAATTACTTTTGACAGTCTTTCCGTGATCGTATGGTAACACACTTTTCACCCCTTGTCAAGACTGCTCGTATGTCTATATTATAATTGTCTATTTTGTGAGGTATACTGCCATGTGGTACGCCAAAATGTATTTCTCCGAGAACCGGGAGATCTTCCAGTATGATTCCCTTGGTATGCAGGGCGTTCCGGATGTCCAGAGGGAGCTTCCCTTTCTGGAGAGCCTTCTCTCCTTTCAGGAATTGGACTGCGCGGAGGTGACACCGCTACTTCAATGCATCGCGGAGGATTGGAGCCGATTTATCGCAGAGGATGACCGGGGCGCACTGGAGAGTGCCATGAAAAAGCTGGGCGAATTAGCCTCCGTACACATTTATTTTCAACTTCTCTATGTCCACTGTTACTACCGCCAGACAGCAATATTTATTCGGAACGACCGAGGCAGTGCGGAGGATGCGCAGATACTGGATGAGCTGCACCAGCTCCCTGAACAGCTTCCGCTGTACCAGCAGCAGGTGCAACGCTTTTTCGATTTGGTACTGGATGTGGACAGCGCGGGACGGGAGCCGCAGGCACAGGCGGCAAAAAATTACTTTCACGACTCTCCGAAAGATCCCGGCCTGTTTTCGTTCCGCCCCATCCCGCTCAGCTTTGAGCCGGTGGAGCCGGGGCGGTGTTCGCCGGTGCTGTATTCCTCCGGCGTTCGGGATATGATCGACTACTCTCTGCGGAGCTGCGTGGAGCGGAACATCACCGTGCGGCGCTGCAAGAACTGCGGACGATGGTTTCCGCAGACCGGGCGGGTCAGCGCGGAGTATTGCGAGCGGCCTGTTCCAAGAGGAGAGCAGGTCTGTCGGGAGATCGGGGCTTTCAAACAGTGGACGAAGAAGCGGTCGGATGACCCGATCTTCAAGGCTTACCGCAAGGAATACAAGCGGCGCTTTGCGTGGATCAAGGCCGGGCGCATATCCGATGAGGATTTCTACGCTTGGAGCGAACAAGCCAGAGCGCAGAAAAAGGAATGCGACGAGGGGACCACCGCCTTGGAGGACTTCCAGCGGTGGCTGAAGGAGTCATAAAGCGTAGGGAGCTGGTCAAATGACCGGCTCCCTACGCTTTACTTATATTGCTACCTGCCGCAGAGTGCGTCAGCCATTACTTTGCCGCCTTCTTGGCTCTCTTGGCTTCCTTGGCAGCCTTGTCAGCCAGATAGTACATACCGGGAGTATTGTAATACTCCTTCTGCAGATCCTTCACCTGCTTGCACATGAACACCAGGCCAATCATGTTCAGGATGACGACCACGCCCAGGAAGCCGTCGAGGATCATATACATGGTGGTCACGTTGGAGAACGCACAGGCGATGCAGATGAACAGGGGATAAATATACACCCATACCTTGGAGAACTTGCGGCCGAACAGGATCTCAGCCTGGATCTGACCGAAGAAGCCGGCGGAGATGATCGTGGAGAACACGAACAGGAACACCGTGACGGCGACGAAGATAGCGCCGAAGTTGCCAAACACGGACTGGAACGCAGCCAGTGCCAGCTGGCCGGAGCTCAGGCCCTCCTGCGTCCACACGCCGGAGGCCAGAACGGCCAGAGAGGTGATGGTGCAGATGACGATGGTATCCATAAAGACCTCGAAGATACCGAACTGGGCCTGACGGATGGGGTGATCCGTTTCGGCGGTGCAGTGACCGGCAATGGTGGATCCCACGCCCGCCTCATTGGAGTACACACCGCGGGCGGCGCCCCAGCGGATCGCTGCCATAATGGTAGCGCCGGTGAAGCCGCCCACAGCGGCGTGGCCGGTGAAGGCGTCCTGGAAAATCATGCTGAAAACAGCGGGGAGCTCACCCACGTTGGCGAAGATGATGACCAGCGCGCCCGCCACGTACAGGCAGGCCATCACAGGAACCAGAATGTCGGTGACGCTGGACACACGCTTGAAGCCGCCGGCCAGAATCACGCCCACCAGAACAGCAATGATGATACCGGTGATAGTCTGGTTTGCGCCGAACACGTTGAACTGCTCAGCAGCGGAGACACCCTGAGAGGCCAGGGAGGGAACCAGCTCAATCATGAAGAAGAAGGCGTAGCCGACGCCGAACACGACGCCGATCTTCTTGCCCAGACCGCGCAGGTAGTAAGCCGGGCCGCCGACCCACTCGCCCACGTCGTTCTTACGGCGGTACTTGATGCCCAGCGCGACCTCGCAGTACTTGGTGCACATACCGAGGATGGCCAGGACCCATATCCAGAACACGGCGCCGGGGCCGCCCAGGGCGATGGCCACAGGCACACCGACGATATTGGAGGCGCCGACGGCGCAGGCAAGCGCCGCGAATGCGGCGGAAATGGGACGGACCTTACCCTCTTCCTTCTTGGCAAACACCTTACCGAAGGTCTGGCTCATGGCGTAGCCAAAGTGCCGGAGCTGGGGGAAGCCCAGATAGATGGTCAGGAACAGGCCCCCGCCGCCGATGAGGATCAGAATGGGAATGCCCCAGAACCAGTTGCCGAAGTCTTGAATCACCTTCAAAATAGCCATACTTTTTCTCCTTTCACGCGAAGCAATGTGTGGTTTTCTCTGGGATTGCGTTTTGCGTCTGTGCGCTTTCTGTGGTTTTCTCTGGGATCGCGTTTTGTGTCTGTGCGTTTTCTGTGCTTTTGCCTGGATTTCTCAGTGGGTAGGGGAAGATTTCTCAGCTCAGCAGACGCTTCACCGTCTCATAGGTGATATTGGGGACATTCTGGAACGTCTGCCGCATATCCACGCGCTCGGTGAGCATGTGTCCGTCGCGGCCGAAGGTACCGATATTGACAACGGGGACGTCGATCTGACGGATCTTATCCACCGGGTGCGTGTATTTTACGCCGTACTGGGGCATATTCGTCTCCAGTGCCTGAATAGCCAGCGTATCGTCGCACACGGCCATAAAACTGGAGTCCGAGATGTAGGGGTAGAACATACGGGTCTTGATCTGGCGCTGGGCCTCGGGCCGCACCACCTCGATGGCGCTCTCCACCGCGCCCAGCAGAGCCTTTTCCTTGGCCGTGCGGCCGGTCATCTCGATACGGGCGCTGAAAATAGAGCCGAAGAACACTACCACGGCGGGGGACTTGTCCTCAGACCACTTCCAAGCCTCCTGCACCACACGCAGGCCGAACAGCCGCAGATCCAGCTCGGGGTCGTCCTTATGCAGCTTCACGGCAAACTCGTGAATGGCCTTCTTGAACGCCTCGCCGTGCGCGGCGGCCAGCTCGTTGTAGAACTCGTTCCAGGTGTAAACACGGGTCTTCCAGGGCAGCTGATGGAAGTCCACCTTGCTCAGCTCACAGAAGCGCTTGTACTGGGCGTTCAGGTACTCCACCGTTTCGTCAAAGGCCTCCACAGCCATCTGCTTGCTCTTTTCCAGCACGATGGCAGGGCTCCAGCCGTGGGTGAAGAAGTTGTAGTAGCCGAAGGCCGTCAGCGCCGTCTGCACGGTGTAGGGGCCCTTGGTGTCCATTTGTTTCAGGGAGATGGGCGGGATGGCGACCTCGCCCTGGGCGATGTCGCACAGGGCGGTGTTCAGGCACATCTTCCGCGTGATGTTGGCCAGCACCAGGTTGGGGTCCAGTGCACTGAAGGCCTGCCCCACATGGGCCTCCTTGCCGAACACGGCGAAGCAGGGCAGCAGCTTGCCGATGCTGCCGTAATAGATGTAGCGGTTTTCATCGCCGGGGGCGTAGTTGGTGGAGTAGTCGGCGTTGATGCACGCCACATACTCGAAGTGTTCTTTTTCCTTCAGCTCCTCCAGCAGGTCCAGAGCCGTGATGATGCCCTTGGAGTTGTCCTCCTCGTCGCACTCGCCGATGGCCAGCAGGTTGCCATCCAGCTCCCCGGGATGCTCGGAGAAATACTGGATCAGGTACATATGGCCGGCTACGCCGGACTTCATGTCCAGCGCGCCGCGGCCAAACAGATACTCGCCGGACTTGATGTCGTCAATGACCTCCTGAGGCAGCACGAATGTCTCGCGCAGCTTGGCGGGCAGTTCCTCGCAGCGGAAGGCATACTCGCGGATGGTGCCAAAATCGTCCACCCCCACGGTGTCGATGTGGCCGATGAGGATGACCGTGCGGTTAGAATCGCCCTTGGTGCCCTTCACATAGGCCAGCGTACTATGCCGCACCACGAAGTCGTTCTTGGTCTGGAAGCACTTGACCTGCTCGGGGTGCGCCTGAAAGTAGGGTAGGGACATATAGAAGTCCTGCATATAGCGGGCTACGGCGCTCTCGCCGCCCGGCTCCTTATTGATGCTGGGGATGGCGACCATATCCTCCGTCAACTGCTTGACCTTGTCAAAAGAATGTAATTTCATGTCTTAGCCCCTTTGTTTGTTGTGCCGCGCATATCAGTCGCGGTGATATCTCTCGATGCCGGCCATGTAGGTGTTCAGCACCTGAATATCCTTAATGTCGTTTTCGGGGATGTGGAAGATGTCACGGTCGATGACCACCATGTCAGCGAACTTGCCGGCCTCGATGGTGCCCATCAGATCCTGGCTGCCGTTGGCGTAGGCCACATTTTTGCTGTACATGCACACCGCATCATACACGGATATCTTCTCGTCGGGATGATAGCCGCCCACGGGATATCCGTCCATATCCTGACGGGTCACGGCGGCGTAGATGCCCATCCAGGGATTGAAGCTCTCCACCGGCGCATCGGAGCCGCCGGCCATAATCAGCCCCGCATCCAGATACGTCTTCCAGAGATAGCTCAGCGCGGCACGCTCCTTGCCCACGCGATCCTCGATCCAGTGCAGATCGGTCATCAGGAATGTGGGCTGGATATCCAGCACAAGGGGCAGCTTCTTCATGCGCTCGATCAGCTCCGGCGTAGCCATCTGGGCATGGATGAGACGGAAGGGGAGGCGTTTGGCCTGCTCCTCCGGCGTCATGCCGTCCTTCAGTCCCTGCTGCAGGCAGTACTCTACCGCGTCCAAGGTGACCTCCAGTGCCTCGTCGCCGATGCAGTGGGTGGCGGGCTGCAGACCGTGGCGGTATGCCTCGTACATTCTCTTGGCCAGATCCTCGGGACTGATGACCAGAATACCGGTGTTGCCGGGATCGTCCACGTAGTCGGTGTACAGCTTGGCGGAACGGGAACCCAGAGAGCCGTCAGAGAAGCTCTTGAAGCTTCCCATCCGCGCGGCGCGGTAGGGATCGCTCCGCTGCTCGGCCGTCAGGTGCTCCGGGTCGAACATATAGTCCAGACACACGGACATACGCACCGGCAGCTCGCCGCGGTCGCTGCGGGCCACATAGTCCGCAAAATCCTCGTCATAGTGCCATATCGCCGCGGCATAGGTGTGCATCATGGTCACACCCAGACTGGAGGCCAGCGCCAGCCCCTTTTTCATGCACTTCTCGCGGGTGGTGGGCACCAGAAACGGATCGGGGATCAGGTTGTCGTAGATTTTGGAGGCCTGCTCACGGAAAATGCCGTTGGGTCTGCCGTCGGCATCCAGCTCCACCATGCCGCCGGGGCCGAATACATAGCCGTTGGTGATGTTGGCCTTTTCCAGCGCCATCGTATTGGCCACCGCCGTATGCAGGCATACGCGCTTGATAACGATGGGATGCTCGGTGCTGGCCTCATCCAGATCCAGACGGGTGGGCAGCTGGTCCTCGCAGTCCTTCCACTTGGACTGGTCAAAGTTGGAGCCCTTGATCCACTCTCCCTTGGGCGTCTCCGCCGCGCGGTCACGCAGCAGCTGCAGTGCTTCGTCACGGGAGGTGGCGCCGCCCAGATCCACGGTGGTATAGGTCTGGCAGAAGGCGAAGAAGTGCAGGTGGGAGTCGCCCATACCGGGCAGCACGGTCTTGCCTTGCAGATCGATGCACTTCGCGCAGTCAAAGTGCTCCAGCGCCTCCTCCTTCGTACCCACGTAGGCAAATTTGCCGTCCTTCAGCACTACCGCGTCCTTGCAGATATCCGGCGCCTCCATTGTGTAGATCTTGCCACCATAGAACAACGTATCAGCTCTGGCCTTCATTTTGTTCACCTCTCTAATTTCAACATGGCATGATTGTGATTTTGCACAGTTTTACGCGCGTTGGTTTTAACTTAGTCGCCATTATAACGAAAAGCGGAGCGTGTGGCAATTTGCCGCCTGTTCCCCCCGCGGAACAGTTTGTGCAATTTTTGTTTCCTGTGCAGAACGTTTATTGACACATTTGGTACTTTTTGATATAATCGTTAAAAAATTGTGGAAAAGTAAGCATGGATTGATTTTGAGGAAATCGCTTATGGACACCGAAAGAGAAAGTATCACAAAAGAAGTCGGCAGCCGAATCCGCTACGCCCGCAAGAGTCGGGGCATGTCGATGGACGAGTTGGCTCAGGCTATCTACAAGACGCGTTCTGCCATCTCCAAATACAAAAATGGCCAGATATCCGTGGATATCGCCACGCTTTACGACATTGCCAATGCCCTGAAGATCAGCATCTATGATCTGCTGCACCGCAACACGCCGGACATCAATCAGGAGTACAATGCGGAGGTGCCCGCCTTTTTCCGTGGTGTCTCCCAGCTATATATGTATTTCTTCGATGGCCGGGTCAACCGCGCCCAATGCACTGTTATCGACATATTTCCTGCGGAGGAAAGCAACAAGGCCGAAGTCCTCATGTACATGAATATCAAGGATCTGGCCCACTACCGGATCTGCGAGAGCAGCTACCGCGGCATCCTGACCCACTATGAGGCATTCAGCGCCATGCTTTTTGAGAACAACGATATGCCCATGGACAAATACCAGATCGGCATCCCCCAGCCCTATATGGACGACGACCAGAAGTGGGTGCTGACCTACGGCATCTCCTGCCGTCCGTTGATGCCCTCTGCAGCCAAGCGACTTCTCAGCAAAACACCGCTTTCCATCGATAAGACACTGGTTCAAGAGTTGGTGATATCCAAAGAGGACATCCGCTTGATGAAGCACTACAATATGTTCGTCATGGTGTAGTCTCCATTGTCCGGCTTAGAAGTGTCGATGTGTTTATCCGCTTTTTTACTAAGGCTTGATTGTAAAGGGTAAGAAGAAAACACAGAAATAATCGAACACAAAGCTGTCAGGGTGGCAGCGCAGGCCGGAGGATGTTTTTCACTGCCCTCCGAGGATAGTGTGGCCTACACGGAGTTCTGTTTGATATTTGCCAGTAATTTGGCACCCACTATTACGCAGCAACAAAAAAGAGCGCTTTTTGTAGAGGCAATGACCCTTGTCACTTGGACGAAACAACAGGAGGAGAACTCCGGTATTCCCCAGAACACCCTCTCCGCTTTCTCCGCTTGACCCACATTTTGACCCATACGGGAAACATAGCCAGAAGCTACAGGGCCACCCGGCGGGAGGGTCCCGCCCGGTGGCTCTATGCCTTCGTTTTGATACCCTTTCATTGTTTCCAGCAGCGCAAAATGCGACCATTCCCCTGCCAGAGAAAGTTGACCCACACCGACGATGCCGGTGGCTCTGACCCACACCGTGACCCACACGGGGAAACGAGCGGACGGAACACATGGAGCAAAGAGTTTCCGACCGCATCCTTTTTGCGGTAAAAATGCCCACAAAGCCTTACAAATCAAGGGCTGGAGGGCATTTTATCACTTGGTAAGGATGAGGTCGGCGGTTCGAATCCGCCCAGCAGCTCCAAAAGATCCTGTTTTCTCTCGAAAACAGGATCTTTTTCTTTGCCTATTTTTCCTCTATGTGTGAGGGCTTGAAGCAAAGTGGCCGTATGCTCTTACCCTTGCGGTAAATACGGCTTGCCTCTAGGGCGAATAGCGCCTGTCACACGGTGATTATCTTCAGCCACTCAATATATTCCAGCGCCAATTCTGACAGTACTCGAGAGGGGTTACAGATATACCCGATCTCGATTTGCCCTAAATCCGTGATGGGCACACTGACCAGGGAACGGCGGCGGTCCTCCTGTGTCAGATAGCCGGAGCCGGTCACATAGGCATCGCCCAGTGCCAGCAGTGAATACGCCATCGCCCGGTCGGATACCGAAATGACCTGCTGCTGGGGGTTCCACTGGCGTCTGGTCGTCGTGAATCGGGCCGAGGAGGGATGACACTCCTCATAAGAAATAAACGGGTACTGCTGGATGTCCGCCAGTGTAACGCTTTTGCGCCCGGCTAAGGGATGCGTATTCTGGATGTAAATATGCAGCAGATCATATTTCAGATGCTGAAAAAATATATTCCGCCGATTGCATGCCTTGATAATGGCGCTGCGGCTGTCGCTGGTGAAAAACAGCACGCCGATATCGGAGCGATTCGTTTCCACATCCTGCAGCACCTGATCCATGTTTCCCTCAAAATATCCCAGATGATATTTTTGATTCTTAGGCTGGCATACAATGTGCTCAAAGGCATCAATACCGGAGACATGGTGCAGAGAAGATACGCAAAAATACTCGCACTTCCCCTTGTGGTTTTTATACTTGTCATCCAAATCCTGGTAGATATTTGTCAGCAGCTGTGTGTCCTTCAGGAATGCCTCTCCCTGGCGCGTCAGCGATATGCCCTTACTGGTTCGCTCAAAAAGAACCATACCATATTCCCGCTCCAAGTTTCGGATCGACTCGGATAGACTGGATTGGGAGATGAACAGCGACTCTGCTGCCTTGCCGATAGAGCCTGCCTTGCTGACGGCCCGGACATATAGTATTTGCTTTAATGTCATCGTTTTCACCTCATACTTACGCTGCTGTCGCAGACGGAGACCTCTCGCCACTGTTTGCCCCAACCGACACCGCTGGAATGGTAATTGTGGGACATCTCCCTGATTTTAGCAGCATTTTTGTTAAAAAGCAACCTCCGGCACTATAAATTAACTTCCCCAAAACCCCGTTTTTACCTGAAAGCCATCGGTCTTACCGATGGCTTTGCATCGCTTATTTGTTCTTCAAATTCTACGGATGCTGGCGTATAATGAGTTCACGCAAAATACCACCCATTGAAAAAGGCAAAACTGCTTGTCCGTATCAACCAATGGAGGGAGCGACCCTGAAAGGAGGATCCTATGATAGCCGAACACACGCAAACCGCCACCGAGGCCCCCATTGTTTTGCAGTGCGTTGACCTGTGCAAGTGCTATAACGGTGTCGTACAGGCCAGCGATCACATCAATTTCACCTTGCGCCGCGGCGAGGTACACGCCTTTCTGGGGGAAAACGGTGCAGGAAAGAGCACACTGATGAAAATGCTCTACGGCATCGAGCAGCCCGATGAGGGTCAGATGTTCCTTTCCGGCGATCCAGTGGTGCTGAAAAGCCCTGCTGACGCCATTGCCCACGGCATCGGTATGGTACACCAGGAACTGATGCTGATTCCGCACCTGACGGTGGCGGAAAACATTACCCTGGGGCAGGAGGTCAGGACTAGAAGCGGACGGCTGAAAAAGCAGGAAGCGTCACGCAGTATCCGGGAGCTGGCCGCTTCCTATGGCTTAGATATAGACCCTGATGCACTGGTGGACAAACTGACCATTGGGCAGCGCCAGCGAGTGGAGATCGTCAAGCTGCTGTATCGCAAGGCGGACATTTTGATTTTCGACGAGCCCACCGCCCTGCTGACGCCTCAGGAGTCCGACGCGCTGTTTGATGTGCTGCGTCGCCTGCGGGAGCTGGGCAAGTCCACAATTTTCATTACGCATAAGCTGCGGGAGGTCTATCAAATTACAGACCGCATGACCGTGATTCGGCAGGGCCGGATCATCGGCACCACCACCCCTCAGGAAACCGGCATGGAAAAGCTGACGCAGATGATGGTGGGCAAAACGGTTCCTACCGGGCGCCGCCGGCCCCACCCCATTGGGGAGGAAGAGGTGCTGCAGGTAAAGGGCCTCAGCGTGCAGAGCCGTGGCGGCGCCGCTGTGCAAAATGTCACCTTTTCCATTCGCTCCGGCGAGGTGCTGGGCGTAGCGGGCATCGAGGGCAACGGGCAGACGCCCTTGGCGCAAGCCCTTCTGGGTCTTTGCCGTGCCTCCTCCGGCAGCATTCTGCTGGACGGACGGGAGATCACCGGCCACACGACCAAGCAGATTCGTGATGCCGGCGTGGGCAGCATTCCCGATGACCGGCAAGGCATGGGCCTCATCCTCAATATGCGGCTCTTTGAAAATATGCTGCTGAATGCCTACGACGAAAAGCCCTATGCCAAAAGCCCGCTGCTGGAGGACTGGGCGGCCGCCCACCGTGATGCGCGGGCTAAGATCGCCGATTACAGCATTGCGGCCACCAATGAGTCGGTTGTGGTCGGCACCCTCTCCGGCGGCAATCAACAAAAAATCGTCGTCGCCCGGGAGCTTGACCGGGGCTGCCGGATGCTCATTGCTGCGCAGCCTACCCGGGGCGTTGACATCGCCTCGGCGGATTACATCCAAGGCCGCATTTTGGCAGCGGCGGAACAGGGCTGCGCCGTGCTGCTCATTTCCAGCGATCTGGATGAGCTGATCAAGGTTTCGGACCGGATCATGGTGCTGTTCCGCGGGCAGATCATGGGATTTGTGGATGCAGACAATGCCACCCGTGAGGCCTTAGGACGCATGATGCTGGGCGAAGCCCACTGATCGATCCTTTATTGATCCTGCTGCCGATTAAATGGCAGCTTAGAACTAACCAAGGAGGAACTAAGATGAAGTTTACAAATGTGAAAAAGTGGCTGTCCATGCTGCTGGTGGTCTGCTCGATGCTGTCCCTGGTGGCCTGCGGGAAGTCCGACAAGGATTCGGCAGGTGACGATTCCGAGAAAGGCACCAAGGTCGCCGTTGTGTTCGCCTCCAGCGGCCTGGGAGACAAGTCCTTTAACGATGCGCTGTATGACGGCATGAAGAAAGCGGAGAGCGCCATGGGCATCCAGTGGGTATATTCCGAGCCCAAGGATGACGCCGAGTACGAGGGTCTGATATCCGGCTATGCCAACAGTGGAGACTGCGACCTCATCATCTGCCTGGGCGGCAGCCAGAGCTCCAGCCTGGAAAATGTGGCCCCTAACTATCCGCAGCAGAAGTTTGTGATCCTGGACGCTGTGGTGGAGGGTGACAACATCCGCAGCTACACATGGCGCGATCAGGAGCTGGGCTTTTTGGCCGGCTTCCTGGGTGCCAGCCTGTCCGACACCAATACTCTGGGCTTTATTGGTGCCCACGACATCCCCCTGTGCAATCTGGGCGCTGCCGGTATGATCGCCGGAGCCCACTATGCCAACCCTGACTGCCAGGTACTGGTGGACTATGCCAACGGCTGGGCAGAGGTCAACGGCTGCTATGAACTGGCCACATCCATGCATGAGCAGGGCGCCAGCCTGATATACCACACCGCCAGTGCCGGCGGCCTGGGTATCCTCAATGCCGGCAAGGAGAAGAACTTCCTGACCGTCTTCTTTGACGGCAACCTGAATGCGGACGCCCCCCAGACCAACATTGCCAGCGCCATCCGAGACTTCCCCGCTTGCGCCCAGGAAGCGATTCAGGATGTCATTGACGGTAAGTTCACCGCCGGTGCCATTGAAAAGGGTCTGGCAGAGGACAGCCTGTACCTGGATTTTGACGGCTCTGCCTATCAGATCCCCGCTGATGTGATGGAGAAGTACAATGCAGCGGTGGCTGCCATCAAGGACGGCACCATCGTGGTCCCCAGCACCATTGAAGAAGCAAAGGTGTGGAAGGCGGCGTAAATCGCCAAGCGCACAACACGGGGCTGAAGGCCTGCCTGGCCTTCGGCCCCGCACCTTATCGGCAGAGACCTATCATCTGCGCAAGGAGGGACACTGTGAAAAAAACAAGGATTCGATTGTCGCTGTTTTCGTTGGTTCTGGCGCTGGTGCTGTTCGGGCTGACCATACGGCTTACCGGGCGGGATCCCCTGGTGGTATATTGGAGCATACTCACCGGCTCCTTCGGCAGCACCAAGAGCTTTCTGAATGTGCTGGCATATATGTTGCCGCTGATCATGACCGGCCTCGGTGCGGCGGTGGCCTTCCAGAGCGGTGTTTTCAACATCGGCGGGGAGGGACAGGTGCTGGTGGGCGGACTGGCCTCCGTTATTGTGGGCCTGACGGTGCCGCTGCCGGCGCCGTGGGGCTGGCTGCTGGCGCTGCTGGCGGGCTTTGCGGCCGGTGCCCTGTGGGCGCTCCTGCCCACCCTGTTTGCCGGGCGAAACCTGACCTCCCTTTCCGTGGCCACCATTATGATGAACTCCATCGCCGCACTGCTGACGGAGTATATTGTCAAGAGCTATTTTCAGCGTCCCGGCGCCAGCAACACGGAGACCGTGGTTGTGAACGAGGGCAGCATTTTGCCGCGCATTTTCCCCAGCACGCAGTTTAACTACGGCATCCTTGTGGCGCTATTCTGCGTAGTCGTTGTAACCTGGATGCTGTATAAAACCCCCTTTGGCTTTTCCCTGCGGGCCATGGGCAGCAACCCCCGTGCCATGCAGCAGGCCGGACTGCCGATCTATGGCCGGACGATCGCCGCCATGTGCATCAGCGGCGGTCTGTTTGCCCTGGGCGGGTCCATCCAGTGCCTGGCGGTATATAAGCGCTTCGTCATGGGCTTCTCCCCCGGGTACGGCTGGGACGGCATTACCGTGGCCACCCTTGCCATGAATTCGCCTGTGGGCGTGCTGCTGAGCGCCTTCCTGTTCGGAATGCTGCGCTCCGCCTCCATCAGCATGAGCCTGACCAGCCAGGTGACAACGGAGATGATCTCCGTGCTTCAGGGCTTTATTGTCATGCTGGTGGCCTCTCCGGATGTGTGGAATGTGCTGGGCCACCTGTGGCAGCGGCTCAAGAGCTGTGTCGGCCGGGGCCGGAAACAGGAAGGAGCTGCTGAATAATGGATTTTTGGATCTCATTTGCCAACTTTTTTGCCTCTGCCATCCGGCTGACCGCACCCATTGCACTGGGCACTCTGGCCTGCACCATCAGCGAGCGGGCGGGCGTCATCAACATCGGCATTGAGGGCTCCATGCTCTTCAGCGGGTTTCTCGCCGCCGTGGGTTCTTACTATACGGGCAGCCCCTGGGTAGGACTGCTGTGCGGCTGCGCCGCCGGTGCATTTCTGGCGCTGATCCTGGGGGTGCTGGCCATTTACTGCAACGGCCAGCAGATCGTGATCGGCATCGGCCTCAACCTCTTCGGCCCGGGCTTTGCCTATATGCTGATGCGCGCCCTGTGGGACACCACCGGCATCTCCCCGTGGGTGGAGGGCTTTCAGGCCGTGAATATTCCCCTGCTTTCCCGCATCCCCATAGCGGGCACCATGCTCAGCGGCTACCCGGCCTGTATCTATCTGGGTCTGCTGGCGGTGGCGGTTATGCAGTATCTGCTGCATCGAACCGCATGGGGCCTGCGGATTCGTGCCGTGGGCGAAAACCCCGCCGCCGTGGCCACGCTGGGCATCAATGTCTACCGCCTGCGAATGCGTGCGGTGCTTCTGGGAGGCGTTTTTGCCGGCATGGGAGGCGCTGTCATGTGCCTCAGCTCCGCCAATGTGTTTGTCAATGATATGTCCGCCGGGTCCGGCTTTATGGCCTTTGCCGCCAACCAGTTCGGCCAGTGGTCTCCCGTCGGCGGCTATCTTGCCACGCTGCTGTTTGGCGTGATGCAGGCGCTGCGGATGCGCCTGCAGAGCTTCGGCATCGCCACGCAGCTGACCCAGATGCTGCCCTATCTGGCCGCACTGATCGGCATCAAGCTCACCGGTATGCGGATGCGGGCACCGGCGGCCAATGGCACCCCCTACCCCCATCCGCTCTCCGCTCCCTGCCTGCGCCGGAAAAGCGCCGGGGAATCACAGTCGAAAGGATCGAAGGCATGAATATTACATTTCACGAATGCAGATATATTCTGCACCTGAAGGATTATGACAGCGGTGTCTTTTTCTACCGCGAGGTACTGGGCCTGCAGCCCAACTATAACTGGTCCATCGTCCCCGATCAGAAGGGCTACCGCTTCTACATGGGCAGCGGACGGCTGGAGATCACCCAGATCCCCTTTACCCCCCGGCAGGGACACAGTGAGTTTTTGGCCCAGTGCTCCGATCTGCCTCTGTGCATGGAGCGGATTTTGGAGGAAATGCCCCACATCGAGATCCTCTCTCAGGATGCCCGGCAGGTAACCCTCCGGGACACCGAAGGCAATCTGGTGCATCTGCTGCAGGACGACAGCCCCTGCAGCGGCGGCGATGTGGATAAAACGGATATGTTTACCGGCACCTTTACCGGCGTGCTTTATGAGGATGATTTGGCGGCGGCGCAGAGCTTCTACTGCGACCGACTGGGGCTTCCGCTGCTGGAGCAGCAGGCAGATGCGCTGCTGCTTCAGGCCGGCGATGCACAGCTTCTGCTGCGCAGGCGTCCGGCAGGCTGCACCCTGGGTCCGTCTATGATCGGCTTAGAGGCCAGCAGCGTCAACAAGCTGTACGACCGGTTCAGCCAAAGCCCGGACTATAAGGAGGCCGGGGTGCTGCGTGACACGGACTTTGATGCGCGGCGGCTGTTCCAAATGTACGACCCCAGCGGCAATGTGGTGGAGATCTACGCCTATCTGCGCAATGTGCGAGAGGAAATTTTGATGCACTGATGATAGAAAGGGGAAAATATGTGGCGCAAAGAATACAGAATCGTTTATTATTCCTGGGAGTTTGACACCCTGCAGTCCTTTTATCGGGATCTGCTGCGTCTGCCCCAGATGTATGGCTGGTACACCAGTCCGGTGGATCGCGGCTGCAAGTTCAAGATCGGAGACAACCGCCTGGAATTGATCTGCCGCCATCCCACTCTGCCCCAGGGTCCTGCGGGAATGCGGCTAGAGGCAAAGGACATTGAGCTGTGCTACGCCAACCTAAAAAAGGAGCCTCGGGTCACCGTTATCCGCCCCCTGCAGTCTCATCCGTGGGGCGAATACAGCTTCTGCATCAAGGACCCCGTTGGCAACTGGGTGGAGGTCTACCAGCGCTCCGAGCAGTATCGGCCCATGGGGGCCGATGACGGCGGCTGCTACTTTACCGATGAGTATACCGCCATTCTTTTCGCGGAGGATCTGGAGAAGATCACCGCCTTTTACCGGGATTCCATGCAGATGCCCGTGGTCACCTCCTGGGATCGGGGTCCCGAGGATCGGGGCTGCCGCCTCCGCTCTGCCGGCGGCTTTACGGATATTCGGCAAAAGACGGAGAACACGCCCCAGGGCCCTGCGCTGACCACCATTGAGGCCGAGGATGTCAACGCCTGCTTTGCGTGGCTGGAGAGCCGTGACGATGTGGAGGTGCTGCTGGGACTTACCGACACCTGGTACGGCGACCGGATTTTCCAGATCTGCGATGAGGAAAAGAATGTGGTGGAGGTGCTGGCCTATCGCCGCAATATGAAAAATCGGGACACGCTGCCGCAAGAGGATCCGTCATGAGGGAAAGGATACTGATTCGAAATACGGATGCTGTGGTGACCTGCGATCCGGCAGATCGGGTGCTCTATAACAGCGACATTCTCATCTGCGGCAACCGCATTGAAGCGGTGGGGAGCAACCTTGCCGCCGGTGACGCCCAGATCATTGACGCCGCAGGCAAGTATGTTTACCCCGGCCTTGTTAATACACACCATCATTTTTTTCAGGCATTTGTCCGCAATTTGATGACGATTGACCGCTCGGAGCTGACGCTGATGCAGTGGCTGGATGATATCTATAAGGTTTTCGTCCGTATCGACGGGGATGTGATTTTCTATGCCAGCGCCGCCTGTATGGCAGACCTTATTAAGCACGGCTGCACCTGCTCGGTAGACCACCAGTACTGCTACACACCGGCCACCGGCAAGCAGGGGGTGGACCGGCAGATGGAGGCCGCCCGTCTGATGGGCTTTCGCTTTGTAGCCGCCCGCGGCACCAACACCCTGCCCCGCTGGAAGGGCAGCACCATTCCCGATGAGATGTGCGAGACAACAGCGGAGTATCTGGACGACTGCCAGCGTCTGCTGGCGCTCTATCACGACCCGGAGCCTTTCTCCATGCGGCAAATCGTATTGGCCCCCTGCCAGCCCATCAACTGCACCGAGGACACCTTCCTGGAGACCATACGCCTGGCCCGCAGCGCCGGCGTCCATATGCACACCCATTTGTGCGAGGGGGAAAACAGCAGCATGGTGCGCCGCTTCGGCGTCCGCTCTCTGGAATGGTGCCGCCGCATCGGCTTTGTCGGCAGTGACATTTGGCTGGCCCATGGCCGCGAAACGCTGCCGGAGGAATATGCTCTGCTGGCGGAAAACCACATGGGCATTTCCCACTGCCCCGCCCCCACCATGCTGGGCGGCAGCGAGATTTTGGACATCCCCGGTATGCGCAAGGCCGGCATACCCATAAGCCTCGGCGTGGATGGCTGCGCCACCAACGACGGCTCCAATATGCTGGATACCCTGCGCCTGGCATACCTGATGCAGACCTTTCTCAGTAAAAAGCGGGGCGGTTGTCCCTCCCCCTATGAGATGCTGAAGCTGGCCACTGTGGGGGGCGCTGAGATGATCGGGCGTCCGGAGCTGGGGCAGCTTGCCGCCGGGAAGGCGGCGGACCTCTTTATGATCGATGCCCAGCGTCTGGAGTACGCCGGCGCTCTCCATGACCCCGCATCCATGCTTGCCAAGCTGGGTGTCACCGGCCCCGTCTGGCTCACCATGATCAATGGCCGTGTTGTTTATCGGGACGATCATTTGACCGGCGTCGACGAGGCGAAGCTGCTGCAAGAGGGCGAGCAGGTCTGCACCCGTGTGCTGCGGGATACCTGCGAGGCCTTTGCGCCCTATCGCCGCAATCCACAATAGGAGGAAAGGAAAATGTCATATCTGGACTTTCAGCTGCTTCTCTATGTGCCGTCGGAGCAGTATGAGCCTTGCCGTACCTTTTACGAGCAGGTATTTGCGACACAACCGTTCTATGGCTGGGACGAGGGGCCGGAGGACCGGGGCGTTAAGTACGATCTCGCCGGCACAAAGCTGGTGCTGCTGACCCAGGAAAATCCGTTCCCAACCTCCGGCGCTGTACATTTCCAGCTGCAGGTGCCGACTCTGGAGGATATCTATCCCCGGGCGCAGGCCGCCGGTGCCGTCACCCAGGAGCCTTTCTTCCGCCCCTACGGCTGGCATATGTTCCGCATGGCGGATCCGGCGGGAAATCACATCAATATTTATACGGTGCCAACCGCCGCCGAATAAAGCGCACCGAAACCGTAAAAATTAAAGGATGCCCTTCACGCCCGGAATTAAAAAGGGAGGCAGCTTATGAAACAGAACCGTCTCGTAAGCCGCCTCCCTTTTTCCGTTTTTAATTGCCAAGGTTCACGGCATCACCCGGCGGGCCACGCGGATAAGGTCCTCCTTGCCGAAAATCACCGGCACCGGGTATACGGGGTTGGCCTCCGCCCAGGCGGCCATTTGAGGCAGGTCCTCCGGCCGAATACAGGGAAAGCACTCCGGAATGCCCAGCGCCCGGTTCATGCGGCAAACGGCCTCTACTGCCTGCCGGGCAAGGCTTCGGGTCTCCCGGGTGTTATAAAAGCGGCCGATGTAGGCCTCCACCGCATGGGTCAGGGCTCCGGGCCGGTCTCCGCCGTGACGCCGGCCGGCAGGGACACCGTCAGCGTCGGGTCCAAAATGGCCCACTGGGGAATCAAACACAGATCATTCACCGCATACTTGTGGTGGGTCTCGTCCGTAACCACGGCGGCGATGGCAGTCTCCGACCCGGTCCTGGCTCCGGTGATGCATTCCGGCCTGCGCCAGGGCAGTACCCGGGCCTCCAGGCCGAAGCAGGCCTGAAACACCCGACAGTATATTTTTTAAGCAGCATAATGCGTACATCCTTTCCATGGACTATTACGCCGCATTTTAGGCGGGATCGCAAGACGGAATGGGGAGATGGATATTGTAGGGGCGGACAGCTCTGTCCGTCCAGTGCGGTAACGCAACGTTTTGTAGGGCAGGACCCGTGCGCCCTGCCGGAAGTGGGGGTGCCGGGCAGCGGGGTGATGGCACCCCGCCCTACACACCATTTACCGATAGAATCTCACAAGGGGCGGCGGCCGCCCACCGTCGTGCCAACCGATTCCCGGCCACTGTCGTGCCCGTTAATTGGGGCCCTATAAGGGCCTATTACGGACGAAGCCCCTTAAGGGGTTTTTATTTATGCTTCGGGATTCTTACTACCCGTAAACGGGTCTATAAATTCCTTTATGCTAATCTGGTCAGACATTTTGTCCTCCTCCAACTGGTTCTATGTACGCCTTGATCGCTTTCTTGTTGCGGCCTACCGTATCCACAAAATGCCCTCTTGCCCAAAAGCGCCTGTTCCCGTACTTATACTTCAGGTTCGCATACCGATCAAATATCATCATGCTGCTCTTTCCTTTCAGGTATCCCATAGTCTGGGATACGCTGTACTTCGGCGGGATGCTTATCAGCATGTGGATGTGGTCTTTCTTTACTCTAACTCGGAGACTTTTTCTTGTCTACTTTGCCCCTCGCCATAGGCTATTTTTTCCCCCCGGCAGAGCCGGGGGTTGTCTTTGGTTGCCAATGCAAGAAGAAGGCCCTCGGCAATGCCGGGGGCCTTCTTCACAGTATCTGTTTGCGGTTAAAATCCGTCGCACAGCTTGCGCCGTTAAGGCTCGTTTGTAAAAATACACCCTGCTTACAGGCGATACGCTCGCTCTTAGAAATGGGAATCCACGTACTTATTGTACTTATTGAGATCCATTTCATCCTTGTAGGTATTGCGGAAGCGCTGGACGGTAAGGCTGTTGAACTGGATGATATTCCGGTACTTCAGCACGCCCGCCACCAGAGCGATGCAGCCGCAGATATAGCCCATATCCACCCGTGTGCAGGTCCAGCCCAGACCGGCCAGCACCAGCAGGGAGATCAGGACGCCGGCCACCTGCTTTTTCGGGTGCAGGCGGCGCACCGTCTCCTCCTTCACCACGCCCTCGTCCACCATGACCTTGGCGAAGCGCTTCTGCACGGTGAAAAGACTGATGGCGTTGAGCAGCATGGGGGCCGCCACGAAGAACGCAAACAGGGCGATGATGGCATTATAGACGAATACCATAAAGTTATCATTGTTCAAAGGGGAGTTCCTCCTTAGATGAATTTTATCGCCAGCGGGCTTGGCCCGGAGGTCACGGACAGACCACCACGGGAACATCGTCCCGCTGGGTGGCATAGAGTACATGGCTGTAACACAGCCGGAAGGACAGGACATCCCCCACCTGCACCGGCTGGGGGGCGTCGGTCACGTCCAGAATACAGTGATCCGAGGAGCCGCCGATGACGGTGACGCCGGGCATGGTGGGCCGGAGCGTCTCCATGTCGCCTACGTCGGCCCGGCCCAACGCCAGAATGGCACGGAGTCGGAGGCCACGATCCTCATAGACAGGCTTTCGGCCGAAGGCGTCGGCCCCCAGCTCCCCTTGGGGATAGGTGGGCTTCTCCTTCACCTCCACCACCTCTGCCTCCAGACGGAACACGTCGTCCCGGAGGTAGTCTGCATCGTAGATGCCCCAGGAATCGGCAATATCCTGCGCCGTCAGAATATTTTCTCCGATCCGTAGGTGGTTGATGCCGGCGGGCATGGTGCCGGTATGGATCATGGGATAGGAGCTGGTGGCGCCGCCGGAGACTATCTCCAGCGGGCGGCCGATGGCGTCCTCCACCCGGCGGGCGATGGCCAGCAGCATCTGCATCTTCTCCGGCGTGGCCCGCACGGAGCCGTAGCAGCTGAGGTTCACGCCTACGCCGGACAGGTGGACATGGGGCAGCCGGCGCTCCACATACAGGCAGGTCTGCACCATTTCCTCGTGGTCCCAGTAGCCCTCCCGCAGGTCGCCCAGATCCGCCATGATGATGACGGCGTGGGGCTTCTCCTGTCGGGTACACTCCTGCTCCAGCAGGTCCAGAGTCTTGCGCTCGCTTTGCAGCGACATTTCACACAGCCGTACCAGCTCCGGCAGCTCCGTGGGGCCGGGGATGCGGATCAACAGATAGGGGCCGGGGATGCCCGCCTGGCGGCAGCGCTCCACCTGCTCCAGACGACTGGTTCCCAACTGCGTGACGCCGCATTCCCGGAAGCGGCGGGCCACCTCCGGCAGGCCGTTGACGCCCTTGATGACGCCGCAGACCTGGATTCCGCAGGCGGCGCAGCGGGAGATCGTCTCCCGGGCGTTGCTGCGGAAGGACGAGTCACGCAATACCAGTCTGGGGTATTGACGGTTCATTTCCATTCCTCCTCACACCTGCGGCCCAAAGCCGTCAGGTTGACAGGAACAGTTTACCATATCCGGCGGCAAAATGCCACCCTCATTTTGTGCAAGCTATAAAAATTTTAATAGCGGGGCGGCACCAGCCGGGCCTTGGTCAGGGCCACCACCAGTGTGGGCAGCAGAGCCAGCTGGATGAGGGTGCCGGGCCACGAGATCAGAATGTTGGCGGAAACCCACGCCGCCATGGACCAGCTGCCGGCGGGGAAGGTCAATGCCTTCACCACGCCCGCCACGATGCGGCCGCAGGGGATGGCACAGCACAGGGCGATGTAGAGGTCGCCGTAGAGCCGCCCCGTATGCACCAGACGCATCACCAGCGCCGTTACCAGACCGTAGACCGCCAGCTCCGCCATCATGGAGGGCAGCACCGCCGCCGCAGGCATACCGGTCAGCACCGACGACAGCAGCGGGCCAAGCAGGCCGCAGACCACGCCGTAGGGCCACGTGCAGACTAGGCCGCACAGCAGCACGGGGACGTGCATGGGCAGGAACACGGTGCCGGAGCCCAGCGCATGAAAGGCCATGGGCAGCACCACACACAATGCCACGCAGATGGCGCAAAATACCAGTTTTTTCGTTGCAGAGAGCTGCATGGGAAGCTTCCTCCTTGGGGATCGGTATGATTTATAATGTATTATAAGTGGGTTTTGCCGGATTTGCAAGAGCGTCTCTTGACAAAACCGGCGGTGGGGATTACAATGCAGTCGTTCCAGAGGTCGCCTGCGGGCGACTTGCTTTCTGAGATACAGTTAGATAACATTAACCAAAAGGAGTGGAATCCATATGATCGAGACAACGGTGAAGGTAGACGGCATGATGTGCGGGATGTGCGAGGCCCATGTCAGCGATGCCATCCGGGGCGCTCTGCCGGTGAAAAAAGTCACCGCCTCCCACACCAAGGGGCAGGCGGTGATCCTCAGCGAGGTGCCGCTGGACGAGGAGGCCCTGCGGGCCGCCATCGGCAAGACCGGCTATGAGGTGCAGGGCGTCAGCGCCCGGCCCTATGAGAAAAAGGGATTGTTCGGCTTCCTGAAGAAGTGAGCTACATCCGCTTGATCTCCTCCAACAGCAGATCGATGTCCAGCTCGTCCGGCTTCTCCTCCTGAGAGACCGGAGCGGCGGGGGCCGGTGTTTCCCGGACGGGAGATGCCGGCTTTTCTGCTGCCGGAGGGGCGGGCTTTTTCTCCTCCGCAGGCGGGGGCGTGGGAGCCTTCTCCGGCTGCGGAGCAGGCTTCGGGGCGGCGGGCTGCTGCGGGGCCGGGCGGTGGGGTATGGGCGGCACGGCGGCCTCCTGCTCCTCACGGGCCATCTGGCGCATCACCACACGCTCCCCCTCCCGGAAGCCGCGGCGATAGCCGCCACGGCGAGCCAACAGGCAGAAGATCAGCAGCAGCAGCATCAGCACCAGCGCAATGGGGGCCAGCAGCGGCAGCTGCCACGGCAGATGGGGCACGGTGATGGGGGTCAGCAGCACCCGCCACAGGGCGGCAAGCGGCGAGCTTACACCGGTGCTTGCCGGGGCGGCGGCATCGACGGCCAGTGCCGTCTGCGGCAGCAGGAACAGTCCCATCAAACCAAGGTATGTTTTTTTCATCCGTGCCACTCCCTTTACATACAAATTCTCCGTACAGTATACCACGCACGCCGCCCGGCTGTCCACGCTCCGGCGGCGATTTTTTAAGGAAATATGAAATTTGTCGAAAGTGAGTATTTTCCGGTAGCTTTCCGCCGCCGCTTCCCGTATAATGGAGACAATGAAACCGGGAGGTACGTCCATGCAAGCTACCAAGGAAACTGTTCAGAAGCGTCCCCACACCGCCCTGTGGATCATCCTGTGCGTCGTGCTGTTGTGTGCAGCCGGGGCGGCGCTGTATTTCTGTCGGTGGGCAGAAAAGCCCCTGACGCTGGCGGAGGGCTATGTGGCCGCCGAGGGGCTGACGGCGGACATCACCGACGGCGAGGGGGCCGTCCTGTCCCAGCCGGTGCGAGGGACGAAGGTCACCTATGTGGTGGAGGACGAGGACAAGGATCATCCCGGTCTGGTGCGGCTGGTGCTGGGGGAGGACAGCTTCGGCTATCTGGCCCGTGAGCAGCTGGTAACGGATCCCAAGGACGTGGTGGCCACGAAAATCATCTATGTCCGCACGGCGGTAAATCTGCTGGATGAAGCGGGGGCCGTGCCGGGGCGGCTGGTGCAGAAGGGAGAGGCCCTGACCGTCACCGGCTGGCAGGATATGGACGCCAGCGGCGCCGTGGGGCGCTGGCAGGTGGAGGGCGGCTACATTCGGGCGGAGTACGTCACCATGGACGAGCCCAGCGCCAAGGCGCAGTACGATCAGGAGGTCTATCAGCTCCACGCCGAACGAGGGGACAGTTGGGGCGGCGGCGACGCCGCAGGGCTGGACTACTTCCCCCGTGAAAAGGCCAGCTTCGAGGGCCATCCCATGCCCGGCGAGGTGAAAGCCCTGTATCTCAACAGCGAATCCGTCGCCCAAGCGGCGGAATATGTGGAGGTGGCGGACTCCTGCGGCATCAACGCCTTTGTGGTGGACATCATGGACGGCGGAGCCATCGCCTATCCCTCGGAGGTGATGAAGCAGTACTCCCCCTCCGCCTACGAGAGTGCCTACAACACGCTGGAGGTATATCAGACGGGCATCAAGACCCTGAAGAATGCCGGGTACTACGTCATCGGACGCATCACGGCCTTCAACGACCCCCATCTGGCGGAGGATCACCCGGAGTGCGTCATCGCCGATCAGGCGGGCGAGCCTTTGCAGATCGGCGGGATGTACTGGCCCAGTGTATACAGCCGGTTCGTGTGGCAGTACAAGGTGGAGCTGGGGCTGGAGGCGGCCCGACTCATGGGCTTTGACGAGATCCAGTTCGACTATATGCGCTTCCCCGACGGCACATGGGCCTTCGAGGAGGGGACCATCGACTACCGCAATGAAAACGGCGAGAGCAAGGCCCAGGCGGTGCAGCGATTCCTGATGTACGCCTGCGACCGGCTCCACGATGCCGGGGTGTATGTCTCCGCCGATGTGTTCGGGGAGTGCGCCGAGGCCTACGTCACCGCTTACGGCCAGTACTGGCCCGCCATCAGCAATGTGGTGGACGCCATCAGCGCCATGCCCTATCCGGATCACTACGGGGCCTCCGGAGACTGGCTGCCGTGGGAGCATCCCTACGAAACCATGTATGCCTTCGGCCAGAAGGCGGCCCAGCGGCAGCTGGAGACGGCGTCTCCGGCTGCGGTACGCACTTGGGTGCAGGCCTACAACGCCATCCGGGAGCCCTACAACACCTACGGCCCGGAGGAGGTAGGGGCCCAGATCAAGGCTCTGCGGGACACCGGCAACACCGGTGGGTACCTCACATGGAACGGGGCCTCTCCGCTGGGGAAATACCGGGCGTTGGCTCCGGCATTTGATTGAGAAAGTGCAGAAAGAGAGCCTGCGGCTTTTGCCGCAGGCTCTCTCTTGCTGCCGTATCCCGGCGGCACGGACTTGTCAATCTCCGAGGGAAAAATGAGCACCAAAAAAGCCGCCCTGACGGCGGCTTCTTTGGCGGAACAAAAAGAAGGAAAACGTAAAGGTAGAAAGCAAATGAAAAGGGGGAAATTGCGATTACTTGTGATCCACGGAATACATATGCTCAATGAGGCACAGGATCTTATCGGAATAGCCGATCTCGTTATCATACCAGGAGACCACCTTCACAAAGGTGTCGGTCAGGGCGATACCGGCCTTGGCGTCGAAGATAGAGGTGTGGGTGTCGCCCAGGAAGTCGGAGGAAACCACAGCCTCGTCGGTATAATCCAGAATACCCTTCAGCTCACCCTCGGAGGCCTTCTTCATGGCGGCGCAGATCTCGTCGTAGGTGGCAGGCTTCTCCAGATTCACGGTCAGATCCACCACGGAGACATCCAGCGTGGGGACACGCATGGACATACCGGTGAGCTTGCCGTTCAGGCTGGGAATGACCTTGCCCACGGCCTTGGCAGCGCCGGTGGAGCTGGGGATGATATTGCCGGAGGCGGCACGGCCGCCACGCCAGTCCTTCACGGACACGCCGTCCACCGTTTTCTGGGTGGCGGTGGTGGAGTGAACGGTGGTCATCAGGCCGTCGGCAATGCCGAAGTTATCGTGCAGGACCTTGGCCACGGGAGCCAGACAGTTGGTGGTGCAGCTGGCGTTGGAGACAAAGGTCATGTCGGAGGTGTAGGTGTCCTGATTGACGCCCATGACGAACATGGGGGTATCATCCTTGGAGGGGGCGGACATTACCACGTGCTTGGCACCGGCGGCGATGTGGCCGGCGGCCTTCTCCTTGGTCAGGAACAGGCCCGTGGACTCGATGACGTACTCGGCGCCGATCTCCTTCCAGGGCAGGTTGGCGGGGTCACGCTCGGCGTACACGGGGATGCTGCGGCCATTGACGATAATGGCCTTGTCGCTGGAGGATACGTCGGCCTGGAACCGGCCGTGCATGGTGTCGTACTTCAGCATATATGCCAGATAGTCGGCAGGGCAAAGGTCGTTGATGCCCACGATCTCGATCTCCGGGTGCTGCAGGCTGCAGCGCAGGACCATACGGCCGATCCGGCCAAATCCATTGATACCAACTTTAATGCTCATCACGAAAACTTCCTCTCTGATGGAATATATCAAACATATGGTATGTTTAGTATTATATGCACCTGCCGCAAAAAAATCAAGCCTTTTTTCATAAAATTTTTTTCTTTTTTCAAATCCGAGGATATGCCTTGTTTTTCAACAGGAACCCTGCTATAATGTGTTGAATTTCACCACTGCCGCTGCGCTGGAGAAAGTTGGCGGGGATACTTCCCCCCGTTTCCCGGCATGGTAAAAAGGAAGGGGGCGATGGCCGTGGAGCATCAAGAGGACAACCAGATCCTGCTGGAGCAGATCATGCCGCAGATCGCAGCGCAGCTGCGGGGAGCCATGGGCAACATCCATACGGCGCTGACCCGGCTGGTACCGGAGGAGATGCCGGAGGGCGAAGGCTCCACCGGGCAGAGCGCTGCCATCCTGTGCCAGAGCTACTACCGGCTGCTGCGGCTGGTGAACAATCTCTCCGCCGCCCCCCTGATCTCTCAAACAGAGCCGCTGGAGACGAAGAATGTGGAGCTGGTGGCGTGGCTGACGGAGCTGATGCACTGCGCCCAGCCGCTGGTGGCCCATGCCGGGGTGAGGCTGACCCTGCGGTGCAGCCTGACGACCCATGTGGCGGCCATCCACCCCAGCTATCTGGAGCGGCTGTTGTGGAATCTGCTGTCCAATGCGGTGAAGTACACGCCCTCCGGCGGCGAGGTCACGGTGACGCTGCGGGCCGCAGCGGGACAAGTGCTGCTGACGGTGGCAGACAGCGGCGTGGGCATCCCCCCGGAGCAGCAGGCGCACCTCTTCGACGGCTATCTGGAGAAGCTGCGGATGCCGCCTCCCCCACAGGGTCTGGGGCTGGGCCTGCCCCTGTGTCAGGCCATTGCCCGTGGTCACGGCGGGCGGCTGCTGTTACAGTCCGGCCCGGAGGGTACCACCGTAACGGTGTCGCTGCCGGATCGGCGCTGCACCAAAACGGTGTTGCGGGAGCCGCCCTTCGCCTACGGCGGCGGCTTTCATCCGGTGCTGCTGGGGCTGGCGGATGCGCTGCCCTATACGGCCTTCACCCGGAAAAATCTGGACTGACGGCCCTACATATGATATTAGGATCCCCGCTTTGGCGGGAAAGGATACACGAGGAAACGGTGCATGGAGAAAAAACGAGTTCTGGTGGCCATGTCCGGCGGAGTGGACAGCTCGGCGGCGGCGCTTCTATTACAGCAGCAGGGCTACGCCTGCGACGGGGCCATGCTGAAGCTGTACAGCGGCGAGGTGGAGGGTACCTGCTGCTCCGCCGACGATGCCGACGATGCCCGCAGCGTGGCCTATCGGTTGGGGATGAAGTTCTATGTATTCAATGAGACGGAACGGTTTGCACGGGACGTCATGGACCACTTCGTGGCGGAATACTGCGTCGGTCACACCCCCAATCCCTGCATCGACTGCAACCGGTGCCTGGAGTTCGGAGCGCTGCTGGAGCGGGCGCTGGTGCTGGGCTACGACTATCTGGCTACGGGCCACTATGCCCGTGTGGGCTACGATCCGGAGACGGGGCTGTACCGGCTGCTGCGGGGCCGGGACCGGCGGAAGGATCAGAGCTATGTGCTGTATCAGTTGACGCAGCACCAGCTGTCGCACCTGCTGCTGCCGGTGGGGGAGTTCGACAAGCCCGCCATCCGGGAGAGCGCCCGTGCGGCGGGGCTGCTGAACGCCGACAAGGCGGACAGTCAGGATATCTGTTTTGTGCCGGACGGGGACTACGGCCGCTTCCTGCGGGAGTATGGTCATGTGGAGATGACGCCCGGCGACTTCGTGGACCGGGAGGGCCGGGTACTGGGCCGCCACAAGGGTCTCCCCTGCTACACCACCGGCCAGCGGAAGGGGCTGGGCGTCAGCGCTGGGAGACACGTCTATGTGGTGCGGAAGAACGCTGCCGACAACACCATCCTGCTGGGGGACAACGAGGAGCTCTATGCAAGGGAGCTGACGGCCTGCCGGGTGAACTGGATCTCCGGCACGGCTCCGACGGAGCCTGTCGCCGTCACCGCCAAGACCCGGTACAGCCAGACGGAGGCGGAGGCGGAGGTCACACCCCTGCCGGAGGGGCGGATGCGGGTGGTCTTCCGCCAGCCCCAGCGGGCCATCACCTCCGGACAGGCTGTGGTGCTCTACGACGGGGATACGGTGCTGGGCGGCGGCGTCATCGAAGATCGGTGAAGATTTTCCCGGATTTCCGGGAAATATCTGTTGACAAACACCGGCGCATGTGTTATATTTATTCTTGCTTGTCGAGCTTATCGATATGGCGGCGTAGCTCAGTTGGCTAGAGCATGCGGTTCATACCCGCAGTGTCACCGGTTCAAATCCAGTCGCCGCTACCAAAGCCCGGAGAGATGTACCACGTCTCTCCGGGGCCCCTCAAGGGTTTATCCGGCCCGTTGGTCAAGTGGTTAAGACACGGCCCTTTCACGGCTGTAACATGGGTTCGAGTCCCGTACGGGTCACCACAAGGCAACTCGTAAGGGTTGCCGAATAGGGAGGCTTAGCTCAGCTGGTTAGAGCGCCTGCTTCACACGCAGGAGGTCACTGGTTCGAGTCCAGCAGTCTCCACCACATATGAAAAATCCGAACTTCTTCCCTATCGGGAATGCGTTCGGATTTTTCATTTTTATCAAAGATAATTCCTACTGATATTTACGCCCGGAGGAATTTTACATCCTCCGGACATTTTTTATCCGCATATTCGATTTCTGCCGTTAGGAATGACGACCATCAAAAAAAGAACATCATCTCTTTTGTGGACGGCAATGGACACTATCGGTTAAACCAGCCGCAGGACGAGCGATCCGCCCTCACGAGCGCCTCTTCCCTTCGGATCCCCCTATCCCACCAACAAATCCCCCTTCCCGGCACAGAGCACCGGGAAAGGGGGATTTTTGATCCATCCGCAGAATTTTTCATGTTCCCCCTTGACAATCCCTTTGTCTTAATGTACTATTGTCGTAGTACAAACGAACCGATGGGTGGGGCAGCGAGAATGTCGAGATGTGACTGCTCCGATCCATCGGCAGCACAGGCAAAGGAGGACGCCTATGGAATGGGATATCCGCAATGACCAGCCCATTTACACCCAGCTGATCCAACAGGTGACGCTGGCCATTCTGTCCGGCACCTTCCCCTGCGGCGGACGGCTGCCGCCGGTGCGGGAGATGGCGGCGGAGGCCGGGGTCAACCCCAACACCATGCAGCGGGCGCTGGCGGAGCTGGAGCGCACGGGGCTGGTCTACACCCAGCGCACTGCCGGGCGCTTTGTTACCGAGGACGCTGCCGTCATCGACAGTGCCAAACAGGAGCTGGCCCACCAGCAGATTGGAGCCTTTCTGCACCGCATGGAGCGCATGGGCTACGACCGGGAGCAGACCGCCCAGCTGGTGCGGTCTTGGAAGGAGGAAGCATAAGAGATGGCTATTTTAGAATGTAAGGACCTGACCAAATATTACGACCGGACTCTGGGTCTGGACCACCTGTCCCTCCAGCTGGAGCCGGGGCGGATCGTGGGTCTGCTTGGCCCCAACGGCAGCGGTAAGACCACGCTGCTGAAGATCGCCAATGGGCTTCTGACCCCCTCGTCGGGGCAGTTGCTCATCGACGGCAAGGCCCCCGGCCCGGACACCCGGAGGCTGGTATCCTATCTGCCGGAGCGCACCTACCTCTCCGACTGGATGACGGTGGTGCAGCTGCTGGACTTTTTCTGTGACTTCTACCCGGACTTCGACCGGGAGGCGGCGGAGCATATGCTGACGGCTCTGGAGATCAGTCCCACCCAGCGCATCAAGCAGATGTCCAAGGGTACACGGGAAAAGGTGCAGCTGATCCTGGTCATGAGCCGCCGCACACGGCTGTATCTGCTGGACGAGCCCATCGGCGGCGTGGACCCCGCCACCAGAGACTACATCATCCACACCATTCTCACCAACTTCCACCCGGACTCCACCCTGCTCATCTCCACCCACCTCATTGCCGACGTGGAGCGGATTCTGGACGACGTGGTGTTCATCAGCCGGGGTCAACTGGTGCTGCACCAGTCCGTGGACCAGATCCGGCAGGAGCGTGGCTGCAGCGTAGACGATCTGTTTCGGGAGGTGTTCCGTTATGCTGAGTAAATTGCTGAAATACGAGCTCCGGGCCTCCGGGCGCATCCTGCTGCCGGTATATGCCCTGCTACTGGTCACCGCCGGGTGCTGCAGTCTGTTCTATAAGCTGGCGGCGGACCATCCCTACCGTCCCGGCGTCACCTCCACCCTGTTTGGGCTACTTAACGTAGTATTTTGGATCTTCGTAGTGGCCACCGGCGCCATCACGGCGCTGCTGATGATCTATCGGTTCTATAAGAACTACATGACCGACGAGGGCTACCTGATGTTCACCCTGCCGGTAAACCGGCACCAGCTCATCTGGGCCAAGCTGCTGTCCGCCCTGATTTACACCGCCGCCAGCGCCGTGGCCGTAACGCTGTCCATTCTGCTGGTGCTGCTGCCCATTGCAGACTGGTCCGGCTTCTGGGGCAATCTGGGAGAACTACTCACCTCCATCACGGAGTCCCTTCATTTCGGCGTTCCCGGTCCGCTGCTGCTCCTGTGGATCGCCGTGCTGGCCATCCTGACGGTGTTCTCCGGATTCCTCATGGTCTATGCCGCCATCGCTCTGGGCCACAGCTTCTCCAATCACAAGCTCCTGCTGTCGGTGGTGTTCTTCATCTCCTTCTCGCTGGCCATGCAGGCGGCGGGGTTGACCTTCTTCTCCTATCAGCTGACCATCGGCGAGACCGTCATCGAGAGCGGCGGCAGCGCCGCCTCCCTTCTGGACGGCACTCGGTTCCTGGTCATCGATTCCATCGAGACGCTGGTGGCCTGCGGCGTGTTCTACACGCTGACGTGGTACAATCTGCAAAAGCGCCTGAACCTCCAGTAAGGCTCGTCTCTGGACAAGATGCAAAATCAGCCCGCACGGCTTCGCCGTGCGGGCTGATTCGTTTTCACTCCTGCGGGATACCGAAGAACCGGACGCCGTTCTCCCACGTCTGGCGCTCCACCTGTTCCGCCGGCAATCCCTTCAGCTGGGCGATTTTCTCCGCCACCAGATGCACATATCCGGAGTCGTTGCGCTTTCCCCGGAAGGGTACCGGCGTCAGATAGGGAGCGTCGGTCTCCACCATCATCCGCTCCAGTGGCACGGCGGCGATGACCTCCGGCGCCTTCCGGGCGTTTTTGAAGGTGATGGCCCCGTTGAAGGACAGCATCCACCCCAGCTTCAAAAGCTCCTCCGCCATCTCCACGGAGCCGGAGAAGCAGTGGAACACCCCCCGCACCGCCGGAAACTCCCTGACGATGGCAAGGCTGTCGCCGTGGGCCTCCCGGTCGTGGAAAATGACCGGCAGCTTCAGTTCCTCCGCCAGCGCCAGCTGCCGCCGCAGCACCTCCTGCTGCAAGGCGCGGGGCGGGTTCTCCTCCCAGTAGTAGTCCAGTCCGACCTCTCCGATGGCCACCACCTTCTCCCGCCGGGCCAGCTGCCGCAGATGCTCTATCTGCTCCGGCTGAAAGTCGTGGCAGTTCTCCGGGTGCAGGCCCACTGCGGCGTATACATGGGGAAACTCCACCGCCAATGCGACGGCCTTCTCCGAGGAGGTCAAGGTGCAGCCGGGGTCTACCACCAGCCCGACACCCTTTTGGGGCAGTCCCGCCAGTACCTCCCGCCGATCCGGGTCAAAGGCCTCATCGTCATAGTGGGCATGGGTATCAAACAGCATGGGTGTTCTCCTTTCGCACAAAACAGCACAGGCCGCCGCAGCCTGCGGCGGCCTGTGGGGTCATATTACGCTTCCTCCAGCGTCACCCGACCCAGCCGGGTGTCCGCCACATATTGCTCCTTCAGCTCCCGCAGACGAGCCATGTGGGGCTGCTGCAAATGGATGCGCTGATGGGCCTGCGTCTGCCACTGCTCCACCAGCAGAATTTTATCCTCCTGCTGGGCGGAGAAATAGTAGTCGTAGCGGATACAGCCCTCCTCCCGGCGGATGGTATCGGCAATGCCCTCCATCACGATCTGACGGACGAAGGTCTCCCGGCAGCCGGGCTTGGCCGTATAGGCCACATACAGGGTCAGGGGTGTGCTCTCCTTCATGGCCGTTTCCCTCCTCAATACCGCTTGTCCAGCTCTGCGATCATGGTCGCAATGGCATTCTCCCAGCAGTTGGGCAGAATGTGGATGCCCGGCACCTCATGCACCGGCTGAATGGCGTTGGCCGGGGCGAAGGCGGTGCGGGCAAAGGTCAGCATGGGGATGTCGTTGGCGTGGTCGCCCACGCAGTAGACGTTCTCCGGCAGGAGAACGTCTACTGCGTGGATCTCCAGCATTTGGGCCAGACGGCGCACCATGCCGCCCTTGTTGGCCCCCCTGGCCGTCAGCTCCAGCAGATAGGGGTTGGACGGCACCACCTCATACTCGGTGCTCCAGCTCTGGCGGGCGATGTACTCCCGCAGGGCCGTCATCCGGGGCTCTGCCTCCTCAAACAGTAGCTTGGAGATGGGGGACGGCACCTCCTCCATGCTGGCCAGCGTCACCGTGGGGGAGTGGGTCAGATGCAGGTGATGATAGGTGATCTCGTTGGGGTTGATGGCGTGGATGGAGTCATCGTCGTGATAGATCTCCAGCGCCGTCTCCGGCAGGTCCTCCAGCAGGCGGCAGATATGCCCCCGGACGGACTCCGGCAGAAAGGCCGTGTACAGATAGCGCTGCTGAGCGAAGTCGTAGATGGCAGCGCCGTTGAAGAGCACCGTGGGGCCGTTCATGGGAACGCCCTCCCGGACTCTTGAAAAGGATGGCAGCGCCCGGCCCGTGGCCACGGAGAAGGTGCCGCCCTCCGCCATGAAGTACTCCACCGCCTCCCGGTTCTCCCGGGATACCGAGGGCAGAGGGCCGCCGCTCTTCAGCGCCCCCTCGGTATACACCATGGTATTGTCATAATCGCTGGCGATCAGAACGCCTGAAAACTTTCCCACGGCTCACGCCTCCGTCTTGGGCGTACCGCCGCCCTGACCGCCTCTGCGGCGGCCTCCACGGTGCCGGGGGCGCTTGTTGCTCGGTCCTTCGTCCTCGATGGGCCGCTGGCTCTCCTGACGGGACACGGGCTTGGCATCCGGCTGGGGGGTGAAGGGCTTGATGGCGCTGGCGCCGGGCTTGCCGCTGCGGGTACGGCGGCGGCGATTGCCCTCCCGCCGCTTCTCCTCCGGCTTTTCCGCCGGACGCTCCGCAGGACGCTCGCTGCCCTTGCCGCCTCTGCGGCGGCGGCTGCGGCGGCGGCCCTCCTCCGGCTCCTCCCGATCGGCGGCAAAGTCTGCAATGATGGCGGGGACAGGGAATTCCTCCTGCCGCTCCTCTGCGTAGCGGGCGGGCCGCTCCTTGGGGATCTCGATGCCCTCCCGGCTGCCCTTGCCGTTGCGGAGGACGCACACCTCGCAGTTGTGGTAGCACCGGGGAGCCTCCGGCTTCTCATCCAGCCGCACCTTCACCGTCTCCTTCAGGACGTTGACGTCGCTGACATTACCGGGGCCGTCGGGGGTCTGGACAAAGGAATCGTTCTTGGGCAGACGCTTCAGAGCGTCCTCATAGGCCTCCTGCTCATATTTCAGGCAGCACATGAGCCGCCCGCAGGTGCCGGAAATTTTCGTGGGGTTCAGAGACAGGCTCTGGGTCTTGGCCATCTTGATGGAGACGGGCATGAAATCGTCCAGAAACTGGGCGCAGCAGAAGGGCCGGCCACAGATCCCCAGGCCGCCCAGCATCTTTGCCTCGTCCCGGACGCCGATCTGCCGCAGCTCGATGCGGGCCCGGAAGGCAGAGGCCAGATCCTTCACCAGCTCCCGGAAGTCCACCCGGCCATCGGCGGTGAAGAAGAACAGGATCTTGTTGCCGTCAAAACTGCACTCCACCCGCACCAGCTTCATCTCCAGCTTGTGCTGGAGAATCTTCTTCTGACACACGTCGAAGGCTTCCTTCTCTCTGGCCCGGTTGCGCTCCAGCACCCGGCGGTCATGGTCGGTGGCGATGCGGACCATGGGGCGGAAGGGCTCCACCACCTGCTCGTCCGGCACCTCGTGGTTTCCCTCGGCACACTGGGCATACTCCAGCCCCTGCGCCGTCTCTACAATCACGTGCTCCCCCGCCGTCACCTGAACGCCACGAGGGTCAAAATAATAGGTCTTACAGCCGCCTCGAAAGCGGACACTGATGACTTCTGTCATATCCTTCATCCTTTCGTATCGGGATCGTTTTTCCATATAGGCGCCATTCTGCGCCCGAGGTCAGCGGGTGGCGTGGAGCAGCCGCTCCCACTGGGCGCACAGCGCCCCCAGCACATGGCCCGCCCCCACATTATAGGCGCACTCGGCGCTGTACTGCCGCAACAGGGCCGACAGGCCCTCCAGCCGCCGGGAGGAGAGGCTCCGGCTCAACAGCTCCGCCTCCTCCGGCAGGGTGCCGTCCTCCGGCTTCCCCGCCTGAAGCAGCAGGGCCTGCGATGTCAGGAGCCACGCATCCTGCAAAAGCTCCTGCAGCTGCTCCCGCTTGATGCGGCGGTTCTCCAGCGATACCAGCCACTGGGCCGCCGGAAGGGTCTTTCCCTGCGCCAGCACCCGGCACAGCCCTCTGGCCTGCTCCATCTCCGGTGTCTCCGGCTGTCCGGCCACCTTCCACTCCACGCAGCGGGAGCGGACGGTGGGCAGCAGAGCCGCCGCCGTCTCGGCGCAGAACAGGAAGGCGGCGTAGGCCGGTCCCTCCTCCACGATCTTCAGCAGCACGTTCTGATCCCGCTGGTTCAGCTGGCCGCAGTCGGCAAAGATATACACCTTCCGGGCGCCGTCGTTGGGGCGGATATACACATCCTGCCGCAGCTGGCGCACCAGCTCCACCGGCAGCTCCTTGTGTCCGTCGTCCCGCACCGTCACCACGTCGGGGTGGATGTCCTCCAGCACCTTGCGGCACTGGCGGCACCGCAGGCAGGGGCGCTCCCCCTCTCCCTCGCACTCCAGTGCGGCGGCGAAGTAGCGGGCGGCGGCCATGCGATCTCCGCTGCCGGAGAGAATGGCGGCGTGGCTCAGCGTCCCCTTGGAGGCCGCCGCACGGATGCGCCGGGCCAGTGTGCTGTTTTCCGGGATCAGTGCTTCCATGCCGTCTCTGCCCTCCCCTGCCATACCGGATGGTCCTATGCACCCAATATAATATCTTAGTATAGCACAAAGGCGGCAAATGCCGCAAGGTGTGAGTTTCTGTTTTTTGCGGAAATATCCGGCAGCGGAGGGCCGCCCGGAGAAAAACGAAAAAAACCGGAAAAATTCTGGAATCCATGCTTGCTTTTGAAGCTTTTTTTGCTATAATAAGGTTGTTCTCAACATTCGGTACAACTATAATGATAGATGGAGGAATCTGCATGAGTAAGAAGTATTGTTACCTGTTCACAGAGGGCAACGCACAGATGCGTGAACTGCTGGGCGGTAAGGGCGCCAATCTGGCGGAAATGACCAATATTGGTCTGCCTGTGCCGCAGGGCTTCACCATCACCACCGAGGCCTGCACCCAGTACTATGAGGACGGCCGCCAGATCAACGACGAGATCATGGCCGAGATCATGGAATATATCGAGAAGATGGAGAAGATCACCGGCAAGAAGTTCGGCGATCATGAGAATCCTCTGCTGGTTTCCGTCCGCTCCGGCGCACGGGCCTCCATGCCCGGCATGATGGACACCATCCTGAATCTGGGCCTCAACGAGGACGTGGTGGCGGTCATTGCAGAGAAGTCCAATAACCCCCGCTGGGCCTGGGACTGCTATCGCCGCTTTATCCAGATGTACTCCGACGTGGTCATGGAGGTGGGCAAGAAGTATTTCGAGCAGCTCATTGACGAGATGAAGTCCAAGAAGGGCGTCACTCAGGATGTGGAGCTCACCGCCGAGGACCTGAAGGAGCTGGCTGGCCAGTTCAAGGCCGAGTACAAGTCCAAGATCGGTCAGGACTTCCCCACCGATCCCAAGGAACAGCTGCTGGGCGCCATCAAGGCTGTGTTCCGCAGCTGGGACAACCCCCGTGCCAACGTCTATCGCCGTGACAACGACATCCCCTACTCCTGGGGTACCGCCGTCAACGTCCAGTCCATGGCCTTCGGCAACATGGGCGATGACTGCGGCACCGGCGTGGCCTTTACCCGCAACCCCGCCACCGGCGAGAAGAAGCTCATGGGTGAGTTCCTGACCAATGCCCAGGGCGAGGACGTGGTGGCCGGTGTCCGTACCCCCATGCCCATCGACCAGATGGCCGAGAAGTTCCCGGAGGCCTATGCCCAGTTCGTGGAGGTCTGCCACACGCTGGAGGATCACTACCGGGATATGCAGGATATGGAGTTTACCGTGGAACACGGCAAGCTGTATATGCTCCAGACCCGTAACGGCAAGCGCACCGCTCCCGCCGCTCTGAAGATCGCCTGCGATCTGGTGGACGAGGGCATGATCTCCGAGCAGCAGGCCGTGGCCATGATCGATCCCCGCAATCTGGATACCCTGCTGCATCCCCAGTTTGACGTCGCCGCTCTGAAGGCCGCCACTCCCGTGGGCAAGGCTCTGCCCGCCTCCCCCGGCGCCGCCTGCGGCAAGATCGTCTACACCGCCGAGGATGCCAAGGAGTGGGCCGCCCGTGGTGAGAAGGTGGTTCTGGTCCGTCTGGAGACTTCTCCCGAGGACATCGAGGGCATGAAGGCCGCACAGGGCATCCTGACGGTCCGTGGCGGTATGACCAGCCACGCCGCCGTGGTGGCCCGTGGTATGGGCAAGTGCTGCGTCTCCGGCTGCGGCGCCATCGTCATGGACGAGGAGAACAAGCAGTTCACGCTGGCCGGCAAGACCTATCACGAGGGCGACTGGCTGAGCCTGGACGGCTCCACCGGCAACATCTACGACGGCGCTATGCCCACCGTGGACGCCAGCGTCAGCGGCGACTTCGGCCGCATCATGGGCTGGGCCGATAAGTTCCGCCGCCTGAAGGTCCGCACCAATGCCGACACCCCCCACGACGCCGCTAAGGCCCGTGAGCTGGGTGCTCAGGGCATCGGCCTGTGCCGCACCGAGCATATGTTCTTCGAGGGCGACCGCATCGCCGCCATCCGTGAGATGATCTGCTCCGACACCGTGGAGCAGCGTGAGAAGGCTCTGGCCAAGCTGCTGCCCATGCAGCAGGGCGACTTCGAGGGTATCTACGAGGCCATGGAGGGCAATCCCGTCACCATCCGCTTCCTGGATCCCCCTCTGCACGAGTTCGTCCCCACTGAGGAGGCCGACATCGAGCTGCTGGCCAAGGATATGGGCAAGAGCGTAGCCGAGATCAAGGCCATCATCGCCTCCCTGCACGAGTTCAACCCCATGATGGGCCACCGCGGCTGCCGTCTGGCCGTCACCTTCCCGGAGATCGCCGTCATGCAGACCCGTGCCGTCATCCGGGCCGCCATCAATGTCCAGAAGCGTCACCCCGACTGGAACATGGTGCCTGAGATCATGATCCCGCTGGTGGGTGAGGTGAAGGAGCTGAAGTACGTCAAGAGCGTGGTGGTCAAGACCGCCGACGAGGAGCTGGCCGCCGCCGGTATGAAGATGAAGTATCTGGTAGGTACCATGATCGAAATCCCCCGTGCCGCCCTCACCGCCGACGATATCGCCAAGGAGGCCGAGTTCTTCTCCTTCGGCACCAACGACCTGACTCAGATGACCTTCGGCTTCAGCCGTGATGACGCCGGCAAGTTCCTGGGCGCCTACTACGACAAGAAGATCTATGAGAACGATCCCTTCGCCAAGCTGGATCAGGTGGGCGTGGGCAAGCTGGTGGAAATGGCCGCCAAGCTGGGCCGTGCCACCCGCCCCGACCTGCATCTGGGCATCTGCGGCGAACACGGCGGCGATCCCAGCTCTGTGGAGTTCTGCCACCGTGTGGGTCTGGACTATGTGTCCTGCTCCCCCTTCCGTGTGCCTATCGCCCGTCTGGCCGCCGCTCAGGCTGCCATCAAGGAACAGCGCCAATAAAAAGTTGACGCTTGTAGCGTAGGCAAAACAACTGATATAAATACGGTCACACAGTCCGTCAGGATTGTGTGACCGTTATTTTTGCCATGCTTTTGCATGGCAAAAATAAGAAATGTGCCATTTCCTCGCCCCTGTGGGGCAACCGGAAATGATGCACAAAAACTTCATGCGCCGGCATTTGCGCATTGCCGTGGCGCGGTACTCAGGCATGAAGTTTTTGCCCATTTTCAGCTGAATACACCGCAAATCAAGCCGCTGGTTTCGCTATGAATCAGCGGCTTTTTTCGTGCTCCAAAAATTTTTTGAATTTTTTTGTTTAGGGGGTCTATAAATGGGCCTTCTCGCTGCCTACCTATTGAGGGACAAAACAATCGCCCTCGTGAACCTTGAAAACCGAATACACATTCAACAGGTACATTCCTGATCGGGGGCGAAAGCCCCAGCCGGATGAAGGTGCGCCACGAACTTCCTGCCCACAAGGGTTATCACGGAAAGCACGGTTGGTAGCGATTCCGAACCATTCTGAAATATCCGCTTGCTACGGATAAGGCGATGAAACGATTCAGGGACAATGATACTTCCCTATGGGGCTGGCGGAGTACCCGGCAGAGGTGAGATTCCTATGAGTTCGGTCAGCAGCCGAACGCCTGTTGATTTCCTTTTACGCATTTGGGGGATGAGATCGAGTTAAATGCGACCGCCAAAGCACAGGACTCCGCTTCCTGTGTTTTGGTGGATCGAGCGATCCAAATCTCATAAGAAGGAGGAAAAGCGAAATGCCAGACTGTAAAACCATTGCTATCTGCAATCAGAAAGGCGGCACGGGCATTCTCCACGAGCTGAACCCGGAGGAGATGGAAGGAGCCTTCCAGCAGCACCTCACCCAGCGCAGCAAAGAGAAAACGGTGTAACCACAAGGGTTACACCGTTTCCGAAAACTGATTGACCTGAGATACAAGAGCTGCCCCGGGGCGCCTTCCTTACGGAGGGAGCCCCGGGGCGGTCTTTTTCTGTGTTTATCGCTTAGTTATCATTATGGGCAAAACATGCTGCGGTGCGGTACAAGTGGAGAACGGTTTTCCTTTCTGGGCCGCCGCAGCAGAAAAAACACGCCCTTGCCAATCGATGGTACTGTATTGCTTTATTATCTGTTGTGCTTTTTCTTTCGGCTTACAACCGTTGTGCCGATAACAGCACCGCCGCTGATGAACAGAAGTGCGCTCCACAAAACGAGATTGCTGCTGTCACCGGTATTTGGCGAGGTAGTATTTCCCAAATTGTCGGTCTGGTTGCTCGGCTTCACCGCAGAACCCGTTGCGGGAATTTCAACAGCGGCCTTCTTATAGCCACAGACGGTGCATTCCTCGTGCTTGGAGCCTCTTGCGGTTGCGGTGGCTTCCTTATCGATCACCCACTTGAAGGTGTGCGCCGCCGTGTCCTTCCTGTCACCGCAGGGGCATTCATGCCAATGGTTATCTGCGTCTGACTTCCAATCTGCTCCATAGCTATGGGTATGCGGAATACTCTTGTATGTTACAATAACGGTCTTGTCGGCGTCCATGATAACTTCCAGCGTATTGGAGAGAACCTCTGCTTTAACACCATTCACCGTAACAGTGTCAATTTCATAGCCGCTATCGGGAGTAAAAACAACCGTTTCATGCGATCCGGCCGCCAGCCCTGCTTTACTTGCAGAAATCGTTCCATGCCCGCCATTCACTTGTGTTGTCAGACTATAGGTCGTCTCGATCTTCTGCGTTTTCGTCACACTAGAGGGAATGATATAGTCGTGCTGTCCGACAGTGATTCTCAGCTTTGCAGAGGCAAGCAGGAAGTCACCTACCTTGAACTCGGAGTGGGGCAGACTATATGTCACCTGGATGCTTTCCCCATTGAAACTGCCGGGATTTCCTGTAAGGCGGACATCCTGATCAATAGTAAGGACATATTCAGCCTCACCGCCCGATTGTTCAATAATGCTTTCCATGCTTTCAGACATATCATACGTTACAGTATATGTCACGGGATAGTCTGCACCGGTTTTATTTCTCTCGATGGTTTCAGGTCCATTTATGACCAGTGTGCCGTGGTTCTGCGAGGGTTGAACGATGGCTACGGCATAGCCGTTTCCGGACACATCCGGAAGCGTGATGTCTATATCTCCTGCGTCCGTCTTCTGAGCTTCATAAACCTGCACCTCCGAAGCATCGAGAACCTTTCCGGTTTCATCCACCGGCAAGGACAGCACATAAACCGGCAGATCGTTCAGTGTCAGGCCGCCTATCGTCAGTTCAGCTGCGCCATCACGCTGAACCCAGAGGGTCGTCAACGGATCATTCCAGCCCATGCTCTTTGAAGCATCGGTTAGAGCGGTCACATTTGCAGCACTGGTGTTCCCCAGCCTGATGTCAAGGCTGCTGTCATCCGGGGTTACGGTCTTACTGCCAGTCTGGAAATAAACTGCCTTATCGCCAACAGCTGCCTCACGGGAGATATAGAGGTAACGATCGTACTTTCCATAGTCTTTACCGGTGACAGCCAAATCATTTGATATGCCGCCTGTGATCTGATATTCGTCACCGACGGTGACCCGCATGAGATTGTTTCTGATGGTACCGGCATTCAGCTCAATCTTCGGCACCGTGCCGCCATAATCACTGGCATCAAAGCAGACACCGCCGCCAAAGGCTGTTGTGGCGTTGTTCTCGATTGCGCCGCCATTCATAATGAACTGGCCGCCTCTGCGGACAAATACGCCGCCGCCGATCCGGTCAGCTGCGCCTTTTGCACTGTTTGTACCGGAAATGTTGCCGGAGATTGTACCGCCGTTCATTGTGAAGGCGCCTTTGGATATCATGGCTCCGCCGCCTGTTTACTCGGCTTTGTTGTTGCAGATCTCAGCGCCTTCATACATGGTTGCATTGTGGTTTCCACCATTATTGGACAGCACCACACCGCCGCCACGATTCGCACAAATATTACCGTTGATTTTCCCGTAAATGTCTAAGTGCTCATCCGTTCCATTGATATAAACCGCGCCATAGTATGCGTGATTGTTGAGGATCCTTCCGTTTTCTCCAATTGTCACCGCTGTGCCGCCGTCGGTTTGCAGGATATGGTTGCCTGTGGCATACACATTGCTGATTTCACCGTCAATCACGACGGTGCAGTTTTTTGCATAGATGACATTGCCGTTCAGCTTGGGGCAATCCGTGATTTTGGAGCCGTTTTCCATTTTGAAGGATTTGGCATCACCCGCACAGTAGATTATGCTGCCGCTGGAGATTTTCTCAATCAGTGCGGTGGAGGTCAGCGTTCCCTCTGCGTTGTTGCGCAGATGAATTACGATGCCGTTATTCGCCTGCCACATTGCGCTCTTGTTTGCGGCAATGCTGCTGATGGCGCCGCCGATCTCAACCTTCCCGCCGTCTGCATAAACTCCACGACCGTCCATATTCCGGATCTTCGAGCCTTCCTCCATCACGAGTGTACCGCCCTGAAGCCAGATCGCACCTGCCGGACCGACTGAGTCTGCCCCAGAGCCTTTTGTTCTTGTATAACCAGTCAGGGTATCCTCTATCACACTGCCGCTTTCCATGACGATTTTTGCCTGGTCGGTGGCGCGCACAGCGGACATGCCGCCAAAGTTGCGCAGCACAGCATCCTTACCCAGCGTCACGGTGCAGGGCACAGTGGCGTTGGAGGCAATGATAGCGTCCTGCACATAAACCGTATTATCCCCGTTGCCGTCACCGCTGACAGCCTGTGCGAATACAGTACCCTCGTGCATCCCTGCATCGTTCAGAACGATGTCGGAAAGAGTCAGGCCGACAGAACTCGCCGATGAAGACTGAACCTCGATCATGGCGGGATTATACCAGCTGCGGGCTGTGTCACTTTGCTGCTTAAAATCAGCGCTGCGTGTAATGGTATAAGGACCACCTTCTCCACTGGTGATTTTAAGACTCTTATCGTAAAAACGAGCACACTGATCCATGGTCAGATCACTCATGACATAGATCGTTGTACCATCAGCCGCAGCATCGACCGCCTTAGCCAGCGTGGCGAAGGGGAGATCTTTTGTGCCGGTATTCTGTTCGTCGTTACCGGTGCTGCTGACATAGATCTCCGCAGCATCATTCTGTGCTGCCGGATTCGCTGCCTTCGGCGCATTTTTCTGTTCTCCATATTCGGACAACAGCTCCTCGTTGACGGTTTGTTCCTCCCATGCGGAAGTCGGAGCCTCTTCCACCGACTCAGGGGTATTACCCAACTCCATCGGAAAAGCGGGAGCAGGCAGTAACCCCATCACCAACGCAGCGCAGAGTAAGACACTTAACAACAATTTTCGCATAAAACATTCCCCTTTCTATTCTTTGTTTTGTGTTCCGTTGTAACTGCAATCGTCCGATGAATCGAAAATCATAATTGGGCAATCGTCTAACCTTTACATGAACATCCGCTTGTCCATCGCCGTTATCAAGTTCTCCTTCTGCAATTATTTTGCGGCACAACGGTGCAAATGGTACAAAACTCCTCCCCCCAAGTGCATAATTTTAGTATGGCATATTCTTATCAACTTTTCAACCGTTTTTTTGGAAATTCACGCTACAAACACAAAAAGTCCGTCTGCCGCAACGAAAAAGAGGCTCATGGAAAGCCTTGTATCGGGTTCTTTTTAAACCGCAAACATTGCGGGAGAAGGTAATTGCACCTTCTCCCGCATTTTGGTAATTGTGCTGTTCTTCTTCGCTGTCCGCCAGAAAGCTGATAGGGCCGCGGGGAGAGGACGGGGTTGCTTTTTGCGGCGCGTGGTAGGATAAGAAAAAAACAAGAGAGGAGTTGAGAGGATGAACCTGATTTCCTGCTGAATGTTGGCACGATACGGCATCAGCCCCAAGCGCTCCGCTTCCCTGCTGGACACCTTCTCCTGCATCTTTCAGGGCATCATCCCCTACGGCGCCCAGATGCTGGTGGCCATTTCCACCTGCGCAACCCTCGGCTACGCCATCAGCGCCTTTGACATCATCCCCCTGCTGTTCTATCCCTTCCTGCTGTGCCTGTCCAGCCTGCTGTTCATCCTGTTTGACAAGAAATAAAGCGTCTCGTTTCGTGTGCTTACAGCGAGAGCCCACCTTCTCAAGAAGGTGGGCTCTCGCCGTAATGCTTCCGTGATACCTGTATAACGCGGTGCTGTGGCCGCTGTCCGCTGAAATCGCCATGTAAAAAAGACAGCTTCCAAGGGATATAGGTTTAAGCGCGGCAAATGCTCCGGCACACACTCTGCCAGAAGCCGCCGGTTGGCTCCCCCTTATTCTTCCTTCAGGTGCTCCTCCATCCAGTGCAGGATCTCGCTGAGTCGGCTGATGCGGTTGGAGGGCTTTCCCTCTCGGCTCAGGCCGTGGTTCTCGCCGTAGAACATGCACAGCTTGCTCTCCACGCCATGGAGCTTGAGTGCCGCGAACATTTCCAGACCGTTGGCCAGCGTGCAGCGGTAATCCTTATCTGCGTGAATAAAGAGTGTGGGCGTCTTAACACGGTCGGCATAGGTGAGGGGCGACGCCTTCCACAAACGCTCCGGATGCTCCCAAATGGTGCCAAGCTGCTGGTCAGGCACATAATAGTAGCCGATATCCGAGAGGAGATAATCCCCCATATAGTTGGCAATGCTTCGCTGGGACACGGCACAGCGGAAACGATCCGTGTGACCGATGACCCAGTTGGTCATAAAGCCGCCATAGGAACCGCCGGCAACGCCCATTCGATCTGCGTCGATTTCGGGATACCTCCGCAGAACCTCATCCGTGAACTCCATCAGATCCTGGAAGTCTACCTCTCCGTACTTGCCCTGAAGATCGGCAAAGGCATTTCCCTTGCCGCAGCTTCCTCTTGGGTTGCAGTAGCATACGAAAAAGCCGGAGGCCGCCCAAAGCTGCATCTCATGGTGGAAGCCCGGGCCAAATACCATCTTCGGCCCACCGTGAATATGAAGGATGCCCGGATACCGCTTGCCCGGCTCGTAGCCCACCGGCTTCATCACGAAGCCGTCGATATCCACGCCGTCCGTGTTGGTAAAGGTAAGCCGCTCCGGCGTGGAAATGGTCACGCCCTCCAGTGCAGCTCCGTTGAAATCCGTCAGCTGCTCCAGCTGGCCGCCATCCCAAAGGTACACCTCAGGAAGCTTCAGACCCACAGCCGCGGAAAAGAGGAACCTCTTTCCGTCCTTAGTATCGAAATCAATGAGGTAGTCGTCGCCGCCGAAGAGCGTCTGTACACCGGTTTCCCGCGTCCATACACACAAGCTGGAGCCCACGCCGTCCGTGTTGAGGAAATACAGCGTCTCGCCCACCATTCTCTGTCCCGTGACGGAGCCGGAGAAGCAGTCGGTGACCACCGCGGAGTCGACCCGGCGGTCATAGCGGCCCAGATTTTCCTCGCCATTTTCGTCCACCACAAAGAATGTGGGGTGCTCGTACACGCCATAGTCCCGCATGACCAGTCCCAGACAGAGCGCCTTCCGGCCTAAGTACCCCACATAGTCGATGCTGTATTTGTCGGGCGTGATCAGCGTCTCCGTCTCGTTCCGCTCCGCATCCCAGCGATACATTCCCTCGGTGACCGGTTTTACATCCCGGAAGGGGAACGCAGTGAAGAGCACCTGACCGGGCCGGACATTCACATGATTCACATCATAGTCCTCCGGCGTGATCCGGCGATATTCTCCGGTAGCCTCCAGATAGAGAAACAGCGTAATTCTGGTCTGATTAAACATCCCAACCCCGTTCTCACACAGGGGTAATTCCGTCAAAACCTTATAGCCCTTGGTCTGCTGACGGCGAACGAGCTCCTTCTCCAGCGCCTCTCCCGTCAGCTCCAGAAGATTCGGCCGGTCCAAATGGGTCTCGCCCGTGAAAACATAACGGCCCTCGTCCATTTTCCAGAGCCCGGATACGGACATGGGGAGACGGAATGCCTCGCACTCTTCGCCTGTACATACATTCAGGCGGTGATACACCGTCCACTCTTCCTCAAATCCCCGTGCCCGCATAGCTTCGTCCAGCTCTGTGGTTTTATAGAGAATATGGGTGTTATCCTCCCAAACCGCCTGCCGCTGGTGGTCTCCTCTGGTAATCTGCCGGCTCTCTCTGCTCTCCAGATCATACAGCCACAGATTCCACCGGTAGCCGTCCCCTTCCCTGTCGACCTCCTTGAGTGCAAAGGTCAGATATCTGCCGTCCGGAGACAGCTCCAGTGCAGAAGGATACCGATACTTGGCAAAATCCGTCAATGCCAGCTTCTTCATACCTGCGTCCCCTCCTTTTCCATCACCTTGAACGTCTCATAAAGCATCCGCGTGCCAAATCCGATGCCGCCCTTTGTATAGATTCCCTCGCATTCGGTGGTCCAAGCGGTACCGCCGATATCCAAGTGGATCCAAGGCGTCTCCTCGACAAACTCCTTAACGAACATGGCGCCCACCGTGGCATATCCACCCACGCTGGAGCCCATCGCACTGTTTTTCAGATGGGCCACACGAGAGTCCAGCACCCGGCGGAGATTCTCGTCACAGGGCAGCTCCCACATCCGCTCACAGGCGGCGGCGGCGCCCTTCTCCACCTGCGCGGTCAGGGCCCGGTTATTGCTAAAGGCTCCGCACCGGCGATTTCCCAGCGCCGTCTGAATACCGTCGGTGAGCGTGGCAATATCCACGATGCGATCCACGCCGCAGCACTGCTTGGCATACGTCACGGCATCGGCCAGAGTGATACGGCCCTCGGCATCGGTGTTGTTCACCTCGATATACCGCCCGGACATGGAGCGGATCACATCGCCCGGCACATAGGCCGTGGCGGAGAGCTTATTCTCGCAAGCCGCCACCACACCGGTAATATTGATCCGAAGGCCCCGCTTCTGCGTCGCCCACAGGGCGCCCATCACGGCGGCCGCGCCGCTCATATCATGCTGCATGGTTTCCATAAACTCAGACGACTGGAGGGAGTATCCGCCGCTGTCGTAGGTAAGGCCCTTGCCGATCAGTCCCAGGCGGCTCTCCACGTCCTGTGCACCGGTATACTCCATGACAATGAGCTTAGGCTCGTAAATCGAGCCCTTCCCGACCTCCAGAAAAGCGGTGAGCCCGATGCGCTCCACCTCATCTCTGCCGTAAACGGTCACCTTCACGGGCGTCTCCTTAAAAAGCTCCTGCGCCGCCTGCGCCAGCTTGGCGGGGGTAAGCACCGTGGGGGGCTCATTGATCAGATCCCGTGCGATACAGGTGGCCTCAGCAGACACCTCCGCCTCTACCAAGGCGGCCTCGTAGCGCTCCGGCATCTCGCAGAGAAACGCAGCCGTTTCGATCCCCGGCGCCGCAGGGGTCGTCTTGTACTTGTCAAACCGGTAGCCGGTAAGAGCGGCAGCCTCTGCCGCCTTTTGGAAGAGCGCCGGCGTGAACTGCGGACACAAGCCCCGCAGATCGGTACACACCGCACGCAGATCCAGCTCCTGACACTGACGATACACCTTGGCACAGCTCTCCAGCACCTGCTCCAGGCTCCAGTCTTTCCCCAGACCCAGCAGGAAAATTTGGGTCAGCACGCCCTCTGAAAGAACAGAAAAGCGGAAAATCTCACCCGTTTTCCCTTCAAAGCGCCCCGAGGCACGAACTGCGGCAAGCTCCTGCTCCCAAGGTCCCTGATAGCTGTTCAGGTTGCCTTCTCCCAGCGGGACCACCACACCGTCCCATGCTCTGGCGTCATACTTTTTCACAAGTTGTAGTTCCATTTTTTCTTCCTCCTTCTGGTCTATTCCATGATAGAAAATTAAAAAGCGGGGGCGGCTATGCCGCCCCCGCAGGGGTATGCGAGGTGATCCACCCGCGCTAAATCCCCTTTTTTACAGCAGATGGCAGGCTGCGAAGTGTCCGGGCTCCACCTCTTTGAGCTCCGGTTTCTCCCGTGCGCAGTCCGGGCAAGCCACAGGACAGCGGTCATGGAAGGGACAGCCGGAGGGCAGATGGATCGGGCTGGGAATCTCTCCACGCAGCTCCTGAGATTCGGCAATACTGCCCTCATCAATCGTCGGCGCAGCGGAAAAAAGCGCCTTGGTATAGGGGTGAACCGGGTTGGAGAACAGCAGCTTCTTCGGAGCCCGCTCCACAATAGTTCCCAGATACATGACACCCAAGCTGTCGCTGATGTGCTTGACCACGCTCAGATCGTGTGCGATGAACAGATAGGAAAAATGAAATTCATCCTTCAGATCCATGAGAATGTTCAAGATCTGAGCCTGAATGGACACATCCAAAGCAGATACCGGCTCATCCGCTATGATAAATTTAGGCTCGACCGCCAACGCCCGGGCTATGCCGATGCGCTGACGCTGACCGCCGGAAAACTGATGCGGATACCGGTTGGCCTGCTCAGAGCTGAGTCCAACACGCTCCAACAGATGAATCGCCTTCTCCTCCGCCTCCGCCTTGCTGCTGCACAGCTTGTGGAACAGCATCGGCTCGGTGAGGATCTCCATGATCTTCTGCCGGGGATTCAGAGAGGCATAGGGATCCTGAAAGATCATCTGCATCTCTCGACGGATGGGGCGCATCTCCTGCGGCTTGAGCCGGGTGATATCGCGTCCGTCGAATATGATCTTGCCGGACTTTGGCTCGATCAGCTTGATGATGGTGCGGGCCGTGGTAGACTTTCCGCATCCGGACTCTCCCACCAGGCTGAACACCTCGCCCTCCTCCACATCAAAGCTGACGTTGTTGACCGCATGAACCACTCGATTTTCCAGTGAAAAATGGCCGTTTTTGAATTTTACCTTATCCAGAAAATCCTTGGTGAGATTGAACTCCTGCACCAAATTCTCCACCTGAAGAATCTTACTCATGGCTCTCGCCTCCTGTCAGCGGAAAGTGGCAAGCCGCACAATGCCCCGGGCCAACCTCATGGTTTTCAGGCGCCACGGTACGGCAAATATCCTGGCAGTATTTGCATCTGGGAGCAAAATAACATCCTTGGGGCAGATCCAGCATACTGGGAACCATACCCGGAATGGATTCCAGACGTTTTTGCTCCTCTCCCATTCTGGGGATGGAGTTAAGAAGTCCCTCGGTATACGGATGGCTGGGGCGGCGGATCACGTCATCCCGGGAGCCGCTTTCCACGATTTTGCCGCAGTACATCACAATGATGCGATCCGCCATCTGGGAAACCACCGCCAAGTCATGGGTAATCAGGATGAGAGAAGCATCCTGCTCCTTCACCAGCTTATCCATGAGCTTGAGGATCTGCGCCTGTATGGTCACATCCAGGGCAGTGGTAGGCTCATCGGCGATGATGAGCTTCGGATTGGCAGCCAGGGCGATTGCAATGATGACCCGCTGCCGCATACCGCCAGAAAACTGATGGGGGTAGGATTTCAGCCGATCCTCAGGATTGGGGATACCTACCATATGCAGCAATTCCACACAGCGGGCGTGCTTTTCCCGTTTGGTCATCTGCTTCTGGTGGAGGTCCAGCATCTCGGTGATCTGCTTCTCAATGGTATAGAGCGGGTTCAGGGAGGTCATCGGATCCTGGAACACCATGGAGATCGCCTTGCCTCGGATCTTCATCATTTCCCGCTCGCTCTTTTTGCTGATGTCCTCGCCCTGGAAAAGAATCCCGTCCGATTCCACCACACCGGGCGGCTCGATCAATTTCAGAATGGAAAAGCTGCTAACGGATTTACCGCTGCCCGACTCGCCCACGATGCCCAGCACCTGTCCCTCATCCAGGGAAAAGCTAATGCCGTCCACCGCCTTGACCACACCGCGGAAGGTGTGGAAATAGGTCCGCAGGTTTTCCACCTGCAGCAGTGTTTCGCTCATCTCGCTCCCCCCTTACTTCAGCTTAGGATTGAACTCATCGCGCAGGAAATCTCCCAGAAGGTTGATTCCGAACACAATCAGCATGATGTAGAGACCCGGCATCACCGCGATCCACCAGTATCCGCTGAACAGCACGTCGAAGCCGTTCTTGACCAGCATGCCCAGAGAGGGTTCCGTGACCGGAACACCTACGCCCAGAAAGCTCAGCGTGGCTTCCGCCAGAATAAGGCCGCCCACCTTCATCGTGGAAAGAACGATGACGGTGGTCATTACGTTGGGCAGCACATGCTTGGCGATAATCAGGATATTGGGGAGGCCAATGACTCTGGCCGCATCTACATATTCCATCTGCTTCACCGTCAGCACCTCGGCGCGGACGGTACGGATGTATGTGACACATCCGATGATCGTAAATACGACCAGCAGCTTGCTTACGCCCCGTCCAAACATGGTCATGATGAAGAGTGCCACGAGGATATCGGGAAAAGAGAGCAGGATATCTGCCAAACGCATGATGACAGCGTCTACCTTTCCACCAAAATAGCCAGAGATCAGTCCCAGCGTGATACCTACGGCGCAGGCCAGCAGCGTACCTACAACGCCGATAAAGAGAGAGATACGGCTTCCGTAAATAAGAGAGCTGAAAATATCCCGTCCTTGGCTGTCGGTACCGAAAATAAACCGGGCGTCACCTCCCGCCTCCCATGCAGGCGGCTTGTAGGAATCCGCAAGGGAGAGAGAGGCTACATCATAGGGGTTCTGCGGAGCAAACAACGGCCCGAAAAGGGCAATGAACAGTACCAGTACCACGATCACCGTACCGACGATAGCGGACGGACTGCGCTTGTAATTGTGAAAGAACTCAGACTCAGCGATGCGCCGGAAAAAGCTCTTGTTGGGGGCCGCGCCCTTTTTTTTCATTTCACCCATAGCGCATCACCTGAATTTGATTCTCGGGTCGATGACTGTATACAGAAGGTCGACCACAAAATTGATAAACACAAACAACACCGTAGTCAGGATCAGATAGGCCACAATGACCGGCCGATCCACCGAGTTAATGGAGTCAATAAGAAGCTTGCCGAGTCCCGGCCAGGAGTAGATGGTCTCCGTCACCGTCGTAAAGGCGATAAGGGAGCCGATTTCCATACCGAACACCGTGATAACCGGGATCAGGGCATTTTTCAGGGCGTGTCCAAAGAGGACCTTTCGGGTGGACACACCTTTGGCTCGGGCAAATTTGATATAATCCTGCCGCATATTCTCCATCACACCGGCGCGGGTAAGGCGCACCAGAGACGCGATGTTGGTCACAGACAGCGTAAGAGCAGGCAGGATAATGTACTTAAGTCCACCGGGCGTAAACAGGCTGAAATCCATCCCCAGGAACGGCGCAGTCGCACCCCGTCCCGAGGAGGGGAACCAGTGCAGCTTCAGAGAGAAGATGTAGATCAGCATGATGCCGATGAAGAAGGAGGGCAGGGAAATGCCCAGAATGGAGCCTCCCATCACCAATGTGCTGGATTTTCGTTTGGGGAAAGCGCCCGCATATACGCCCAGTGGGATAGAGATAACGAGCGCCAGCACAACGGATACAAAAACCAGCTCCAGCGTAGCAGGCACCCGCTGGGCGATCAGAGAGAGCGCGTCCACTTTATAGATATAGGACTTGCCGAAATCTCCCTTGAACGCATTGGTAACAAACGATACGTACTGCTCCAGGATCGGTCTGTTGAGCCCCAGTTCTTCTCGAACCTGCTCTCGAACCTCAGGCGGAGCCTTGGGCGAGACCAGCATATTGACGGGATCGCCAATGAAGTTGGCCAGAACAAATACCAGAATGGACACAATGAACAGTGTAACTACCATTTGCGCCAGCCGCTTCAGGAAATACTTGAACATGGTAATACCTCATTTACGGGCTTACACCCTTTTGGTGGGAGGCAGAAGGGAAGATCCCCTTCTGCCTCCTCCCATTGACTGTTCTTATGTGCGCTTAGAAGGTGAAGTCCCAAGCCAGAATATGGTCATCGGCACTGGGGGTGTACTGAATGCCGGCGCGCACGCCGAAGATATTCTCCTTGAAGAACAGGGGAATGTAGGCGGCCTCGTCCCGGGCGATCTGATCTACCTGCTCCACCAGCGCTGCGCGCTTGGCCTGATCGGCCTCAACAGATGCCTGATCCAGCAGCGCATCCACCTCGGCATTGCTGTAATGGCCCCTGTTGCCTTCGCCCATGCCGGCCTTGCCGTCGTAGGTATAGAGCATATCGTTGAAGATGACCATGCCCTCGCCGGAGCCGTCGCCCCAGCCTGACATGAAGAAGGAGGACTGGAGGTTCTCTGCGTCTATCTTCTCATAGAAGGAGGCGCGAGGCAGCAGGTTTACCTCGGCCTTGATGCCCACCTTCTCCAGATAGCTGGCAATGGCCTGAGACACCTGATCGGCGTTCATGTCACTGTCGCTGCGGGCGTCGATGCGGAGATAGAAGCCATCGGGATAGCCGGCCTCCGCCAAAAGCTGCTTGGCAAGCTCGGGATCGTAGGCGGGACGCTCTGCGTCGGCATTATATCCCACACAGATGCTGGGCATATAGGAGTTAGCCACGGTGGCGTAGCCGTTCATGACGGTATCGATGATCGTCTGAATGTCAATGGCGTGGTAGATAGCCTGACGAACCTTCACGTTGAGAAGCGGGTTGGGATCGTCGGTGCCGGCAGAGCCATGCTCATTGAGCAGATCAAAGCCCATGTAGCTGCAGGACAGGCTGGGATTGGTAATGACCTGAACGTTGGAGGCGCTCTTCAGACGGTCCACGTCCATCACGGGGATGTTGGAGATAAAGTCCACCTCGCCGTTGATGAGAGCGGTGGTGCGGGTGGCTGCATTGGCGATCACGCGGAACTCCACGGTCTCTGCATCAGGCAGCTCGCCCCAATACTCGTCGTTGCGGACCAGCTTGATATAGGATTCCTTCACGTGCTCCACCAGACGATACCGACCGGTACCCACAGGGTTCGCGGAGATCTCCTCGCTGGTAAGGCCCTCACAGGTCTCCTTGTCAAGCATCATGATATGGACCAGGCTGCCGGCAAACACGGGATAGGGGATCTTGGTCACCAGCTGCACGGTGTAATCATCCACCTTCTTGACTTCCTGAAGACGCATGAGGTACACGCCCATCTCCAGCGTAGGATCGTTGAGGATGCGCTCAAAGCTGAAGACCACGTCGTCGGCATTGAAGTCGTTTCCGTTGGAGAACTTCACGCCCTGGCGAAGCTTGAACTCCCACGTCACGCCGTCATCCAGAACTTTCCAGCTCTCTGCCAGACCGGGCTTCTTGCTCATGTCCGCATTATAGTCCACCAGAGGGTCGTACAGGTGAGACGCCATCTGCATCTCGGCGCTGCTGTCCTTTACTGCGGGGTCCAGCGAGACAACATCATTCAGCACTGCGATGGTCAGGCTCTTTTTGCCGTCATCAGCGGGGTCACTCTGCTGCGATTTGTCTGCCCCACAGCCAGTCAAGGCCACCGAGAGACACAGAGCTACGGACAGGAACATTGCGATGGTTCTTTTTTTCATAGCTGTTTCTCCTTTAAAAAATTTCTTATCTCACAAGGTGCGTCGTTTACAGGGATTACTGAAGCGACAGACCGTTGATCGCCTTTTCCATCTGCTCCAGAGCCTTTGTCAGGGTACACCGGGGACAGGCCACATTCATGCGCAGAAAAGCCTCTCCCTGCTTACCGAATTCATAGCCGGCGCAGAACGCCACCTTGGCCTCATTGATCATGAAATGCTCCAGCGCCATGCCCCGGTAGGGCAGCTGGGAGCAGTCCAGCCAGACCAGATACGTACCCTCGGAGGGGATCATACGGATCTGAGGAATGCGCTCCCGCAGGAACTGATCCAGATACGCCTTGTTGTCGGAGACGTAGGCGATGGCCTGATCCAGCCACTCCTCGCCGTCGTTGTAGGCGGCTATGAGGGCGGCCATGCCGAAAATGTTGTCCAGCCGCGTCTGGGCAATGGACATCTCCTCGTTGAACTTGCACCGCAGGTCGTCGTCCGCCAGCACCAGGGTGGCCATACCCAGTCCGCCCAGATTGAAGCCCTTGTTGGAGGAGTAGCAGACCATGGAATGGCGCAGCACCTCCTCGCCCAGCAGGCCAAAGGTGGTGTGGGGATGCTCCGGCGGCACGAAGTCGCAGTGGATCTCGTCCACCAGCATGAAGATGTTGTGCCGCAGACAGATCTCCGCCACGCCCTCCAGCTCCTGACGGGTCCATACCCGGCCGGTGGGGTTGTGGGGGCTGGAGAGCACCAGTACCTTCACGCCGGAGGCAGCCTTGGCCTCCATATCGGCGAAGTCGAAGGTGTAGCGCCCGTCCTTCCAGACTAGCGGCGTCTCTACCAGCTTCCGCCCGCCCCGGGTGACCATGTCAAACAGCGGGTCGTAGTTGGGCATGGGGACCATGACCCTGTCGCCGGGCTTGGTGAGGATACGCAGCATCACGTTCAAGGCGTAGATCACGCCGGGAGGCGCAAAGGCCAGATGCTCATATTTGACCTCAAAGCCATGGCGCTTTTTCAGCCAGCCCATCACTGCGTCATAATAGGGCTGCTGGCGCATACCGTAGCCGTAAACCGGATGGGCGGCGCGCTTCTGTACAGCCTCCACAACGCAGGGGGCGCAGGCGAAATCCATGTCCGCCACCCACATGGGGATCACATCGTCCCGGCCGAAATAGTCCATATCGCAGTCCCACTTAAAGGAGAAGGTATTTCTGCGATTGATGGGGGTATCAAAATCGTATCTCATACAGCGCCTCCAACCAGTGCAACGACGGTCCACGGAATGATGGACTCTGCCGCCGCCAGCAGCGCATAGTTTGCAGCTTCCATTACAAATGCCTCCTTAAAAATATAACGTGCAGGGGGGGATGGCATTGAGCCTCCCTTCTGATAACTTTGTAGTTTTTCTGATTATAATTTATCACACTTCCTTTGTCAATCTTGAATAACTTGAATAAGTGCCAAGAAAGTTGATAATTTTTTGTCTAAATTGCTGCCTCGGAAGCTATTTCCGCCTTGGCCTGCAAAAAAAATATTACATCCTCCCACCGCTTTCCAGCATATTAGGGTTGATTTATCCATTCATTTTCGATATACTGACTTTCAGCAGCACTATGTGACAGTTTTTTATCAGGCAAGAATTATTGTTGAGAAAGTAGGGATACAGTGAGCAACTACGCCAGTCTTGAGCGATACATTCCTCTGGTGGAATTTATGGGAAAGATCTGCGGAAAGAATTATGAGATCATCCTCCATGACGTTTCCACGCCGGAGCGCTCGGTGATTGCCGCCTGCAACGAGCATCTCAGCGGCCGCCGCATAGGCGACCCCATGACGGAGTTGGCCAAGGAACTGCTGCGAACCGGAGTCTATCAGGAGCACGACTATGTGGCCAACTACGAGGGCCGCACCCGGGGAGGTAAGCGTTTCGTCTCTTCCACCTATTTCATTAAGGAAAAGGGTCATCTGGTGGGGCTGATCTGCGTGAACCACGATGTGGAAGATATTCTGGTGCTCTCGGAGCATCTTTCCAGCCTGCTCCATTCCTTTTCTCTTCCGCAAGAGGAGGAGAGCTCCGCCTATACCGAAAACCTGGATGATTCCATCCCGGAGCTGTCCAGCAATCTGATCCACTCCACCATCCTCGGCTATGGTATCCCCTCCGATGCCATGCATACCGCCGACAAGCTGGAGATACTCCGCTCTCTGGAAGCGCAGGGCGTATTCCATACCAAGGGCTCCATCGGACAGGTCGCCAGAGAACTGCACATCTCCGACCCCACGGTCTACCGCTACCTGCGGCGTATCCGCAGCGAAGCAACATGATCTTCCGCCGCGGCGCTTCACCCGCAGGCGGGACGCGCTGACGTCTCGATGCGTAAAGCGGCCGGCCAGGAACATCTCATTTAACAGCAGCTATTGGTGGATCCCTGATACTTCCCGATCCCTATGGCTCTGCATTTATTACCATTACGCTTCTGATAAAGGAGGACTCAAGCATGAAATTTTACATTCTTTGTGACATTGAAGGCGTGGCTTCTTTGACCTGCTGGGACGAGGCACGTTCCGCCAACGCCTGCTATGCGCCTATGGCGCGGGAAATGGCGTTGGAGGCTGCCGCCGCAGCCCGCGGCCTTTTCTCCGGCGGAGCCGACGAGGTCGTCATAGAGGATATGCACGGAGACGGCTGCAACATTGACTGCGCCCTGCTCCCCAGAGATGCCCGTCTCCTTCGGGGGATCACCCACGATATTGTGGGCCTTACCGGTATTTTTGACGAGAGCTATGACGGTGTGCTGATGGTCGGCTTTCACGACGCCGCCTCCGCCCCCGGAAATCCCACGTCCCACACGATGGTAAGCTCCCGCATTTTCCGCCTTACGGTCAATGGTGCGCTGTGGGGAGAATTCGAGATGTACGCCCATGCCGCCGCTTACCGGGGCGTTCCCACCCTATTCGCCAGCGGCGACGAGGGGATGTGTGCGGCTGCGGCGCGCACCGTACCCGGCCTGCTGACCGTACCAACCAAATCCGGCCACGGCTACGGCGTTCTGACAAAGACCCCGGAGCTTGTCCGCGAGGAGATCGAGGGCATGATGGCCGAGGCTGTGGCGGCGGCAAAAACAGCCGCACCTCCGGTACTTCCCGATCACTTCCACGTGGAGGTCACCTATGTACACCATTATGACGCCTATGGATGCTCCCACTATCCCGGCGCCAGCCTCATCTCTCCCACCACCGTGGCCTTTGATGCCGATGATTACGGTGATGTGCTGCGCTTTTTCTACTTTGTGATTTAAGAAACGGAGGTATATACTATGGCTGTTATTGCCTATCAATACCGCGGTGATCTGGTGGATCAGATCCACCGGGGACATATCGCGGTAACGGATCACACAGGCCGGATCCTTTGGAAGCTCGGTGATCCGGAGCGTCTTACGTTTGCCCGCTCCTCCGCCAAGCCCCTTCAGGCGATCCCCGTGGCAGAAAGCGGTGCGCTGGAGCATTATGGCATTACCCCGCAGGAACTGGCCGTCATCTGTTCCTCCCACAACGGAGAGCCCTTTCATGTAAAGGCCGTGGAGAGCATCCTGCACAAGGCAGGTCTCTCCCCTGATCAGCTGTGCTGCGGGTCGGAATACCCCATGTATGTCCCCGCCGAGGACGCCTTGAAGATCGCCGGCATCCCCCGGGCGCCCATCTACTGCGACTGCTCCGGAAAGCACGCCGGTATGCTCATCACCGCCCGCCATTTAGGGGAGCCTTTGGAAGGCTATACTGCTTTGGAGCACCCCGTCCAGCAGCGTATCCTCTCGGTGTTCGCTGAAATGTGCGGCGTAGAGACCTCCGATGTCCAGTTGGCCGTGGACGGCTGCGGCGTTCCGGTCCACGCGCTGCCCCTTTACCGGCTGGCACAGGGCTACGCCCGCATGTCCCTCCCCACGCTTTTCGCCCCCACCCGGGCCGCTACCCTCCGGCGCATCACATCCGCCATGACAGCACATCCGGAAATGGTGGCGGGAACCGATCGCATCTGCACCCAGCTGATGGCCGCCTTCGGCGACCGAATCTTCTGTAAATCAGGCGCCAGCGCATTCTATGCCGTGGGCATCAAGGATAAGGGAATCGGCATTGCCCTCAAAATGGAGGACGGCGCCTCCTCCATCGTCCCGTATGCCATCCTCTCGGTTCTCACCCAGCTCGGCGTCATCACGCCGGAGGAAGCCTGCTCTCTGCCCCGCTACCACGACAAAAACCTTTACAACAACCACCACGCCGTCGTGGGCCGCACCGAGCTGGCCTTTCAACTGGAGCAGCTCTGCTAACGGCACGGGCTGCACGCAAAACAGAGCGCATCCGTCCTCTTGCCAGAAAGCAGCATAAACAAAACCACCCGCTTATATGCTCTGCCGTAAGTTCGGCGTGGATGTGAAGAACTTCGCCATTGACCGAATCCCGGGGGAACTGGCTGGCAAGTCCCCCAAGGAAATCCGTGCGGAGCTTTCCAAGACCCGTTCTGCGATGAGCGAGATCGGCTCCCGTGTGTCGGAGGAAATCTACCGTCGCCGTGCTGACAGAAACAAGGAACAGGAAAGATGAGGTGTGAGCGATGAAAGAGGAACGCTATTGTTTCGCTCAAAGAAGCAGGAGATCGAGGATCGTGTTGCAAAGCTCACAGAAGAAATCAAAGGCTTGCAGCCTGAGAAGGAGCAGACAAGCAACAAAGAAGTATATCTACAGCTTTTCGACCCGCAGGAGAGTCTACAAGTGGGCTGACTTGAATGTGAGCGTGTGGATATGAAATGATTGGCGCTATGTGCCGATGGCAGCACAGGCCGCCATCTGCGAACAGCGCCAATAAAAAGTTGACGCAGCAGCGTAGGCAAAACAACGGATATAAATAACGGTCACACAGTCCCTTTGGATTGTGTGACCGTTATTTTTTGCCCATTTTCAGCTGAATACACCGCAAATCAAGCCGTTGGTTTCTCTACAAAATCAGCGGCTTTTTTCGGCTTTCCTCTTGGGCAAGGGTCGCCATGATCGTCAGCCGCAACTCACCATCGCTGTCCATTGTCCAGATATTATCCTCGACGAAATGATTTTCAATTATGCAGCTTTCTCATTGCAAACATCTCAGATTTATGGTAAAATGGGCGGATAAAAATACCCAAGATAAAGCAGGGATTATAGTGAAACGAATCAGAACCGGATTTACATTGATGGAAATGCTGATCGTCATTGCGATCATCGCTGTATTGATTGCGATTGCGATCCCGGTATTTTCATCACAGCTTGAAAAAACCAGAGAAGCGACGGACCTTACAAATGTACGCTCTGCTTATGCACAGGTATCCGCAGAGGCACTGCTCGGAAATTCGGAGATCACCGTGACGGTTGACCTGACGCAGAAGCAGGCTGACTGGCAATCATTGGATCCCGTGGACATCGGCGGTATCGTCCACTACAAAAAGCAAGGGGACACGGATAATTGGAAAGGCGTTGCTGCGCCGAACGGAACCTGCGTTGTGTCATATCATGAAGATTACGGAATCATTCTCACTTGGAGCGGAAAGGCCGACCCGACTACACCTGAATACCCGTTTAATACAAGCGTAACGGATTTCTTCTCACTTCTATATGATACAGCTTTCTGGAAAAACGGCAGCATGAAAAACAATACAAATTTTGAGTTTGACTCCAGATGTCCAGACTCGGAATATGTTCCGGCTATTTCCGAAGCGATCAAAAAGCTGGACAACAGTCTTTTACAGCAGCCGGACTGTACCTGGGCCTATCTTGGCAGCGGAAAAGATGGGCAAGAGGCAAAGCGGTATCTCTTCTGGACCTCTCTGAACACTGACAAAGTCGGCGCCGGAAAGAGCATCCCCGTAATCATCCAAACCGGTGACGGAAAATATTATGTTTCCGAAACCACGACCGGCAAGCGGAATGGCAAAGACTATGTCACCATCTCGGAATCGCTTACGCCGAACCAGTATACGCAAACCCTGAAAAAAGGAAAAGAATATTCCTCCTTGGAAGCAGCCTACGATGCCTATCTCAAGGCCTTGGAGCAATATGATTCGGTTCGCCAGCCTTAAGGTGCTTTGTCCCGCTATAACCGCTGATGCTGGGAAACGTCTTATTTCAAATCGAAGCTGCTGAATTGACGTGAGGTCATTTTCATGTGGCTGTTCTATAAAACAGGATTCCAGAAGCAAATGGTATGTCCGTTATCGGGCTGGATCGTTTACAAATGGGGATGTGCCGTTAAGACACATCCCCATTTGTTTTTGTGTCCGCTTTGCAGATAGATTCTACTTGTATGTTACCGGTTTTCTGTCTGAAACGTCGTATACCCCTTATAATAACTGTGGTCAATACCCTTTACAAAGACTTGCGGCTATGCCGTGTGCCGATAAGACAGTAATCTGAGAAAACTACAAAATCGGCATCTGCCAAGCAGGATTGGACAACAAAACAGGCGGCACTCAACTTCGGTTGGGTG
>OLVR01000351.1_pt1 | contig 62609 bp, 33 predicted proteins | sample 1673261 | NCBI WGS metagenome assembly OLVR01 (sample SAMEA3178938, study PRJEB25190) | human gut metagenome | biome: human gut; feature: human-associated habitat; material: faeces | place: Austria | collected 2013 | reverse complement strand
CGTTCGGCTGCATCATGGCCAACTTCCCGAATACCGGGTTTGAAGATGAAATGGGCGTCATGATGGCTATTGGATTTGGGATCAAGTATGAAATTTTCCCGCCCCTTATTTTCATGGGGGTAGGTGCCATGACGGATTTTGCACCGCTTATTGCAAACCCAAAGACCATGCTTCTTGGCGCAGCTGCCCAGATCGGCGTATTCGTTGCATTGGCAGGCGCTATGATGCTCGGCTTCAATGTGCAGGAAGCGGCATCCATCGGCATCATCGGCGGTGCTGACGGTCCGACCGCGATTTATCTGACATCCAAACTGGCACCGCATCTCTTAGGTGCTATTGCCGTGGCAGCATACAGCTACATGTCCCTGGTTCCGCTCATCCAGCCGCCAATCATGAAAATGTGCACGACCAAGGAACAGAGAAAGATCAAGATGGTCAACCTTCGTCCGGTAAGTCACTTTGAAAAGGTGGTATTCCCGATTGTCGTAGCCATCGTCGTATCCCTGCTTCTGCCTCCGGTAGCGGCGCTGATGGGATGTCTGTGTCTCGGTAATCTTTTCGAAGTATCCGGAGTAACGGCAAGATTGTCCGACACCGCGCAGAATGCGCTGATCAATATCGTCACCATTTTCTTGGCGACAGGCACAGGCTTGACAATGTCCGGCGACAAATTCCTCCGTCTGGAAACGATTGAAATCATCGTGCTCGGTCTGATTGCCTTTGCGGCAGGCACGGCAGGCGGCGTACTTTTTGGCCAGATCATGAGAATTGCTTCGGGCAACAAGATCAACCCGCTCATCGGTTCGGCAGGCGTATCGGCTGTACCGATGGCAGCACGTGTATCCCAGATAGTCGGTCTGAAAGACAACCCGTCCAACTACTTGCTGATGCAGGCCATGGGGCCGAACGTAGCAGGGGTTATCGGCACTGCCGTAGCAGCAGGCACCATGCTGGCACAGTTCGGAGGCTGATTAGTATAGCTGATGAGTCTGATTGAATTAAAACGAAAACGCTCCTTTACGGGGGCGTTTTTTGCTGTGTAAATTGTGTAAATTTTGAAAAGGAATTGGGGGAATGGGACGGTTGGAGTGACGGGGCGCCGATCCTTTCGTCCTCAAAGCTTTAGCGTGATAGCTCCTTTGCTGACGCTTTGGATGATTGGCGGAAGCCGGAAATCAGCTAATAAAAAAACAGAAAAGATTCACTTTTCCGTAAAATGTCATTTAGGATGGAGGTAAGAATGCTTTGTGAGAAGAACGGGAAACGGAATAGTGAAACAGAGCGAAGAATCTATGCCTCTGGTGACAAGCTTACGGCTTCCCTCACCACGGTAACAGATCCTTCGCTGCCGCTCTGGATGACGCCTTTCGTTCTCCGTCATCATGACGTTTTCCGTTCCCTATCGTTAGTGACGTGCTTTCCCAAAATCGTCATTCAGAACGGGGGCAAGAATGCCGTGTGGGAAAGACGGGAAACGGGACAGTGGCACGAAGCGAAGAATCTATGCCTCTGATGATATTTTACTGGCTTTCCTCACCACGGTAACAGATCCTTCACATTCGTTCAGGATGACGCCTTACCAATTTTCCTCACCACAGGTATAGGTCCTTAGCATTCGCTTTGGATGACGCCTTTCGTTCTCCGTCATCATGACGTTTTCCGTTCCCCATCGTTAGTGACGTGCTTTCCCAAAATCGTCATTCAGAACGGAGGTAAGAATGCTGTGTGGAAAAGACGGGAAACGGGACAGTGGCACGAAGCGAAGAATCTATGCCTCTGATGACAGCTTACGGCTTTCCTCACCACGGTAGCAGATCCTTCGCTGCCGCTCTTAGCTTCTAGCTGCTAATAGCGATTGACTATCTGAATTCGACAAATCGACTGCCTATACGGAACAGTTATTCCTGCTTTGCTTTTGCAAGGATGACAGGCAAGGAGAGGGTCATAAATACAGATCTGTCTTCTGCATAGCCCTGATGACACTAAGCGGTATACCCGTCGGGAACGATATTCAAGGCGGGCGGTGATCAACCGATATTTTGCCGGGGATTCCGTTTTTGATTATTAAATCGATTTTTATTCATATATAAAAAGCATAAAAGTGTTGTGAAGGCGTATAAATAAAATATTGCAATTTGAAGAAAGATAAAATATTATATAGATAAAAGTGAATATGATATAGATTCTCATATTTATTTTTATCTATTAATGAAAGGATGTGCTTTATGCAGGAAGGAATCAATAATTTATTTGCAGGTGCTGTTTTTCTGGCCGGTGTGCTGTCCTTCTTTTCGCCCTGTGTATTTCCGCTTCTGCCGGTTTACTTGGGAAAGCTGGCGGAGGATCCCGGGACGAGGTCGTTTTCTTTTTTCGGACTGAAGGTATATGTATCTCCGCTGGTAAAAACTGTTTTCTTTATTACGGGACTATCGACGGTATTTTTCAGTCTCGGGTTTGGGACCGGTTTTTTCAGCCACATTTTTTATCATCCCTATACGCCGTATGTCATGGGTGGTATCGTCATACTTCTCGGGCTGCATCAGATGGAGCTGATTAATATTAATTTTCTCCAGCGGCAGAAGAAGATCGAGCTGGACGGGAAGCGTCAAGGCGGTATTCTCGGCGCGTTTCTTCTGGGGCTGACTTTCAGCTTCGGCTGGACGCCCTGTGTGGGACCTGTGCTGGGGGCGGTGCTTGCTGTGGTGGCTTCTGAAAATGGAAGTGCTCTGTATGGCGGTCTTTTGATGGCGGTGTACGCTGCGGGGATGGCGGTCCCTTTTCTGATTCTGGCAGTGGCATCTTCCTGGCTTTTGAAGTACAGTAGTCACGTGAAGCGCCATATGGTCTTGCTGAAAAAGATTGGCGGCGTGCTGATCATTCTTATGGGGATCCTGCTTATGCTTGGCAAGCTGGATATGCTGGCGGCAGTTATTTCTTGAAATATTTCACAGATTTGTAAACAGGAGGTTTATCATGATGAAAATTTCTTATAAAAAGTTTGGGGCGTTTGCGGCAACAGCCGTTTTGGCAGGGATTCTGGCGGGATGCGGATCCGGTATGAATGCGGATGCAAATGACATGGCCCGCCCCGCGGCGATGCAGCAGGAAAAGGCAGCCGGCCGCACACAGAATTTTATGGATGCAAAGGATGCGGATTTCATGCTGACCGATGTAAATGGAAAGGAACACAGACTTTCCGATTACAGGGGGAAAAAGGTGTATATCAAGTTCTGGGCTTCCTGGTGTTCTGTATGTATGGCTACGCTGGCTGATACGGATATGCTGGCGGGAAGTGACGATAAGGATTTTGTCGTTCTTTCCATTGTGGCGCCCGGATTTGGCGGTGAAATGAAAAAAGAGGATTTCGTAAAATGGTATAAAGGTCTCGGCTATAATAATCTCCCCGTGCTTCTTGACGAAGGCGGCGCGGTGACGAAGAAATACGGTATTCGTTTCTATCCGTCGGCGGCTCTGATTGATACAGAAGGAAATGTGAAGATGCTCCGTCCGGGGCATATGAGCAAAGAATCGCTTGCCATGGAGATGAAGGGGATTTCGTAAAGGAGGATTATGATGAGAACGGCAGGAATTTTAGGAAGTTTTGCGATCATTGCGGCAGCCGGTTTCGGCTGGTATTCGATGGCAATGACTCCATCTTCAGGCAGCGGGGAAAAAGCGCCTGTGGGGGTAAGCCTTGAAGAAAGTATGAAGAAAGAAATGGCGGTAGAAACGGTGAATAAGGAAAATTTACGGGATATGTACCTGGCGGGAGGCTGTTTCTGGGGACTGGAGGAATATTTTTCCCGTGTGGACGGCGTAGTGGACGTGGTTTCCGGTTATGCCAACGGGAAAACGGACAAGACGGATTACGAACATATAGGGCAGACAGATCACGCGGAAACGGTTCATATTTCTTATGATGCTTCCAAAGTTTCCTACAGGGATCTGCTGCTTTACTACCTCCGGGTGGTGGATCCTACAAGTGTGAACCGTCAGGGAAATGACCGCGGGCGCCAGTATCGGACGGGCATTTATTACACCACTGATGAAGAAGGGGCGGTGGCTCGGGAAGTACTTGATGAAAAGCAGAAATCCCTTTCCGGTAAAATCGCTATCGAGGTGGAACCGCTCCGTCATTTTGTGCCGGCGGAAGAGTACCATCAGGATTATTTAAAGAAGAACCCCGGCGGGTACTGCCATATCGATGTAAGCAGGGCGGCGGATCCGGTGATTGACGGCTCCCTGTATCCGAAGCCTGACGAGGAAACCCTCCGCAGCCTTTTAACGGCAGATCAATATGCTGTCACGCAGGAAGGCATGACGGAAAGAGCTTTTTCCAATGAATATTTCGATAAATTTGACCGCGGCATTTATGTAGATGTGGCGACGGGAGAGCCGCTCTTTTCCTCCCGTGACAAGTTCGAGTCGGGCTGCGGCTGGCCGAGTTTCACGAAACCGATTTCTGCCGATGTGGTAAATTACAAAGAAGACCTGAGCTATAATATGCGGCGTACAGAAGTGCGGAGCCGTATGGGAGAATCCCATTTGGGGCATGTGTTTGATGACGGTCCCCGGGACAGAGGCGGTCTCCGGTACTGCATCAACAGCTTGGCGATCCGGTTCATTCCCGAAGCGGATATGGAAAAAGAAGGCTACGGTTATTTGTCCGGCGTTTTATAATTTTAAGAAATATTTTTGACTAAACCGTGCCTTGCGGTATAATATATAAATTGGTAAAGCAGTTATACTTAAAAGGCAGGGTAAAAATATGCAGATGATTGATTTGTCCGGCGTCAAGGACTTCAATGCCGCTCGTTTCCTCATTTATTGGCTGGTAGCAACAGTCATTGCCATTCTCGTGGCATACAATATCGACCCTCAGAAAAAGCTGGTCTGGTTCAGACAGCGCAGTGACAACGGGTTCATGGTCCGCCGCGGCTGGTTTGGGAATTTCAGCCTGCTCGGCGTCCCCCGTTCCAAGATGGGCTTTGCCATTACGGCAGGTATTTTCATCGGGGCGGGTATTGTGTGGGCGCTGCTTATCTTTATGATTCTTCCGGTACTCGGCTATCATGTGTAAGCCTTGTTTTTCCTTATTAAGTAAATATGTTTTCTGCGTATGGCACAGGGGCAGGAAATAGTATCGGACCTGGTATTTTCCGGGTCCGTTTTTTGTAAGGCTGTTTATTTGCGGGGAGAGATTTATGACAAGCACGGAAACAATTTTTAAGGAACTTTTTGCAGGGGTTATGGAAATGTCGAATCCCGCTGTCTGGACTATGTTCGCCATCGGCGGGATTCTGATCTGGCTCGGAGTAAAAAAGGATTATGAGCCGGTGCTCCTCTTTCCTATGGGGGTGGGCTGTATATTGGCAAATATACCGGGGCATTTTGCCGTTATCCCGGTGGGAGGCGGGGAGCCGGGCTTTTTGCAGGTTCTTTATGAAGCGGGAATTGCCAATGAGCTGTTTCCTGTCATGATTTTTGTGGCGGTAGGCGCGATGTGTGATTTTACGCCGCTTATCCGCCAGCCTTATGTCATGCTTTTTGCAGCAGCGGCCCATTTAGGTATTTTTGCAGCGGCGCTTCTGGCATCAGCTTTTGGATTTCCTTTCAACCAAGCGGCGGCGATTGGCATCATCGGCGCGGCGGACGGTCCGACGACGATTTTTGTGGCGCAGAAATTTGCTACAGAACTTCTGGCGCCCCTCACGGTGACGGCATTCTGCTATATGTCCCTTGTCCCGATTATCCAGCCGCCTATTATCAGACTGCTGACAACAAAGCGTGAAAGACGTATCCGCATGGCATATAAAGAAGAGAAACCCGTGTCATGGACAGCACGTTTCCTTTTCCCCTTTATGGTGGTGCTTTTTGCAGGTATTCTGGCCCCTATTTCCGTACCGCTCATCGGCGCGCTCATGTTCGGAAATATGCTGAAAGTATCGGGCGTTGTGGATTCTCTGGCAAGTACGGCACAGAATGAACTCGCCAATCTGGTGACACTCTTTCTCGGTATTACGGTAGGCGCTACGATGACGGCGGAAAATATCCTGACATTTGATGTCCTGAAAATCCTTATCCTTGGTGCGGCAGCGTTCGTTTTCGATACGGTGGGCGGCGTGCTTTTTGCAAAGTTGGCAAATCTCTTCCTGAAACAAAAGCTGAATCCCATGATCGGAGCCTGCGGTATTTCCGCGTTCCCCATGTCGGGGCGCGTTGTTGCCAAGATGGCTTTGAAAGAAGATCCTTCCAATTTCATCATCCAGCACGCCATGGGCGTCAATGTGGCGGGACAGGTTGCTTCCGTCGTCGCCGGCGGCCTTGTGCTTGCTCTTATTCCCGTTTTGTCATAAAGGAGGAACTATGTCAAGTTTGGACGCTTCCGTTTATCTTCTGGTTATCGCATATCCCCTGCTTTTCGTAGTGATGGCTGTTTTTATGGGACTGACGTACTTCCTGCGCAGGGTATTTCCCGGAGACTGAAGAAGCGGGATTTCCTTCCGGCCGCGGTTTGCGGGGAGGGAGAAAAAGTTTTATACTGTACCTATGTGAAAATAATTCTCTTTTAGGAGGCAGAAATGAAAGAAACATACAGCAGAAGCAAATCCGTTTGGCAGCGGATGAATGCCCGTGAGCGCAAGGCCGCCATGGCATACGGTGAAAAATACAAGGCGTTCCTTGATACGGCACGCACGGAAAGACTGGCGGCAGCGGAAATTATCCGCCGTGCGGAAGAAAAGGGATTTAAACCTGTCTATACCATGAAGTCGCTCAAAGCGGGAGACAAGGTATATTGGAACCAGAAAGATAAATCCGTTATTTTAGCGGTGATTGGGAAAGAACCCGTCTATGAAGGCATCAAAATCGTAGGATCCCATATTGATTCGCCCCGTCTGGATCTGAAAGCCAATCCGGTTCATGAACAGGACGGCATTGTGTACTTCCGTACCCACTATTACGGCGGGATTAAGAAATACCAGTGGACCTGCATTCCGCTGGCGCTCATCGGCGTGGTATTCACGAAAGACGGTAAAAAAGTGGATATCAATATCGGACTGAAAGACAGCGATCCCGTTTTCTATGTATCCGACCTGCTTATCCATATGGCACAGGACCAGATGAAAAAGACTCTGGCGGAAGGGATTACCGGAGAACAGCTCCAGGCTGTCGCGGGTACTCATTCTGAAGAAGGGCAGACACCGAAAGACGCCATCATGACGCTTTTGAAAAAGGAATACGGAATTGAAGAAGAAGACTTCGCTGCCGCTGAATTGGAACTTGTTCCCGCCACAAAGAGCCGCGACGTCGGATTTGACCGTTCCCTCATTGCTTCTTACGGACAGGACGACCGCGTATGTTCTTACGCGAATCTGGAAGCTATCCTGGACGCAAAACCCGGTGTGAAGACCCAGGCCGCTCTTCTTACGGATAAGGAAGAAATCGGATCTTATGGAAATACGGGAATGGAATCTTCCTATTTCGTGAAATTTGTGATGAAACTCCTTGCGCTGCAGGGACAGGAAAGCCTTCTTGATTTCTATGAAACCATGGAAAACAGCGAGATGCTTTCTGCTGATGTGAATTCCTGTCTTGATCCTATGTTCCCGGAAGTTTCTGAAAAAGACAACGCTTCTTTCCTGGGATACGGGGTTAACCTGACCAAGTACGGCGGTTCCCGCGGCAAGGCAGGCAGCAATGATGCCAATGCGGAATTTTTGCAGAAGGTCAGAAAAATCTTTAATGATGCCGGTGTATGCTGGCAAATCGGTGAACTGGGAAAAGTCGACCAGGGCGGCGGCGGAACGATTGCTTTCATGATGGCGAACTGGGGCGCGGAAGTGGTGGACTGCGGCACGTCCATGCTGTCCATGCACGCTCCCTGCGACCTGCTGTCCAAGGCGGACGCTTACGAAACGTACCTGGCGTACAAGGCATTCTTTGAAAGCAGGTAAGGAAAAGAGGAAATCATCGTCTCGAAAGGGGCGGTGATTTTTTCGTGGGAAATTCCGCTTATCTGTTTCATAAGAGCCCCGTGTATCCCTTGCATGGAAAGAGAGTATTTCTTCTGTTGACTGCCGGCCGGTGCTGCGTTAAGATATCTGACAAGACGATCATGGCAGGATGTTGCAGGAACAGGAAGGACAGCAGTGCAGGAGGAATCGGAATGGATGAACATCAGTCCGGCGTAAAGCTGGAAGAAGCGTTGGAAGCAAAAAAAGAACTTGATGCAAAAGCACAGAAAATACTTGAGGATAAGGAAGCGGACTCCCGTATGAGGACATATACGGGACCGTTAGGCAGGGCGGTAGCCGTACTGCTGTGCGTGTGGACGGCATTCCAGCTGTATTTCACGACCATCGGGGCAATCAGTGCCGTCAATCTGCGGGCGATCCACTGTATCTTTCTTCTTGTCTTTACATTTTTATTATTTCCGACGTTTAAAAAAGAAAAGCGGAAAAGAAAGCTTCCGCCCCTTTGGGACGTGGCGTTTATCCTTTGTTCCGCAGGCAGTCTCCTTTATCTCATTTTGAATTATACCCGTATCGCCCGGACGGGGGGGCGTATTTCCGATATGGAGGTAGCCATTGCCTTAGTCGCGGTGGTTTGCGTTTTTGAAGCGGCCCGGCGGGCATCGGGAAATCTGGCGGTACTTGCAGGAATTTTTCTTGCGTATAACTGGTTCGGTGCGTACCTGCCCGGCTATCTCGGTCATAACGGCTTCACTTTGAAACGCGTGCTGATTACCCAATTCTGGGGAACGCAGGGTATTCTCGGCACGGGTATCGGCGTTTCGGCGACTTACATATTTCTTTTTGTCGTTTTTGGTGCGTTTCTGAAATATTCGGGCTTTTCCAAATTCATTAATGATTTTTCGCTGACCCTTGTGGGAACGACTTCCGGCGGTCCCGCGAAGGTGGCGGTCATCGCGTCGGGCCTTATGGGGATGATTAACGGTTCTGCCATTGCCAATGTGGCGACGACGGGGACGATTACGATTCCGCTCATGAAACGGACCGGATATAAAAGCGAATTTGCAGGCGCAGTAGAAGCGGTGGCCTCTACCGGCGGACAGTTCACACCGCCGATTATGGGGGCAGTCGGTTTTGTCATGGCGGAGTTTTTAAACCTGTCCTACACCTATGTGGCACTGGCAGCTGTCACACCGGCGCTGCTCTACTATATCGGCCTACTTCTGGCGGTTCATTTTGAAGCGAAACGGCTCGGACTTTCAGGGATCGCCAGGGAAAACATTCCCGATGCATTGTCGGTGATAAAAGAACAGGGACATCTTGTTCTTCCCCTGGTGAGTCTTATCGGGCTGATGTTTACGGGATTCACGCCGCTTTATGCAGCGGTTATTTCCATTTTCATCACTGTGGCGGCAAGCTGGCTCCGCAAAGAAACAAGAATGACAGGAGATAAGATTATTGCCGCTGTCATTGAGGGAGCGCGGAGCGCCGTTTCCGTAGGAGTATGCTGCGTCATCATCGGCGTCATTATCGGTACGGTCACACTGACATCCATGGGACTGAACATGGGCTACCTCATTCTGTCTCTTCTGCAGGATAATCATGTGTACCTTGCCGGTTTCCTTGTCATGATCATGTCCGCTATTCTGGGGATGGGCGTTCCCGGCGTCGCGGCGTATGTCATTGTCCAGGCGGTTGCTGTTCCTGTCCTAATCAAAGCGGGGGTATTGCCTCTTATCGCCCACATGTTCTGCCTGATTTATGCCTGCCTTTCCAATATCACGCCGCCTGTGGCCATGTCAGCCTATGTGGCGTCTGGGATTGCCGGTTCCGATCAGACAAAGACGGGACTTATGGCGGTGCGTCTCGGGCTTATCGGTTTTATTATTCCTTTCTTCTTTCTGGATAATCCTGTTCTTCTCATCGGTGTCGATCCGGTGGCGACCGCAGTGGAAACCCTTTGGGCCGTTTTCAGCGCGGCGGTGGGGACGTTTGCCCTCGTTGGCGCATTGGAAGGCTGGATTCTATGCAAGTGCGGATGGGCGGAACGGATTGTACTTTTCATCGCTTCACCGCTTCTCCTTTTTCCCGGAACAATGACGGACTTTGCCGGATTTGCAGGGATTGCCGCGGTTATAGGATTCCAGTTCCTGCGGCGGAGAAAAGAAACTTGATTTCCCCCGGCACAGGGGTATACTTATGATAATCATTTATTTTTTGCAGCATGGGAGGATGGAAAAATGAACATGAAACATTTGAAAAAAGCGGTGGCAGTTTCACTGGCGGCTTTAGCCGCCGCAGGGATGATAGCAGGCTGCGGCGGAGAAAAGAAAGCATCGGCGCCGTCATCACAGTCGGCAGCGCAGACGGTGAAAATTAATTTCCCGACGGCTGGTGCATCAGGCGCCCTGTATGCGGTGGGTGCGGCAATCACCAATATGTGGAGCAATAACGTTCCCGGCGTGCAGGCAGCGAGCCAGGCTTCCGCAGGCGGAATTGCCAATCTGAACATGGTTTCCGACGGTGAAGCGCAGGTGTCCATCGCTATTTCCAGCAATGTATACCAGTGTCTCAACGGGACGGACAGTTTCAAAGATCATCCTTATAAAGATTTGAAAGTGATTGCCGGTCTTTACATGAATCCGAACCAGGTGGTGGTCACTGCCAAGTCGGGCATTCAGACTTTGGCGGATGTAAAAGGAAAGCGTTTTGCCGTAGCGTCGGCAGGATCTTCCGTATATAATGAAAGCAATGCCCATTTTACCGCGGCAGGACTGAAATTTCCTGATGACATACAGGCGGAGTACATTACTTTTACCGATGCTGCCGACATGCTTCAAAACGGTTCCATTGACGGCGCATGGATTATGAGCGGCGCTCCTGCTTCCGCCGTCACCCAGGCTTTAACCGGCGGCGCACGCCTGGTAGATATCGATGATCAGCTCGTGAAAGACCTGAAAGCGAAATACCCCTGGTATGCAAGTTATACCATCAAGGCGGGTACCTATCCGAACCAGGACAGGGACGTCCGCACCACGGCGGTTAAAATGGTTATGTTCACCCGCGGGGATATGCCGGAAGATGTGGTGTATAATCTGACGAAGGCACTCTGGGAACATATCGACGAACTGGGGCAGGCACAGAAGAACCTGAAAGGCCTCAAGCCGGAAGACGCAGTGAAAGATATCGCAGGCGTGCCGCTCCATCCCGGCGCTGAAAAATATTACAGGGAAATCGGCGTACTGAAATAAGGAATGGAAAGAAAACATCGTCTTTAGAGGGACGGTGTTTTTCTTTTGAGAATGTCCGGTGAGCATGTACCGGCAGCGAGCATTCTCATTATGACACTTTCCGTTCCCCATTGTTAGTGACGTGCTTTCCCAAAATCGTCATTCTGAACGGGGGCAAGAATGCTTTGTGAGAAGGATGGGAAATGGGATAGTGGCACAGAGTGAAGAATCTGTTACTTCTGCTGACGTCTTCCCAGCTTTCTCATCACGGGTACAGATCCTTCGCTTGCGCTCAGGATGACGATTAGCGTTTCCTATCATTATGACGCTTAACGTTTTCCATCATAGTGATGCTTAATGTTTACCGTCATTATGACGACTTCCATACCCCGGTCATCCAGAGCGGACACAGGAATGCTTTATGGGAATAAGGGAAAAGAGTTATGTGACGAGGAGCGATGAATCTATTACGCTGGTGACATCTTACTGGCTTTCCTTGTCACGGGTACAAATCCTTTACATTCATTCAGGATGACGATTAGCGTTTCCTATCATTATGACGCTTAACGTTTTCCATCATAGTGATGCTTAATGTTTACCGCCATTATGACGACTTCCGTACTCCGTCATTCAGAGCGGACACAGGAATGCTTTGTGGGAATAAGGGAAGGCAGCAATATGACACAAAGCGAAGAATCTGTTACCTTGATGACATTTTACCGTTTTCCTTGCTACGGCAGCCGATTCTTCGCTAATATACATAATGGTGCCTTCTGCCCTGTCAGTCCTGTGACTGCTGCCCTTTGCTAAAGAAAGAGGGGCGCTCAAATTTAAAATATTTTCACCAAAACTATTGACAAAGAAAAGCCTATTCGCTAAAATAATCACAATATTTAAAAGTGCTGACGGAAAAAAGTAAATTTCCTTACCCGGCGCAGAGAACCGATGGATGGTGAAAATCGGTGCGGGCAGGAAGTCGAAGTTCTTTCCCGAACTGCTTTGCTGAAATAACAGTAGGCATTGCCGGAGTGGCTCACGTTAAGCGGCTGAGAGTTGATCTGATGAAGTAGGGTGGTACCACGGAATATCCGTCCCTTGGGTGCCGCCTTTTTTGTTTCTTTTTCATCAGGTAAACAGGGTGGTACCGCGATGAGTCCCGTCGTCCCTTGCAATTGGCAGGGGACATTTTTTATAGGATAGAAGTGCGGTAGAAAGAGAGGGCTCTCAAATGAAAAAATGGATGAAACTTACAGCAGCGGCAGTGGCGGCAACAGCTTTACTCTATGGATGCGGAGGAAGCGGTGGCGGAGAGAAGAAGACAGATGACGGGAAGAAACAGATTGCTGTGGTGCAGGTGATGCAGCATGGTTCTCTTGATGCGGCCAATCAAGGATTCCTTGACGGCTTGAAGGAAAGGGGCTACGGCGCGGACAAAATTTCAGTAGACCAGCAGAATGCCCAGGGAGACCAGTCAAATTTAAAGACCATTGCGTCCCGTTTCAAGGCCAATCGTCCCGATCTTATCTGTGCGATTTCCACACCTGCCGCACAGGCGGTAGCCAATGAAATTCATGACCTGCCCATTATCGGGTGCGCCATTACCGATTTTGAAACGGCGAAACTGGTAAAATCGAATAGCCGGCCGGAAACGAACGTGACCGGCGTCAATGACCGCGGCTCTGTGGAGAAGCAGGTGGATATGGGACTTAAGTTCCTTCCCACGGCGAAACGCCTTGGACTGATTTATTCCTCCAGCGAAGTGAACAGCCAGATCCAGGCGGACCAGGCGAAAGCCCATGCGGCATCCATCGGTCTTACCGTGGTGGAACGGACCGTTTCCTCTGTCAATGACATTCAGCAGGCAGCGGAATCCATGGTAGGTCAGGTGGATTTCATCTATGTTCCTACGGATAACGTAATCGCTTCTTCCATTCCCACTTTGGTAAAGGTGACGGATCCTGCGAAGATTCCTGTATTCGTAGGTGCGGACAGCATGGCGAAAGACGGTGCGCTCGGTTCGCTCTCCGTAGATTTCTACAAGTCCGGCGTACAGGCAGGACACATGGCGGCGGATGTGCTTGATGGAAAAATCAAAACACAGGATACTGCCGTAGAGGATCCTGAAGTGCTGGAAGTCATTATCAATAAGAAATCGGCGGAAACTTTGGGGCTTGCGATTCCTGAAGAATATAAGAATGCGAAGATGGTGGGATAAAGCAAAAGCGGGACGGGAAAATAAAAAACGGATGAAATATGTGGAATAGTCAATCGGGCATAAAGCATTTCCTGTCCCATGTCACAAAGATTTGGTATTTCAAAAAAATTTTACAGACCGGTGATTAAAAGAGAGTTGTGAATGATTTCTCATTCCCACAGCTCTTTTTTGATGGACACATAATATCAGGAATAAGGAATTGAAACCGAAGAATACAGCTTGGCTTTCAAAATCGGGAATCTTATATTCTGTTATACACAGCACATTCAAATACAATGGCGGTGTTGTACAAAACTTGATTTTGATTACAGATCCTTACTATTAAGGAATAAATAAATTATTTATTGTGATCAAGTGATAGAAGTATTAGTCATATATTGTAAAAAATATGGCATAGTGGTATCATAAAAGTGGGTATTCTTAAAGCAAATGGGTTTAAGCATTAAGAATTTAACCTTTATATCCTGCATGCAGGAATCACACAAAATTATATAAGGAAAGCAGTCGTGGGGAATCCGGTTAGAATCCGGAACTGTCCCGCAACTGTAGAGGGAGTTTTGCGGCTGCAAGCCTTTCACAGAGGAGCCGCAGGATAAGGAACTGAGTCAGAGTGCCACCTGCTTTCTATGAGATTGGCGTAACTTGCGAGGTATAAGTTAATGCATAGGAAGCTGGTGCTGTATTTTTAATATGGCAGAAGTCTTCTATGTATCTTTCTTATGCCTCGTTTTATAAATTTGTGGTATGAGCGTACCATAAGTTAAAAATTAAAAATAAATTTTTTGTGTGCGGGGAAATGCCGCGGAAGCGGTGCATATCTTTTTTATATTTTTTAGTTATGAGGAGAATCAGGATGAAGAAGACATTGGTAATGGCGGCTGCAGCAGTTTTAACCGGAAGCATGGCATACCCTTCGCTGGCAGAGGAGTATGTTTTTGAGATGGCGCCCGTTGTTGTCACAGCGAATCGCATGAATGAAAATTTGGTGGATGCCAGGGCCGATATCAGTGTAGTTACGAGCCGGCAGATTGAAAAACTCCATCTGAATACCGTGGAAGATGCGCTGCGTACAGTTCCGGGGACACAGTATCTGAATTATGGCGGAAATGGATTGAATGCCAATTTAAGCGGGATCCGGATTAATGGAAGCAAGGATATTATACTGCTTGTGGACGGCGTACGTGTAACCGATTTCAACGGCGCGAATAATTCAGGGTATATGTATTCTTCTCTGCTGAATAATATGGACAATGTCGAACGTATCGAAGTGCTGCGCGGCAGTGCCGGCGCGTTGTATGGAAGTGGCGCCAAAGGCGGTGTGATCAATATCATCACCAAGAATCCCGGGGAAAAGAAAACGACCGTGGATATAGCCAGAGGAACCGGCGGACGGGAAATATATAAGCTGACCACTATGGGGAGAGTAGGGAAGTTTTCCTACATGGCCTATTATGACAAACTGCTGATAGGTGATACCAAATCCGGTGACGGAAGGCTATGGCCCGGGCACACCCATACCTTATCGGACGGAGTGAAATTTGCTTATGATTTTACTGATAAACATTCTCTTTCCTTAAGTTATGACAAAATGAAGTCAAGATATAGAGGATATGATTTTGTGTATTCAAACCGGTATCATGGCGATTATAAGTCCGATATGCTGACTCTGCAGGATAAGATATCCATCGGGAAGCATTGGGATAACCAGTTTACTTACCGCCGGAATAAAGTAAAGACAAATTATTTTCAGGATTATGACATGAATGCGCAGTCCAATTGGGGGATAAGCAGCGACTATACTTATGACATCATCGGCGAGCAGGTGAGCTTCCATGATGAATGGAACCGACTGACTTTTGGTGTGGATTATTCAAAGGGAAGGGACAATGTTCTTCGGGCGGCAGGATTTGACGTAAATGGGAATCCGGTCAAAACGAACCACTGGTATGAAAATTATTCTTTTTATATACAGGAAGATTGGAATTTCCTGCCCCGGTGGTCTCTTTCCGGAGGCCTGCGGCATGACCGCCCTGAGACAGATCAATACACTGCCGATTTTTCCAGTCATACATCCAAAAGCTATCGTTTGAGCTATGAAATTACACCTAAGGATACAGTGTATGCGGGACGCAATGATTTCTACATTCTGCCGGGGCTTGATGTTCTTTATATTCCCCAGTATGGAAATGCCAAGGTCAGACCTGCTTATGGATATACGGATACCGTCGGCTACAGCCATGTATTCAGCGATAAGACCATGTTTACCTTTAACTGGTTCAGAACAAAAGATGAACAATCTATCGGATATGATACTTCATCAAAAAAATATAAAAACTTTAATCAGGGTGTTTCAAGAGGATGGAATGCCCAGCTGATTTCGCAGATCGGGAGTAAATGGAGCGCCAATGTAGGATGGGCGCATTTGTACTCCAATGTTCCCGGGGATAATTTTTCTCTCGGATATTCGCCGAAAGATAAACTTACTTTTGACATGATCTATCACAATAAGAAGTTCACCGGAGGTCTGGACGGATTCTATTTTATCCGGAGAAAGAACCCGGTAAACAGTGATTTGAAAGGGTGGCCGAACGATAAATACGGAATTTATAATTTGAGCTTTAATTATGAACCGAGAAAAGATTTTAATTTTTATCTGAAAATCAATAATATTTTCGATAAACTTTGGGCGGAGCATACAGATGTCATATGGAGCGACCATACGCCGGGAACATGGTATTCCATGCCGGGGCGCACATGGCTGTTCGGCGTGAAGATGGAAGTGTAAGGCATAGATCGTTGTAGTGGAGAAAAGGCGGGATAATGATGAAATATGTGTATGGCAGAAAAAAGTGGCTGGCAGCCGGTATAGCAGCATTGCTTATCAGCGGCACCGGAGCAGTTTCGGATGTGCTGGCGGCGCCGGTTTATACTTCCGGTATCACGACCAAGGCAAAAAAAGATAAGGCAACTTTCGGAAGTGCCTATAAAGTGGAAAACGGTGTTAATCAGTATAATCTGGAAGACGGATCAAAAATCAGTATCCACGGCACTTATCACGCTGAGGGTATTACGCCGGGGAAAGGAACGACATCCGTTGTCACCGTGGGTGACGGGACAGGAACGCTGTCCATTGATACTTCCAGCAGCGAAGCAGGAAATTCGCAGGGGGCGGGGATTCTCGCATCTGACGGGAGCCGGCTGACCATAAACGGGAACCTGCAGATTAAGACTTACGGAGGCAGCTGTTTTGCCGACGGTATTTACATGATGCGTGCTGGCACCGGTACGGGAGCCAAAGCAAACATTACTGTTAACGGCAACGTATATATAGGGGATCCGGCAGCCGTTGGGGAACCGCCGGATTCTTCTTCCCAGGACGCGAAATGGGGAGTCAATGCGGCGGAAATACATGGCGGTTATGGGCCGGACGGCCATGTTCCGGGATGGGCGGATGAATATACCGGTGCCCGCTGGCAGCCGACCGGGGTCGATGTGGATATGTCGGACGGCAGCTCCATTGATCTCAACGGCGATGTGTACTTGGCTGTCCGCGGAGCTGCCATGAAGACAGACCCTTATTATAAATCTGCCGGCATGGATGACTATGATATCGCCGTTATTAATGCCAATAAGGGGAATGTGACCATAGTGACGCCATCAAGCACGGGAGAAAGTTTTTATTCCCTTGCCAGTTACGGCGGCACTATCAATGTGAATATGGCAGGGGCGGATGCGGCTTCCCATAAAGTGAATATCAAGGGGAATATCATTGCCATGCGGGATGATAAAGACCACAACGGACAGCCTTACTTTTTCCAGAATGGCCGTATCAATCTGGCTTTGGCAAACAGTGATTCCCAATGGATCGGTGTGGTGGACAACAGCGGATCTGATCAGGCAGGAGAAGTAAATCTCTGGCTGCAGAACGGAGCCGTATGGAAACACAGCTCTCCATCGCGGACCAATGGGCTTCAGGTAGAAAAAATGCCCCAACCGAGCGTATTCCACTATGGGAAATATGACGGAGTATCCCATGTGAACCAGTTGGTGGGCGGAAACTCCGCCGATAAGGCAGGCATCATTTATCCTGAAGAAGTATCGGAAATCCACGTGACGAATTATAGCGGACATGTCAAAGTTATTTATACTCACGAGGGAGATGGCGGTACGACCGCATCTTACCGCGGAGGCGATTTCCGGATAAAGAAAGCAGCTGCCGGTTCGGGAATTGTTGTATCCACTAATAACGCAGGTATTGATATGAATAATGATGATGCTGTATGGAAAGCATTGAACGCGGTGGCGGGGAAGATATATTATGAGGGATCCGTGGACGGCGAGAGTAATCTGGCGGGTAAGGCAGAAATCGCGGAAGGGCTGACCGCGTCATCAGCATCTGCCAAATTAGCGGATATGAAGTATAAGAAAGACAACCACGGGCAGGGATATGTAGAAAAAGGATCAGCACCGAACCCGAATCCGAATCCAAACCCGAATCCGAATCCAAACCCGAATCCGAATCCGAATCCGAACCCGAATCCGAATCCGAACCCGAATCCACCGACACCACCGGTTCCACCGATTGTCCATGGGGATAATGAGACGGCGCTGATGAAAGGTGGACGCAGCGTGCTGACTGATTCCGCTTTGGAGTGGAGAGATGACGCCATGCAGGGGATGCTTCGTTTGGACATGCTCCGCTATCGAAGCGGCATGGAGGGTGCATGGGGAAGAGTTTATGGCGGCAGATGGAAATATGACGGAAACGGTATCGGAATAAAAGAAAACTATTGGGCAGGCGAAGCCGGGTACGACCGCCGTTACCCCAATAACTGGCGTGCAGGTATATCTCTGGATTACAGAGATGGAAAGGGCAAGTATGATTTTGGCGGAAGAGGCGACAGCAAACTGTATGCCCTGTCGCTCTACGGCTCGAAAGATCTTGCCCGGGGCGCCTTTGTGGATATGATCGTCAAAGGGGGTTATATAAAGAATAAGTTTACCCTGTATGACAGAGGAAGAAATCAGTTTACGGGATCATCTACCGCCAGAGGTTACAGTGTGGCAGGGAGATATGGAAAGCGCTTCGGAACGGGAGATTTCTACTGGCAGCCGCAGATCCAGTTCACCTGGGCGCATTTGGAACCTGATGAATACGATGTTTCCAATAAAAGCGCCATGATGACTGTGAAGGGGCAGTCTTTTGACAGTTATGTGGCGAGGGCAGGTATTGAAGCAGGACGTATCGGTTCTTTCGGTGATCTGTATGTAAGAGCGGGAATTGCCCATGAATTCGGCGGCAGAATTAAAGCGTCCTATTCCGCTGCTGACGGCGGTACTAAGGAAACCAGCTATGATTTAAAGGATACCTGGGGGGAATTAACGGTAGGCGGCACGTATAATCTGTCACCTGTAAGCCGTATTTATATAGATGTGACAAGAGGATTTGGCGGGGACTGGAAACGGGAGTGGCAGCTGAATGCCGGTTTCCGGTGTGAGTTCTGAGAAAGGCGGTGCGGAAATAGTGTGGCAGACAGCAGGTATCGTGACGGTTCCGGCTGCGGTATAATACCCTGCTGCAGGGAAGCGGGGTATATATTTCATATTTCTGAAAAATAGAAAGATGGAGGAGCGGATTATGAAAGAATGTTCGAAATGGAAATCGGGGAAACGGTTTCTGACAGCGGCAATTACATTGTCATTACTCGGTAGTCTTGGTTTGTATAGTCCGGCGGCATATGCCGAAGAAGATTTTGAGGAGTACACTGGCAGCATAACAGGAAAGGAAGATAACGCGTCTGAATATGTTATGGCCCACATAACAAAGGATGGCGGGAAAAATTATAAATTTACCGATGATTCTCTTATAAAAACGAATCAAGGCGTCAAAGTGGGAGATTTGGATTATCCTGTAAATATTGACGCATCAGGGCATGTTTTAAAGTTTTATGGACATGTAAATGACAAACATACCCTTGTTCATGCGGTGGAAGCAAACTCTAAAAAAGGTGTTACTATTACTGCTAAAAAGTTGATTATTGACGCAGGGAATACAAAGAGTCGTGCTGAAGGAATCAGCGTAGGCGGGCAGAACGGAACGAATAAGGATGCGCCGTACAGGCTGACGATTAATGGAGATACGGATATCAGGGCTCATGGTGACACTTATGGGCTGGGCATGTATCTGTGCGGCAATGCGGAAGTTACCGTCAATGGGAACGTGACGATGAATACCCATGATGAAAAGAATCCCTGGGCGGTTTATGTGGAAAAGGATGGCGGCCTCAGCTACTATGGCGGTTCTGCCATCTATGCCGGAAATAATTATAAACTTCAGTTGGGGCCGAAGCTGACCATTAACGGACTGGTGGATCTGAAAGTGAATGCCAATGGTGCATTTGCCAATGGCGGGCATTCGGACATTTATCTCCGCGGCGGAAATATAGAAATCAATAAAGATAATACCAAAGGATATTATGCGCTTCTGGCAGAGTGCGCCACTACCACGATGAATATGGAACGGGATGAAAATAAGGTGCCTGTCAGAGCCGGGAGCGCCAAAGTTACGATAAAAGGGAATATAGGCGCATCTGCCGGCGCGATCAATGTGAATGAGCCGGAGACTTATAGCCGCACGAATCTGGGGTTGGCTACGCCCGATTCCAGCTGGACGGGGATTGCATATAATGCGTTCAAGGATGAAGGAAATGAAGTCAGCGGCACACTTTATGGCAGCGATGAAATCATAAAGAAAACATTTTTTGGGGAAATTAATCTGTGGCTGCAGAATGGTGCCTCCTGGACGAATGAAGCCTGGGGCGAACCGCCTGATGCTTATTACGGAGAGGATTTTTCGGAAAGCCATCTGAAACGGCTGGTCGGCGGGGAAAGCGCCGATAAGGCGGGTCATATTTTCCAGAAACCCGGAGAGGATGAAGACAGCGAAGGTATTAATATCCGCGTAGACGATTATAAGGGGTTTACAAACGTATACTACGGGCATAAGGATGAAAAACCCACGGATATCCTCGGCGGGACTTTTACCGTGACTAAAGCGCAGCCCGGATCGGAAATTACTCTGATTACCGACAGCAAGGGTCTTAATGTGGATTCGTCCAAAGCAGCAAATAAGAATCTGGTCAGTGAAACTTTGAATGCGCTGGCGAATAAGCTGTTTTATACTGCGTATAAAAATGGGGAAACCAATCTTGCCGGTAAAGTGGAAATTGCCGAGGGCCTGACGTCTTCCAGCCTGTCCAAACGTATGGAAGATGTGACTTTCAAGGAATCCAACGGCCAGGGGCAGTATCTCTATACACCGGCTACAGATATTCCTGAAGAACAGACAGAAACAGCATTTACCGATACTATCACCGGCGTAAAGGCGAAGGACATGAAATATGTCAATACCGGTGTACGTAAAGAAGACGGTACATATAAATTCACAAAGGATTCTGAAATTACTGTTGCCGCAGGCGGACCTGCAGTAAAAGTAGAAGAAGATGTCATTATCCGGGCTGATGGAAAAACGCTGAAAATGAAGACGGTGGAAGGCAGCGGTACAGTCTACGGAATCAACCAGTCTACTGCGAAGAAAGCAGAAATCACCGCGAAGAACCTGGATGTAGAAGTGACAAGCACATCCCGTGCTGAAGGCATCCATATGGCAAACAGCAATGCAGCTATCCGGCCCGAAATGACGATTAATGGAAATGTCAATCTGAAAGTAAGCGGAACAGCCAATACGCTGGGTGCTTATATCCAGGGAAACAGCAGATTGACAGTTAATGGAAATGTGACAGCCGATGTAGACGGACACAATGGCGGCTTTAGTTATTATGGGGCAACCGGACTATACTCCACCAGTAATATGGGGCCCAATTCTATGGGAGCTGATATCACAGTCAATGGAAATGTAGACCTGAAAGGCAAAGCCCATGGTATTTTTGCCAATGCCGGCGGCAGCAAAGTGACAGTCAACGGCGGCGGCAGCATTGAAGTGGACAAGACATCGACAAATCCCTATGCGGCTATCCGTGCAGAAGACGGTGTTGTTAACATGAATGTCAAGCTTGACAGCAACGGAAATGCCGTAGGAAGCCTTGACAAGAAAGTCAATATTAAGGGAAATCTGGCGGTAACGACCGGTGCGGTTAATTCTGTGGATAAGAGAGGCACTTTGTCACAGATTAATCTGGGACTGACTACGGCAGACTCTACATTCCAGGGGGTTGTGTATAATGCATTCCCCGATGAAGGGAAGAAAGCAGGAGAGTTGACCTTCAAAGGCGAAGCCAATCTGTTCCTTGCCAACGGTGCCGCATGGACGAATGAAAAGTATATCGATACCGGAACATCCTGGGGCGGCAAAAACTTCGAAGGCAGCCATCTGACAAGACTTGCCGGCGGAGTAAGTGCGGATAAGGCAGGACAGATCTTCCAGAAAGACACAGGAAATATCACCGTAGATAACTATAGCGGTTACACGGATGTATATTATGCGCACGAAGAAACAGCGCCGAAAGCCATGATCGGCGGAGATTTCATCATACGGAAAGCGGCATCCGGCTCCGGCATATCCCTCATCACGGATAATAAGGGGCTGAATACATCTTCCAATGCATCTGCGGATAAGAATCTGGTCAGTGAAACACTGAACGCTCTTGCGAATAAACTCTTCTATAAAGCGTATGCAGACGGAGAGAATAATCTGACCGGTTTTGTAAAAATTGCAGAAGGTCTGACCAGTTCTGAAGCGGTTCTCAAAACAGGAAATATCACCTTTAAGAAAGATAACGGCCAGGGCCGGTATCTCTATACACCGGCGACAGATGAAATTGTTGGGCCGATTACCGGTCCGGAAAAAGAAACGGCTGACCGTAATGCAAAAGGCGTTTCACCGAATGCGAAACAGGGAAAAGTGGTCAGCGGCATGTACAATAAGTCCACTCCTACAACAAAAAATAATCCGATGATTGTGGATATGAATGGATTCAATTTGAGTATAGCGGCAGAAAGCGGCAATGAGATTGCCGATGCCGTTTATGTGGGAAATAATGATTATATCACTGTAAAAAATGATGCGGGAAAGAAAATCAGCATTACTTCCACCAATACAGATACCCGTGCCGCCAACGGCATTTTCCTTGAAGGAAATTCCCATCTGAATATAACGGGGCCGGTAGAGATTACCAAGGTGCATACCAAAGGCGGTTCCGCCACAGGTATTGCTTTCCAGGGCAGCGGAAGTGAAGCGGTGATTGACGGTTCTCTTACTATTTCAAATGTGGACGGTGATAAAGCAGAGAAACAGGGACGGTATATCGGCGTATCCGGAATCCGGATGACAGGCGATAATACTTCCATGACCGTTACGGGGCCGGTGAATATTTCTGATTTCAAGGGATCGGCATTGCATACTGCGGGCGCGGACAGTGTGATTTCTGTCGGCGGCGGTACTATTTCTACGGCAGCGGATGCGGATAAATCCCATAATTTCTATGCGGCCCGTGTGGAAAAGGGAACTGTCAATATCAACATGAGAAATGGTGCGCCAGGAAGCGCAAGAACTAATATCATCGGGGATATGTATGTTACAGGGCAGTATGGAAAGAAAGTTATTGAGTACAGTGGAGGCCAGCTGGCAGATTGGCAGCACAGAGGAAATCTTCATGTGGCGCTGACAGATAAGGATTCGTCCTGGACTGGTGTGGCGGCGTATGAACAGTACAATGATAATTACGGCAGCGGCGGGAATACGATGCATGATATCGGGAATTTTGATCTGTATCTGCAAAACGGGGCCACCTGGACGAATGAGCAGCAGTCGCATGTGACTACTACGACGCTTGTTGGTAAGAATCCTGTCTATAACGGCAGCTATTTAATGAAGCTTCATGGCGGCAGAGACGCAGTGCATAAAGGGTATATTTATCAGAAAGACAGCAAGCCTATTACTGTAGATAATTACAGCGGACACACTCTTGTTTTCTATGACCATACCGGAGACGGTTCCGCTGCTGAAAATTACAGCGCCGGTGATTTCAGAATCAAGACAGCGGAAGAAGGGTCTTCTATCACGCTGCGCACAGGTGCAGGCGGAATCAATACGGCCGATAAAACGGCGGCGGGAAAAGCGTTGAACAGTTTAGCAAATAAGCTCTACTATATGTCTTATGTGCAAGGTGACACAAAGCTGAAAGGCACTGTGGAAATTGCGGAAGGGTTGACTTCCTCTTCTGTTTCAGCAAGTGGGGATATTGCTTTCAGGACAGATACGGCTGCTGATAAGAACGGACAGGGCACCTATGTATATGAACCGGAAGAGCCTTTGGACGGGCCGATCATCAAAGACAGACTGCTGAAAGGCGAAACTACGGTCACTGCTGATGACACCCATGCTGAAGATGGATATGTCAGTGCAGCTTACAACGGCGATGATTCAATCACCGTGGACATGGCAAATCATGGACTCCGTCTGGAAGCGGCTTCTTCCGCATCTGCAAAGGCGGCGGCTGTCCGTGTCGGAAAAGGGACGGACGGCAACAAGAAGAGCATCAGTTTCATCAATATGGAGAAAAACAAACCGCTGGTTATTTCTGCAGATCAGACGAATGGAAGAGAAGCGACAGGTATTTATGTTTCCGAGAACGGTAAGCTTTCCGTCGCCGGGGATGTAGTGATTGATAAGGTGTCTACTTCAGGCAGAATGGCGTACGGCGTGGCAAACCGCGGACCCAATGCGGAACTTATCATTAAAGGCGGGCTGAAAATAGCCGGTACAGGTGCCGATGAATGGAGAACGGTAAAAGCTGCCAAGGATACAACGGGTATATCGGTAACTGCCATTGCCAATATCGGGAATAATGCCAAATTAACTATTGAAGGGCCGCTGGACGTAAAAATTCAGGGGACTGCCATCAATTCTACCGCTAAAGGCGGCGTTATGCGCCTTGGCAGCGGCAGGATTCTGACGCCTATGGATGAACATGCTCAGGGGAATTCAAAGCTTGTTAAGGGCGTGAACGGTACTGTTTTCATTAATATGAATGAGGACGGAACGGCTGCCAAAGCTGAAGACACTGTGCTTCAGGGAAATATTTACACCGAAAGAAGATCAGGGTCTAAGGCCGTTGTAAATGTAGGGCTGGCAAGCAAGAATTCTTCATGGACAGGTGTAACCGATTATAACAGGAGTTTTTCCAGCGATGCCGGCGAGGTCAATCTGTATCTGAGCCATGATGCGGTTTGGAATAATAAGAAGACTGCTTCCGTGACGGGCTCTTACATGGGCAGCCATATAGATTATTTCAAAGGCGGCAGTGATGCGGCCCACGCGGGTATTATCAGACAGAACGACGACAGGGACATCAATATAGATCATTACAGCGGTCATGCAATCCTTGTCTATGACCATAAAGCGGAAAAGCCAAAAGAGATGATTGGCGGCAGGACGCTGATAAAAAAAGCGGAACCGGGATCTGTTGTCAGAATGGTAACCGGGAACGGCGGTCTGAATACCAATTCCAACAAGGCGGCCGATAAGAATCTGGTCAGTGAAACTCTGAACGCTTTGGCGAATAAGCTTTACTATACCGGTTATAACAATGCGGCAATCAAAGATAATCTGAAAGGTACCGTAGAAATTGCGGAAGGTCTGACGGCAAGTTCCGCATCGGTTGCCATCGTATCGGGAAATATGAGCTTCCAGGATGTCACGGGCAGAGGTGAATATAAATTTACCCCCGCAGAAGATGACCCTCATGGACAGACTACGTCTGATTTCGGTACCCCTATCACCGGAGAAGCCGATAAGGATCAGGAGTATGTCAAAGCCAATGTGCTGAAAGATGACGTGTATACTTTTACCAATGCGGTGAATACGGTCACTGTCGATGACGGAGATACCACGACAGAAGATCTTGGCTACCATAAGGCTGTGGCCGCCGTGGTGGGGATCAATAAGGATATTACGATTCATGCGGCGGATAAGAGTCTGAAACTGAATGCGGAGAATAAGACAGAACGCAACAGTGCTGTAGGCATGTACACGAAGAAAAAGATTGACGCTGTGGCAAAAGATATTTCCATCGATGCCAAATCCTCTGTGGGAGATGTATATGGTATATATATCCATGAAGGCGGAAAAGCAGCCATCACCGGCAACGTATCTATCTTGGCAAAACAGGGCGGAGATGGTTTTGCGGACGGAATCAAACTGTATAATGGTGGTTCTGCGCTGACCATTAACGGTAACCTGGCTATGAAAGGCACGGGAAGCGGAAATGATGCCTATGGTGTTTCTGCCGCTCAAAAGGGCGGGTATGGCAGCACAAAGACATATCAGGCAACAGGCATCAATATTTATGATAAAGACGGTGCGGCGTTTACTTTGAACGGCAACTTGGATATGAAAGTAAAAGGTGTCGGCGTGGATATGCGCGGCAGCGAAAAAAATGCGGTAACCATTGCCGGAGGCACAATCTTTACGCCGGATGACGGGGAAGAGGCAAGCTATAAAGCTGTGGCTGCCACTTCAGGCACCTTTGCCATGGGCATGAATGATGCGAAAACAGGATCCAATGGAAAGGATGTCGTTGTGCAGGGCACAATTTCTTTAGGGAAAAAGGGAACTGTTGATCTGGGTCTGGGCAGCAGTAAATCCCGGTGGACCGGAATTGCCGATAATAAAGACGGACATCCTATGAATTTGTATCTGTCTGACGGAGGAATGTGGGAAAACCGCCGGACATCAAAAGACCAGTATGGTTTGTTTGCAGGCAGCCGCGTGACAAAAGTGGCAGGCGGTACCGCGCCGGCTAAGGCAGGTGTAATTGTCCAGAAAGACAGCAATCCGATTACCATTGATCATTACAGCGGACACACTATTCTTGTTTATGATCACGAGGCATCGTCTCCTGCAACAATGATCGGCGGAGATACGATAATTGCTAATGCGGAAGCCGGTTCCGGTATTACGATGCGTACCAACAGCAGGGGATTGGATACAAATTCTGGCAAGGCAAAAGATAAGAATTTGGTAAATGCCACCCTTAATGCACTGGCGAATAAACTGTTTTATACCGCGTATAAAAATGGAGAAACCAATCTTACGGGTAAAGTAGAAATTGCTGAAGGATTGACAACATCCGCCGTGGCAAAGAAGACAGGCAATATATCTTTCAAGAACGGGACCGGTCAGGGTGAGTACATCTATACGCCCGAAGAAGATCCGAGCGGTGACATTATTGATGCAAATGGTCCGATTACTTTCGATTATAAGAAGGATTCCAAGGTATTCGGCAGATCTGTCAGTCAGATAGGCGGAAATAGCAAGAACCTGGCTTATAACTTTGCAGGAAAGACAGTCAATATTACCACCGGCGGCAGTGATTGGGCGCCGATAGGAATGACGCCGAATGTAAAAGCGGTTATTAACGCGAAACAGTTGAACCTGAAAACACCGGAAGCCGGTATGATGGGAACTTATGGAATCTATCTGGAAGACGGAGATGATATTACTGTTAATTCCGATGTGAATATGACCGTCAATGGCGGCGCGTATATGGTAGACGGTATTTTTATGGGGCACATGGGGGCGGCAGAAGCGGCAAAGACCAAACTGACCATCAATGGCAATGTCACCATGCGCGGTACCGGAAATGACCAGTCTTCCGATGATTTCTGGGGTATTAAGGGTACCGGAGAAGACGGCGGCTATCCTACCTATATGGGAAGCCGCTGGGCGCCGGAAGGAATTTATCTTGGCAAAGAAGGTGGCAGTTCCATCACGATCAACGGCAATGTAGATATGGCAGTCAAAGGGAACGGCGCGGTAACGGATGCTTATTATAAAGTCGCAGGGCAGAATTCATTGGATAATGTTCTTACCTTGAATGGCGATGTCAATATTATCACGCCGAAGAGTAGAGAACGGGGATTCCTGGCATTGGGTGCTTTTGGCGGTACTGTTAATGTGAATGTAAAGACTGAAACGGATGCCGGCGGCAAAGTCAAAGTGACCGGAGCCTCCGACCATAAAGTGAATCTGGTGGGGAATCTCTATGCATCGAAAGATGATGGAAATGGAGATAATACATACTATTTCCGTGACGGTGCCATTAATCTGGGGTTGACGACGTCTGATTCCACCTGGAGCGGTGTTGTATCGAATACGAATAAAAATACGCCTACCGGAAAATCACAGCAGGGAGATATCAACCTGTGGCTCCAGAATGGTGCGACCTGGAATCATGAAGCGGTTTCCCGCGCCGATGCCGTTTATGCGGCAGAAAATAACGGGAAAACGACGCTTCCGAGTCCGTCAAACGGATTGTACGGGGCTTATGACGGTATTTCTCATCTGACAACCCTGACCGGCGGAAAAGACGCGGATCATGCGGGGCTCATCGCTATGAAGGACAAGGCAGATGTGGAAGTCGGCACATACAGCGGTTTCAGCCGCATTTACTATAACCATGAAAATAGCACGCCAAAACAAATGATCGGCGGCGATTTCAAGGTATCCAAGGCATTGGATGGTTCCCGTATTACATTGATGACGGGGAGCAACGGATTGGATACGTCTTCAACTAAAGCGGCGGATAAGAATCTGGTCAGTGAAACTTTGAATGCTCTGGCAGGAAAGCTCTATTACTTGGCAAAGGATGGAAAACTTTCTGCCAAGGCAGCTTTGGCGGAAGGGCTGACTGCATCGGAAGCTTCTCTTGATTTGAAGAATGTGACGTTCAAGGAATCCAATGGTCAGGGGCAGTACCTCTATACACCGGCTTCGGATATTCCTGAAGAACAGACAGAAACAGCATTTACCGATACTATCACCGGCGTAAAGGCGAAGGACATGAAATATGTCAATACCGGTGTACGTAAAGAAGACGGTACATATAAATTCACAAAGGATTCTGAAATTACTGTTGCCGCAGGCGGACCTGCAGTAAAAGTAGAAGAAGATGTCATTATCCGGGCTGATGGAAAAACGCTGAAAATGAAGACGGTGGAAGGCAGCGGTACAGTCTACGGAATCAACCAGTCTACTGCGAAGAAAGCAGAAATCACCGCGAAGAACCTGGATGTAGAAGTGACAAGCACATCCCGTGCTGAAGGCATCCATATGGCAAACAGCAATGCAGCTATCCGGCCCGAAATGACGATTAATGGAAATGTCAATCTGAAAGTAAGCGGAACAGCCAATACGCTGGGTGCTTATATCCAGGGAAACAGCAGATTGACAGTTAATGGAAATGTGACAGCCGATGTAGACGGACACAATGGCGGCTTTAGTTATTATGGGGCAACCGGACTATACTCCACCAGTAATATGGGGCCCAATTCTATGGGAGCTGATATCACAGTCAATGGAAATGTAGACCTGAAAGGCAAAGCCCATGGTATTTTTGCCAATGCCGGCGGCAGCAAAGTGACAGTCAACGGCGGCGGCAGCATTGAAGTGGACAAGACATCGACAAATCCCTATGCGGCTATCCGTGCAGAAGACGGTGTTGTTAACATGAATGTCAAGCTTGACAGCAACGGAAATGCCGTAGGAAGCCTTGACAAGAAAGTCAATATTAAGGGAAATCTGGCGGTAACGACCGGTGCGGTTAATTCTGTGGATAAGAGAGGCACTTTGTCACAGATTAATCTGGGACTGACTACGGCAGACTCTACATTCCAGGGGGTTGTGTATAATGCATTCCCCGATGAAGGGAAGAAAGCAGGAGAGTTGACCTTCAAAGGCGAAGCCAATCTGTTCCTTGCCAACGGTGCCGCATGGACGAATGAAAAGTATATCGATACCGGAACATCCTGGGGCGGCAAAAACTTCGAAGGCAGCCATCTGACAAGACTTGCCGGCGGAGTAAGTGCGGATAAGGCAGGACAGATCTTCCAGAAAGACACAGGAAATATCACCGTAGATAACTATAGCGGTTACACGGATGTGTATTATGCGCACGAAGAAACGGCGCCGAAAACCATGATCGGCGGAGATTTCATTATACGGAAAGCGGCGTCCGGTTCCGGTATTTCCCTCATTACGGATAATAAGGGCTTGAATACATCCTCTGAGGCATCTGCTGATAAGAATCTGGTCAGTGAAACGCTGAACGCTCTTGCGAACAAACTCTTCTATAAGGCATATGCGGACGGAGAAGATAATCTGACCGGTTTTGTAAAAATTGCGGAAGGGCTGACCAGTTCTGAAGCGGTTCTCAAAACAGGGAATATTACCTTTAAGAAAGATAACGGTCAGGGGCAGTATCTCTATGAAACCTCTTATCCGAATGAACAGATCACAGATCCGATTAATAAGACTATCGACGGCAGTGCCGCTTCTGAACAGGCATACAAAGAAGCCGGTGTTTATAAATCGGATACGGATACCTATAAATTCACAAAGAATCCGGCTACCATCAACGGAGATTCCGGTGCGGCTGTCGATGCAGGCACGAAGGATATCCATGTGGACAGCGGGGAGAATACGCTGAATCTGAATGGCGGAAATACCGGCGTCGGTGTCAAAGCGGAAGGAGGAAAGACCGCTGATATTAAAGGCAATGCCAATATTACAGGACAGACCGGTGTGCTTGCTGACGGTGCGGGAAGTAAAGTACTTCTTTCCGGAAATTCTAATATTACTGCCGGAGGAGATGGCATCGTAGCCTCTGGAGGCGGCACTGTGGAAGCAGCAGGTATAACCAATGTGACGGCAGGAGCCGGCGGTAAAGCTGTTCGTGCGGGCGGCGGATCTTCAGTAAGTCTTCAGAATGGCAAACTGAAAGGAGATGTGGAAGCCGATAACGGTACAGTTTCCCTCCACGGTGCGGAAACAGAAGGTAATGCCACTGCAGCGGCGGGCGGCAGTATCAATCTGACCGGCGGCAGCGTGGCAGGGCAGGTGACGGCCAAAGATGGAAACAGCCAGGCCATCATTAAGAATGCCACGGTGAAGGATCTTATCGGATCCCATGGCGGTACGGCATCTATAACCGGCGGCATAATCACCGGAACCGTATCAGCTGATGACGGCACTGTTAAAGCGGAGAGTACAAAAGTAAATGAATCCGTTAATGCTAAAAACGGCGGTACCGTGGAATTAAAACAAGGCAGTGCAGGCCGTCTTGCGTCAGAGGGCGGACGGATTACTGCAAACGGGACAGCCGTGAAAGGCGATGCTTCTGCTAATGCGGGCGGAACGGTGGAAATGACCGGCGGCAGCGTAGGCGGCAACACCACGGCGGATAACGGAACGATTGAAACAGAAAATACGGATGTTGCAAATGGCGCATCCGCGCTCAACGGCGGAAAACTTAAACTGAGAAACGGAACCGTTTCCGGCGGGATCAAAACGGATGCCGCGTCTGCATCTGATGTTGTTATGGATCGGGTCGGGGCGTCCTTGCAAGGCGATGTATCCGGTGAAGGCAAGACGAACGTAACTCTTTCTAATGGCGGAAACTGGAAAGGAAACAGCGCCGGTAGCGGAGAAACGAAAGTTAAAGTAGGAAGCGGCGGTACCTGGACAGGTGCCAGCATGAACGGTGATACGGATGTCGATCTGGAAGGCAAATGGAAACAGACCAACAATAGTAAGGTTCGCAAGCTTATTTCCAACAACGGCGTTCTTGATAAGACGGCTCCGGAAAGCGGAAATACGGATATAGGGCAGCTTAGTGGCAGCTTATCTCTCATTTATGCCCATGACAAAACGAATCCGACAAAGGTACTTGGCGGCGGCACTTTCATTGCGGCAGCCGATGCCGGTTCCACGGTGGATATGATTACCGATAATGCCGGACTGGATACAAACTCGAAAAAGGCAGCTGACAAAAACAGGGTCAGCGAAGCACTGAATGCATTGGCAGGCAAGCTGCAGTATACCGGATATCAAAATGGAGAAAGGAATCTGAAAGGTAAGCTAAGAATTGCGGAAGGGCTGACATCCAGCAGCGCCGGTCTGAAAACTGAAGCATTGAGCTTTAAGAGAGATGGACAGGGATACTTTGATTACACACCTGCCAAGCCGGATAAGCCGGAAATTGAAACCGGGGATTACGAAACTTCTATCATGAGCAGTACCAGAAGCGCTCTGACCTCCTCTATCCTTGTATGGCGGAATGATATGAATGATATGTATAAGCGCATGGGAGATCTCAGAATCGGTGCGGAAAGCGGTTTGTGGGCAAGAGCCTACGGCGGCCGGATCAGTTATGACGCCAACAATGCGTATATGAAGGACAGCTACTGGGCGGCCCAGGTGGGGATGGATAAACGTCTGGCATCAGGCTGGCATGTAGGCGGCGCTTTCGGATACACTGACGGCAGCGCAACATACAGATATGGTGGAAAAGGCGATCCGAAACTGTACACATTGGCGGCCTACGCAACCCGAGTGTCGGAAGACGGACAGTATGTGGATGTCATTGCGAAAGCAGGAAAACTTTCCAATAAGTTCACTGCCTACAACAAATATAGTGCACCGGTGCTCAGGAATTATGTAGAAGGCAAGTATGATACATACGGATATGGCATCAGTGCTGAGTATGGCAAAAAGATTCGTATGGGCAAAGGCTTTATAACGCCGCAGGCGGAACTGACATGGAGCCGTCTGTCATCGGACAGCTTTGATGCAGCGGCGCCTACCGGTGAAAGCATGCGTGTCAGCCAGTCATCAGTCAACAGTTTAGTCGGACGCCTGGGTGTAGTTGCCGGAGTAGAAAGTGACAAAGGCAATTTCTATGCCAAAGCAAGTCTGTTCCATGAATTTGACGGAGATGGACACATCCTGTTCAGTGAACCCGGAAAAACAGGCAAGCGTTCCTCGTTCAGCCTTAAGGATACCTGGGCAGAAATTGCACTGGGCGGCAACTACTACCTGAGTCCGAGAAGCATGATTTATGCAGATTTCACAAAGAGCTTTGGCGGAGATTACAAGGTAGACTGGAGAATCAATGCAGGAATCCGCTTCAGCTTCTGAGCATGATGTCAACTTCCAAAAGGGGAATGAAACAAGATTTTGTCATGAGAACTGAATAATAAGAAGAAAAAATAAAGGACTGCTTTCCTGGGGACAGGACGGCAGTCTTTTATACTTGGGAGATAATTAGATAAGTATGCGAAACAGAGTAAGTTAACATTGTATTTGAAAAGGATTTATAAAAAATAATTAAAATTACCAATTGGAATATCATTTATTGTTGATATGTGAAAAGTAATATAGTATAATTTACAAGATGAAATTAGATAATCATTTGAAATTATGAGATACAAATAGCTGTTTCTTAATAAATAATGGTTATCCAATAATTTAATACTATATGAGGACAAAAGCTGAAGAGCTCATGTGGGGAATCCGGTGAGACTCCGGAACTGGCCCGCAACTGTATGGGGAATTGTGTCATAGTAAGTCTTTCACGGAGATATGACAGAATGAGGAACTAAGTCAGGGTGCCACTTTGTTTTCTGATTTTCTAATGACTTGCGAGGCATAAGGTTAGATGCATAAGGAAGCCGGATATGGGAAATCCGGTTCAGATTTAGAATTATGAAATCTGTGCATCTTTTTATTGTCTCGTTTTTTGTTGCGTTTAATGGAGTGGATGAAAGGGAGTGCCGGGCATGGATAATTTGAAATACTTTTTGGAGTAAATCCGGTTCATGTGACACGGGTTTCATGACCGCGGTAAGCGGTTCAGATCCGGATGGGTATGTTTTAGAAGAGGATGAATTGCCTGCTATCGGGCAAGGCCGGGATGCTAATCGAGTATCCGGCGGAGAGTTTATGTTTGAAAAATAGGGAGGAATTATGAAACGGAATAAGGTAAGTAAATTACAGATGAGGCGGCTGGCTGCCGGTGTTACAATTGCGCTGCTGGCGGGTACATGCCAGGTGATGGCAGATCAGTCTACAAATCCGATCAGTGAAAGTGAAGTATTTACTGCAGACCGTCTGGCACAGGTTGTTAATAAAAATAACATGCCTAAAGAAAGATTTAAGTCCGTCGCAGCAGGTATTTTAGGATATACGCATGATAAGGCCTCAATTAAGACAATTAATATTGATATGGCGGGTCATGACCTGACGCTCGACTTGACGAAAGTTGCTGATTTGGGGACCGATTATTCTGCATACGGGATCAAGGCGAATAATAAGACAACTATCGTGGTTGACAGCAATAAAACCAATCCGGGGAAAAACGGTACGATTACCATCAAAGCGAAAACGCTGTGGTCGCCCTCAGGAGACAGCGGCAGCAAGTATACTGCTGCACATGGTATCGCAGTGGGTAATTTTAGCCAGAGATTTAATAAAAAAGTAAGTGAAGACCTGGTGAAGACGACGATCAATGCTGATGTAGTGATTGAAGAATTGCGCGGCGGTTCTATCAAAACGACAGGCATTTCGTCTATGGACTGTTCTGATTTAGCGATTAATGGAAGATTCACAATCAAGCCGGGCGCAATTAGCCTTATGCAATGGAATCGGGGCGATCAGTCAAAAACTTATGGCATATATATGATTGGAAGCAATAATACTATTTCTATTACTTCAGCGGATATTGATGATTCAAAGAATGGGTCACTTTCTGACCTGATTAAAACGGACGAATCGCTTTGGGGCGGCAAAACAGAGAAGAATGTTCTTCGTATTGGCGGCGGTACGCTCAAAGTCAAAGAGAATCAGAAAGAACGGTATCTTATCAGCGCCGCGAAAGGATTCCGGACATTTATCAATGTGAATCAGGATGGAAGCGCAATCGGAATATCAAAAGCGGATTTGCAGGGGACGATTCGCATGGATGCTGGGTCAGAAGCTTATGTTGGTCTTACTGCCGGATCGAAATGGGTCGGCGGAACACAGGCAGATATAAAAGGAAAGGTGAATCTTTTTCTTTCAGAAGGTGGTGAATGGAACACGCTGAATGCGGGACAGGGCAGCCGTGTAACCAGGTTTGCCGGTGATGCAAAAGGCGGTGCAATTTATCAAAAAGATGCGGGACAACTTGTAATTGAAAATTACAGCGGCGCGGGAAAAATCTATTACGCCCACGAGAATGCAGGGACAAAGGCAGAAGACTACAAGGCAGGAGACACCCATATCGGATTCGCGGCAGAAGGATCACGCATTACAGTAGTTACAGATAATAAAGGAATTGTTGATACAGATAAAGACCAGGTGTATAAGGCTTTAAATGCTTTGGCGGGAAAACTGTATTACGATGCTTATAAAAACGGAGAAAAGAAGCTGGCGGGACAGGCAGAGATAGCCGAAGGACTGACGGCGTCATCTAAAACATTACAAATGAGAGACCTGCTGTTCAAAAAAGAAAACGGACAGGGGTATGTAGAAGATAAACCCGTGCCGCCGGCAAATCTGGATGTAAGTGAACAGATTGTTGAAGATGGTCTGGGATCGGGGAATATGTATTGGATGAATAAAGGGTATAAAAATGGTGAGGATGATGATCATCGTTATGTCCTGAAGTCCGATACCACGATCAAGGTTGATTTATCAAATCCCAAGACTCTGACATACGGGGGAAATCAAGGTGCCAATGTAGCAAATATCATATGGGGAGATCCGGATTATACAGCGGATGGCTTTATTGATATGAACGGACATAAGCTGACCTTGGTTTCTGAGGCAAATCATTTAAGGCATTATGCGTCGGGAATTTTGTCACATGGCGGTGATCTGGAAATAAAGAACGCGGCAGGTATAGATATTGACATACATGGCGATAAAAATGCAAAGAGCGGTATTTATGTCTGGGGACAGGGCAGAAATGGAGCGAGCCTCACTATATCTAATGATAATCAAGCGGAACATGCTGTGAAGATACGTAATACGGCAGCGGAAAAAGACGCAGCTATACTTGTGGACGGCAGGAGTGTAAAGGATGGCGGAAGCGCAAAGCTTGTTATAAAAGGTTTGGTAGATGTTGAGAATGATGATGTCAGCGTAATTCAGGCAAATAAGGGCGATGTGTCAATCGGCGGCGGGAAAATAATAGCCAAAGGGGATAAGGCGTCCAGTTTGAAGATAAATAATGACGGTAAAATCCAGATCAACGGCAATTTGTCGGACAGAAATGTTCTTACGGCAGGAGCAGTCAAACATGATGTACAGATAGAAGGGAATGTACTTGCTCAGAAAGGAAGATTGGGACTGGTTCTGAATACGGACGGATCCTACATAAAAGGGTTGATAGGAACAGATGCCGGAACAGCTGGTCAAACGTACATGATGCTTTCTGACGGAGCCTCCTGGTACCATGAAGGAAAAGGAGCCCGGACAGACGGCATTAAAGAAAGTAAAATCAAAAACCTTGAGGCTGATGGCGGCAACATTTACCAGAAAAATGAGAAACCGATAACCATTGAGAACTACAAGGGAAATATGAAACTGTTCTATAAGCATGAGAATGCGGGAACGAAGGCAGCCGACTATAAGGCGGGAAACACCTATATCGGATCCGCAGCAGAAGGGTCACACATTACAGTGGTCACGGACAGGAGCAATATCAATACGGACAATGAAGACCAGGTATATGAAGTATTGAACACATTGGCGGGAAAACTGTATTATGAAGGCTATATCAGAGACGAAGAGAATCTGAAAGGGGAAGCGACAATAGCGGAAGGCCTGACAGCATCATCCCAGACAGTGAAAATGAAAGACATGCTCTTCAAGAAAGAAAACGGACAGGGATATGTGCAGGGAAAACCCACGCCGCCGCCACTGGTTAATCCGGTACGCCATCAAATCGTGGAAGCGAACTATTTTGCTGAAGAAGCGCGGGATTTCTGGTCTAAAGCGGGAGTTTATGACGGAAAAGGCCACTATAAATTTGATCATGACTTGTCACTGGTAACCCATGCGGAAGATGATCCTGTAACAACGGTAAACGATAATAAGTTCGGAAATATCTACTGGAATGGTGATGTGGTCGGGGATGTCGACATGACCGGACACCGGCTGGAACTGAAATCCATTACGGAGCGCCTGCCGAAGAAAAACCCCAATGCAATTACCGTCTACAGCGGTACATTAACAATCAAGAATGTCAACGGAATGTACATCGAATCCGATCCGAAGGGAAGCCTTTATGGACGAGGAATCCTGGTAGCAGGGGTACGTGGTGACGAAAGATGGAAAAGCGGAAGCGGCCATGCAAAGTTAATCATAGAAAATGATGATGATCCGGCACATGCAGTAAAAATCCGTGTAAAAGACACGGGGGAAGATTTCGGTGCTATTGAAGCGCAGAAACATAATGGAAGTGCGCTCGTAGACATTAAAGGACTTGTGGATATTGACTCCAAGATGTGGAGAGCTGTTGAGTCTCACGGAGCAAAAGTATCTATTGGAGGAGGAACGATCAGAGGAACAGATGTCGCATCCTTGGCTGCTTATACAGGCGGCTCGATACTCGTCAATGCAAAGCTGAATGATGAGAATAAGGTAGAAGCTACTTCTGCGACCCGTCCGGTAAAGATTACCGGGGATGTCAGTGCTGAAAGCGGCGGTCATGTCATGCTGGGACTGAACAATAAAGACTCCTTCTTGAAGGGTCTGGTAACCACGGATATATCGGGAATTAATCCGGATACGCAAAAATGGGGAAAGATACCCGGAAAAGTATCTATGGTGCTGGCAAATGGAGCAGTCTGGGAACACAAGCAGGTAGGAGTAGGATACTATCACAAGAAAGGCGCAGATTTCAACTACAAGAATCGCGGTAAGGGAGAATCTATTGACAGCCATGTAACAAGCCTGCGCGCGGACAAAGGCATACTGCTGCAGAATGATCCGCATAAACTGACCATCGATAAATACGAAGGGAACATGAAGCTGGTCTATGAACATGAGAACGCGGGAACAAAGGCGGAAGACTACAAGACGGGAGACGTACACATAAAAGAAGCTGCTGAAAACGCATCAGTAACGATGGTGACGGACAACAGCGGAATTACGATGACTGACGATAAACAAGTGTACGATGCATTGAATAGCCTGGCAGGAAAACTGTACTATGAAGCATATGCAAAGGGAGAAAAGAACCTGAAAGGGCGTGCAACGATAGCGGAAGGCCTGACCGCATCATCCGCAACGTTGAAAATGGCAGACATGGATTTCCGTGAAGCAAATGGACAAGGATATGTAAAAGAAACCAACCCGAACCCGAATCCGAATCCGAATCCGAATCCGAACCCGAATCCCAACCCGAATCCGAATCCCAATCCCAACCCAAATCCGAACCCCAATCCGGATCCCAAGCCTCCCATTATCTACGGAGATAAAGAAACCCAGATGATGAGAGGGAGCAAGACAGCGATGGTATCCTCTATCCTTCTGTGGAGAACGAATAACAATGACCTTGAGAGACGGATGGGAGATATACGGCTTGGAAAAGAAGAAAACGGAATCTGGGCAAGATACCTGGGCGGGAAGAACGAACTGGATAAAAAGAACGCCAGCTTCAAACAGACCTACAACATAGCCCAGGTAGGTTATGACAAGAAAAAAGGAAACTGGACAATCGGCGCGGCCCTGGACTACGGAACAGGAAAAGACACCTATGCCAATGGAACAGGGAAAGAAAAACTGGCAAGTTTGGCATTGTACGGAGCCATGCAGAAAGAAGACGGACAGTACCTTGACATCATCCTTAGAGGAAGCCGGGTGAAGAACGACTACACCGTATACAACGAAATGAACCACCGCCTGGACGGGAAGTACAGGACAAACGGCCTGTCGGTGAGCGTGGAATACGGTAAGAGGATGAAGAAAGAAAACGGCTTCTACATAGACCCGAGCATTGAACTCACCGCAGGGCACTTAGGAGGAAAAGACTATGACGCCGTAAGCGACTATGCAGGGGGGAAGAAAATGCACATCCACCAGGACGGAGTGACCAGCGTAATAGGAAGAATCGGACTGGGGATAGGAAAAGAGACAGAAAGAAGCAACCTGTTTGCGAAGATAGCGCTGGCCCATGAATTCGGAGGAAAAGTGAAGAGCATCTTCAGTGCGGAAAACGAACCGACGAGCGGGACAGAAGTAGACCTGAAAGACAGCTGGGTAGACGTAGAAGTAGGAGGAAGCTGGCTGGTGAACAGGAACACCTATCTGTACGGAACCTACACGAGAAACTTCGGGGCTGATGTTTCCAGCAAGTGGAGAATAGACGCAGGCATCCGCTTCAGCTTCTGATATGGACAGAATAATCTTTTGTAAATAGACAGGAAAGCAAAATAATATCAATATTAGGAAAACAGAAGGCCTGCCGGTTTGTTATCGGCAGACCTCATCTCTGTTTATAAAAGATGATATGGAATGTGTTTTGTCGGAATTGTGTTGCCAATCATGAAAGCGGTTTTGTGTTTTCGATTATATGAATGATCTGCTGTAAGTATGTTATGCATGTTTATGTTTTATTTTCAGTATGTACAGAAAAGAGGAGAAATAATGAGATCCAGAATAAGTAAAACTTGGCCGTGTCATTTAAAGAGAGCAGTGCTCCTGAGTCTCTTGTCGGGATTGTTTATCTTGCCTTCCCAGATAAATGCGGAAACATCGGGCGAAGAATATAAGAATCATCAGATTGCTGAAGCCGATTGGAATGGTGCGAAAGCAGAGCAGGATTTTTGGTCAGGAAAAGGCATCCGAAACGGTTCTGATTATACATTTAATAAAAATACCATTATATCAACCGAATTGAGCAAGGGAAATCTTGTTTTTCATAAGACAGATCCGGGTATCATGGATCAACTTTATGCTTTTGGCGCTTTGGTCTGGGGAAGCAGCAAAACCGGAACTGTCAACATGAATGGGCATGATTTGTCCCTGCGTGCAGGGAAAGGTGATTTACATAGAATCGGAGGATCTTTCCAATGGGGTGGCAGAGGATCCGCCGGGTTATTTGTGCGCAGCGGCAATCTGACGATGAAAAATCTGGGAAGTTTATCTGTCAGCGGTGTTGATTATGGCATATACTTGTTTGCGGAACGGTCTGATGATGAAGCAGCTAATTCCAATTTATGGATTAGAAATGGAGGAAGTGCTGACCGTGCGGTTAAGATACGGTCTGAGGGGAAAGGAATCTATCTTCAAAGCACTCCCGGAGCGGCTCGTCTTACCGTAGACGGAGACGTCGATATAGAAGCGCCTTCCGGCATAGTTGTTGATAGGGGTGAGGCGGCTGTCGGCGGAGGGAAAATTGACTCCAAAGGCGAAGCAGCGGTTTCTGTCAATGCTAAGAGTAAATTTTACATGAACGCAGGTGTGGACACTGAAGGGAATGTTACGGTATCCCATTCCGAAAGAAATGTACAAATTCTGGGGGACATACGATCAAAACAGAATTCGAGTGTTTTTATCGGGCTTGGAAATTCTCAATCTGTATTGAAAGGGTTATTTACAACAGATTTGCACACATGGCCGTATAACGAGTGGGTGCTGACAGGAAGCGGAGGATTTCTTGCATTAAAAAACGGCGCGACATGGGAACATGAAAAATATGGAACCGGCAGAGATAAAAACGGGAGAATAGATGTCGGAGACAGTCATTTGACGCGTTTAAATGCTGATGGCGGGGTTATTATTCAGAAAGATAAGCGTAAGATACAAATAGATGATTTCCGCGGAAATGCGAAACTGATATATGATCACCAGAATGATGGAACGAAAATCGAAGATTATACCGCCGGAGATTTTGTTGTTGACGAAGCAGGACAGAATTCTTTTCTGACCGTTATTACGAATAACAATGGTCTGGATATGGGAAATAAGGAAAAAGTTTCCCAGGCACTGAATTCTCTTGCGGGGAAGGTGTATTATTCCAGCTATGTTACGGATGAGCGTAATCTGAAAGGGAAAGCGGTCATAGCAGAAGGATTAACGGCTTCATCAGCGGAACTCGGATTTGGAAATATTACCTTTACTAAGGAGAAGGGACAGGGCACTGTAAAAAGTGAAGATGTAAAAATTACCGCCCAGCCGCCGGCCGAATTGAGTCCGATTACAGGGGATGCAGGCAAAGATAAGTACTATGCGGAAAAGAAAATACGCCAGGCAGACGGAACCTATCTCTTCAAAGAAGACGCCGACCTGCAGATGACCGACGGACAACCGATGGTCAGAAGTGAAAAGCCGGTAGTCATTAAAGCGGAAGGGAAGAGGCTGGCATTTACCTCTGCCGGAGATCAGAACGGTACCGTTTCCACCGTGCAGCAGAGTTCTAAAGACAGTCTCAGCATAACGGCCAAAGAATTGGTGGTGAAAGCGGGAAATAAGAGAGGCCGTTCCGAAGGTATCCACCTTCAAAACGGAAACAAACAGAATGCTTATAAAACAGACATCACCGGAGACGTAACCATACAGTCAAAAGGCAAAGGCTATGCATTAGGTGCCTATGTGGCAGGAAATTCCAGCCTGGATATCCATGGGAACATGACCATTAAAGAAGAAGGCGGAACATGGGGCGTAGAGAATACAGCCAATCCGGGAGGCGCCTATGCCCATTACAGCACAGCCGGACTCTATGCGGGATCCAATTATGCCATCCAAAAAGGAGGCCGTATCACCGTTGACGGCGATGTGGACCTGAAAGTAAAAGGAACAGGCATCCTGGCCAATGGAGGCGGCTCAACCGTCGTGGTCAAAGGAGGCGGCACCGTTTCCATCGAGAACAATGATGATGCAGCGCACTATGCACTGGCGGCGGAAAGCGGAAAAATAGATTTCAATGTAGATGAAGACGAGATAGAAGCAGGGACAAAGAAAGTAACCATTGAAGGGAATGTAGGAGTCCTTAACGGAGCTGTAAATCCGTCCGAACCGCAGAAATACAGCCAGATATACCTCGGGCTGGGGACAGGAGATTCCCTGTGGAGAGGTCTGGCCGTTGACACCCACACCAAACAGAACAATGCGGACGGATTCGAAGGACAACTGAGCCTGTTTATGAAAAACGGTGCGACTTGGATCAATGAAGCCTATGGAATGACACCGGAAGGATTCAAAGGAAGCAAAGTATACTACCTCCAGGGAGGGAAGAGCAAAGAAGAAGCAGGAGTTATATTCCAGAAAGACGAAAACCCGATCCGTATCGAGAACTATGCGGGGAACATGAAACTGATCTATGCGCATGAGAATGCAGGGACAAAGGCAGAAGACTACAAGGCAGGAGACACCCATATCGGATTCGCGGCAGAAGGATCACGCATTACAGTAGTTACAGATAATAAAGGAATTGTTGATACAGATAAAGACCAGGTGTATAAGGCTTTAAATGCTTTGGCGGGAAAACTGTATTACGATGCTTATAAAAACGGAGAAAAGAAGCTGGCGGGACAGGCAGAGATAGCCGAAGGACTGACGGCGTCATCTAAAACATTACAAATGAGAGACCTGCTGTTCAAAAAAGAAAACGGACAGGGGTATGTAGAAGATAAACCCGTGCCGCCGGCAAATCTGGATGTAAGTGAACAGATTGTTGAAGATGGTCTGGGATCGGGGAATATGTATTGGATGAATAAAGGGTATAAAAATGGTGAGGATGATGATCATCGTTATGTCCTGAAGTCCGATACCACGATCAAGGTTGATTTATCAAATCCCAAGACTCTGACATACGGGGGAAATCAAGGTGCCAATGTAGCAAATATCATATGGGGAGATCCGGATTATACAGCGGATGGCTTTATTGATATGAACGGACATAAGCTGACCTTGGTTTCTGAGGCAAATCATTTAAGGCATTATGCGTCGGGAATTTTGTCACATGGCGGTGATCTGGAAATAAAGAACGCGGCAGGTATAGATATTGACATACATGGCGATAAAAATGCAAAGAGCGGTATTTATGTCTGGGGACAGGGCAGAAATGGAGCGAGCCTCACTATATCTAATGATAATCAAGCGGAACATGCTGTGAAGATACGTAATACGGCAGCGGAAAAAGACGCAGCTATACTTGTGGACGGCAGGAGTGTAAAGGATGGCGGAAGCGCAAAGCTTGTTATAAAAGGTTTGGTAGATGTTGAGAATGATGATGTCAGCGTAATTCAGGCAAATAAGGGCGATGTGTCAATCGGCGGCGGGAAAATAATAGCCAAAGGGGATAAGGCGTCCAGTTTGAAGATAAATAATGACGGTAAAATCCAGATCAACGGCAATTTGTCGGACAGAAATGTTCTTACGGCAGGAGCAGTCAAACATGATGTACAGATAGAAGGGAATGTACTTGCTCAGAAAGGAAGATTGGGACTGGTTCTGAATACGGACGGATCCTACATAAAAGGGTTGATAGGAACAGATGCCGGAACAGCTGGTCAAACGTACATGATGCTTTCTGACGGAGCCTCCTGGTACCATGAAGGAAAAGGAGCCCGGACAGACGGCATTAAAGAAAGTAAAATCAAAAACCTTGAGGCTGATGGCGGCAACATTTACCAGAAAAATGAGAAACCGATAACCATTGAGAACTACAAGGGAAATATGAAACTGTTCTATAAGCATGAGAATGCGGGAACGAAGGCAGCCGACTATAAGGCGGGAAACACCTATATCGGATCCGCAGCAGAAGGGTCACACATTACAGTGGTCACGGACAGGAGCAATATCAATACGGACAATGAAGACCAGGTATATGAAGTATTGAACACATTGGCGGGAAAACTGTATTATGAAGGCTATATCAGAGACGAAGAGAATCTGAAAGGGGAAGCGACAATAGCGGAAGGCCTGACAGCATCATCCCAGACAGTGAAAATGAAAGACATGCTCTTCAAGAAAGAAAACGGACAGGGATATGTGCAGGGAAAACCCACGCCGCCGCCACTGGTTAATCCGGTACGCCATCAAATCGTGGAAGCGAACTATTTTGCTGAAGAAGCGCGGGATTTCTGGTCTAAAGCGGGAGTTTATGACGGAAAAGGCCACTATAAATTTGATCATGACTTGTCACTGGTAACCCATGCGGAAGATGATCCTGTAACAACGGTAAACGATAATAAGTTCGGAAATATCTACTGGAATGGTGATGTGGTCGGGGATGTCGACATGACCGGACACCGGCTGGAACTGAAATCCATTACGGAGCGCCTGCCGAAGAAAAACCCCAATGCAATTACCGTCTACAGCGGTACATTAACAATCAAGAATGTCAACGGAATGTACATCGAATCCGATCCGAAGGGAAGCCTTTATGGACGAGGAATCCTGGTAGCAGGGGTACGTGGTGACGAAAGATGGAAAAGCGGAAGCGGCCATGCAAAGTTAATCATAGAAAATGATGATGATCCGGCACATGCAGTAAAAATCCGTGTAAAAGACACGGGGGAAGATTTCGGTGCTATTGAAGCGCAGAAACATAATGGAAGTGCGCTCGTAGACATTAAAGGACTTGTGGATATTGACTCCAAGATGTGGAGAGCTGTTGAGTCTCACGGAGCAAAAGTATCTATTGGAGGAGGAACGATCAGAGGAACAGATGTCGCATCCTTGGCTGCTTATACAGGCGGCTCGATACTCGTCAATGCAAAGCTGAATGATGAGAATAAGGTAGAAGCTACTTCTGCGACCCGTCCGGTAAAGATTACCGGGGATGTCAGTGCTGAAAGCGGCGGTCATGTCATGCTGGGACTGAACAATAAAGACTCCTTCTTGAAGGGTCTGGTAACCACGGATATATCGGGAATTAATCCGGATACGCAAAAATGGGGAAAGATACCCGGAAAAGTATCTATGGTGCTGGCAAATGGAGCAGTCTGGGAACACAAGCAGGTAGGAGTAGGATACTATCACAAGAAAGGCGCAGATTTCAACTACAAGAATCGCGGTAAGGGAGAATCTATTGACAGCCATGTAACAAGCCTGCGCGCGGACAAAGGCATACTGCTGCAGAATGATCCGCATAAACTGACCATCGATAAATACGAAGGGAACATGAAGCTGGTCTATGAACATGAGAACGCGGGAACAAAGGCGGAAGACTACAAGACGGGAGACGTACACATAAAAGAAGCTGCTGAAAACGCATCAGTAACGATGGTGACGGACAACAGCGGAATTACGATGACTGACGATAAACAAGTGTACGATGCATTGAATAGCCTGGCAGGAAAACTGTACTATGAAGCATATGCAAAGGGAGAAAAGAACCTGAAAGGGCGTGCAACGATAGCGGAAGGCCTGACCGCATCATCCGCAACGTTGAAAATGGCAGACATGGATTTCCGTGAAGCAAATGGACAAGGATATGTAAAAGAAACCAACCCGAACCCGAATCCGAATCCGAATCCGAATCCGAACCCGAATCCCAACCCGAATCCGAATCCCAATCCCAACCCAAATCCGAACCCCAATCCGGATCCCAAGCCTCCCATTATCTACGGAGATAAAGAAACCCAGATGATGAGAGGGAGCAAGACAGCGATGGTATCCTCTATCCTTCTGTGGAGAACGAATAACAATGACCTTGAGAGACGGATGGGAGATATACGGCTTGGAAAAGAAGAAAACGGAATCTGGGCAAGATACCTGGGCGGGAAGAACGAACTGGATAAAAAGAACGCCAGCTTCAAACAGACCTACAACATAGCCCAGGTAGGTTATGACAAGAAAAAAGGAAACTGGACAATCGGCGCGGCCCTGGACTACGGAACAGGAAAAGACACCTATGCCAATGGAACAGGGAAAGAAAAACTGGCAAGTTTGGCATTGTACGGAGCCATGCAGAAAGAAGACGGACAGTACCTTGACATCATCCTTAGAGGAAGCCGGGTGAAGAACGACTACACCGTATACAACGAAATGAACCACCGCCTGGACGGGAAGTACAGGACAAACGGCCTGTCGGTGAGCGTGGAATACGGTAAGAGGATGAAGAAAGAAAACGGCTTCTACATAGACCCGAGCATTGAACTCACCGCAGGGCACTTAGGAGGAAAAGACTATGACGCCGTAAGCGACTATGCAGGGGGGAAGAAAATGCACATCCACCAGGACGGAGTGACCAGCGTAATAGGAAGAATCGGACTGGGGATAGGAAAAGAGACAGAAAGAAGCAACCTGTTTGCGAAGATAGCGCTGGCCCATGAATTCGGAGGAAAAGTGAAGAGCATCTTCAGTGCGGAAAACGAACCGACGAGCGGGACAGAAGTAGACCTGAAAGACAGCTGGGTAGACGTAGAAGTAGGAGGAAGCTGGCTGGTGAACAGGAACACCTATCTGTACGGAACCTACACGAGAAACTTCGGGGCTGATGTTTCCAGCAAGTGGAGAATAGACGCAGGCATTCGCTTCAGCTTCTAAGGATGATGAACGCTTTCGAAAGGGGAATGGAACAAAACTTTGCTATGAGAACTGAATAAGAAGAAACGAAAGGACCGCCTTTCCGGGTATGGGACGGCAGTCCTTTTCAGTTTATCTTTTTCTTCATCACAGTAATAGATCCTTCGCTTGCGTTCAGGATGACGTCTTACCGGCTTGAGTGTGATGGTAATGGATTCTTTGCTGGCCTTCCGGATGACGTTTTGACATGAGTGACACTTTACTGGTAGGCAAAAAGCGGTCGGAATCCCGGCAGGGATTTATCGTCCCTTGGCATCCAAGATGAAAAATTTAAAAATAATGAAAATAAAATTACCATAAGAGGAAAAGAAAAAGTAAAAATAATTTGCAAATGGTATATGCCTTATGATAATATAATAATATCTGAACAACCTTTGTTTAGAATAATTTCAGAGAGAAGACAAAGTCGAAAGGCTTTTGTGGAGAATCCGGTGGAAATCCGGAACTGTTTTACAGCCGTGAAGGGTGAGAGTCCCCAGTCGGATACCGCTTGTTTTCAATTTTCTAATGACCTGCAGGATAGGGGGCAGTAGATACTTGTACATTCGGTAACTGTCTGGCTTGTCCCGCAGATTTTTATTTATCCCAAATGCCGGCAGGATAGTAAATAATCAGCAAATGTATTTAAAAATCGGAGAGATCATTCATGATCAAACTAAAGGATGAGATTAAACGGGTGGAAGCGGTAAAAGGCAATGTTGTTCCTGTCAGCAAACAGTTATATCTGAATTTACTGAAAGAAATCAAATTATTGCGTTTTAAAGCCCATATGGCAAATGACTGGAATCTTCCTTTGAAAGAAAAAGAAAAAGTGTACAGGGATATCACAGAATTATTGTTTGAGTTCTGGCGTGACCAGAGAAATGGAGCGTACAAAATGGCGGAGAATAAGAATACGGTAAAAGCGGAAACAGCAGTGCCGGAAGTAAAGGTGGGGATTGAAAAGGTAGCTTTGTTTAAGAAGCATCTGGAAGATGCGAAAATCAGCGGGTTCGGTATTCAGGATTTTAAGGATGACGTGCATTCCCAGGCTTTCCGCAGTAACCTTCCTGTAGCCGGACAGAACCTTCCTTTCATGATTTTGTTTGACGACAGTGTTTACACGATCATCCAGGTACAGGTGGCGGCAGCGATTGTAACAAAAGAGAAAAAGGCGACCGTTTGTGAAGAGCTGAATGCGTTGAATGACCAGTACCGTATGCTGAAATACAGTGTGGATGAAGCCGGCAACGTGCTGCTGACCTGCTGTATCCCTGCGGGGCTTGATCATTTTGATGCGCCGCTCGTTGTGGCGATCCTGAACCAGATCCAGGGGCATTTAAATGCGGTGTATCCGACAATTATGGAAAAGCTCTGGAAGAAATAAAGAGTGAAAGAGACGTGTATTTTATTTTGGAAAAGAGGTTTACATATGAAAAAGATTCTTATTTCTATGATTATGGCAGCTGCTTCTCTTGGAATGATGGCGCAGGCTGACGCAGCGTCCGGTTATGTCAATGTGGAGGATGTCCTGTCTTCCACGCCGGCTTTTATGCAGGCAGGGAAGACTGTGGTTTCTGAACAGCAGAAATTACAGAATCAGTTTAATGAACAATCTAAAAATATGTCAGATAAGGATAAACAGGCACTCGGACAGAAACTGAACCAGCAGCTGGCACAAAAGGAAAATGAAGTCATGGCTCCCATCCAGGCAAAATTCCGGGCGGCTGTGGAGAAAGCGGCTAAAGATAAAGGCGTAGATATGGTCATCAATGCAAGAGACGTTATTTATGGCGGTATCGATCTGACAGATGCTGTAAAAGCAAATATGAAATAATGACAGAACGATAAAAGAGTATCCGGCGGGATTGCTTCCCCGGGATACTCTTTTTGCATTTTTTAAGAATCAATAACATTGGATGGGGGTTAAATAAATCCACAAAAAGTTACAAAATAAAATTGAATATGTAAAAATTCTATGATAGAATTCAATTAGCTGATAATTAAAAAACAAGATAACGGAATCTAATAACGGGGAATCCGGTGAAAAGCCGGAGCTGTCTCGCAACTGTAAGGGAAGTCGGCCTGCTGTGGTCCTTTCACAGAGGGGCAGGCAGACAATGAACCGAGCCAGGGTGCCGTTTGATTTCATCATCAAAAGACTCGCGAGGCATGAGCCGGATGGGAGATGGGAAAAATTTTTCTCATTTCAGTTTGGTTGTGCCTTTTTGTTATGAGTAAATACGGTAGCAATGAATGGAGATGAAGCGCAATGGAAAAAAGTAGATAAAGACCCTGCGAGAATGGGTTTATGGGAGTTTTGCAGGTCTGTATAGTGTCTTATATGGGATGGAAACGGGCAGTTGCCGGGGGAAGTTTTCGGTCATGAAAGAGACACTGACATTTAGAGAGAGGAGCTTATGATGAAGAGAGAGAAGAATCTGCATTTTTTGAGGATGGCGGTTATGATTGCCATCGGGGTGCCGGCTGCCTGTATGGCTGTACGGGCGGCGGAGATACCGGCCGCGCCGGCAGAAGATGACATGGCTTTCCGGCTGGCAGGGGTCACCGTCGAGGCGAAGCGCCCTGACTGGGAATCCAAACTGTCACCCGGTACCGTTACGGTCATCCGTCCGGAAGAATTTAAAGGGGAGCAAAAAGATCTCGCGGACTTTCTGAAAATGGTTCCCGGTGTCCATGTGCGCGAAGTGAACGGCAAGGGGCAGTATACGGTCGTCACTGTGCGCGGCTCCACGGCGGCCCAGGTCGGGGTATTCGTGGACGGTATCCTGACCAATCTGGGGGGAGATGCAGCCGTGGATATTTCCACCATTCCGGTGAAGAATGTGGAGCGTATTGAAGTGTACCGCGGGTATATTCCTGCCCGTTTCGGGGGAACCTTCATCGGGGGCGTTGTGAATATCGTGACCAAGAGACCGACAAAGGCTGATATCTCAGCGGAAATCGGGAAATCATCCTTCGGGGGGAAAAGCGCCTCGCTCGAAGTGATGTCGCCGCTGGGGAACGGAAGCCTCATGGTGGGGCTTAATCATGAAACGGCCAAAGGCGACTTCCCTTATAAAAATTACGTCATGAATTCCAAAGAGTCCAAGAAAGAAGCAAAGTATGCGATGCTAAGTTATGAAACAGAATTAGGCTGGTATGAAAAAAGTGGGGACAAGAAGACATGGCTTATGCTTACATTAAGGAATTACTCTACTCATCTTTCCGATGAAACGAGAAATAAATATAAGGCGGGGAATGTTGAGGACTGGATGGCGTTTGCCAGCAGCGGCGCCTTGGCAGAGGAAATCTACCAATATGATATGGACCAGGCAAGGAAGAACATGGATCGGACCTGGAAAGACGAGTACGCGGAGCTGGTTCCGCAGGAAGAGGCAACAAATTATTTTCTGAAACATGACAAAACGTTTAAACGAAATTATAAATTTTGGTTGAAGCAGATCAAAAAAGCCGGCGGGGATGAGGAAAAAATAGCGCAGATCAAAGCTTGTATGAAACAAGATGTAATTAATGAACTCAAATATTCATGGAATAATAAGGATTCATATTTTTATGAGCCGGAAAATGCTGATGTGAAAGCGGCCGTGGACGGTGCGGTTCTTGAGAATAACAAGGAGTTTTTGGACAAGGCGGATCGGCTTGCCAAGTATAATGCGCAATGGTTGTCGCAGGGGAAGTATGTCGACCCGGAACAGTCTGAGGAGTATACAAAAATCGTGGAAAGGCACAAATATGTAAAAAAGAGGGTGGAAAAACTCAAATCTATGTCGGAAAACCGGCACCGGAGATGGAATGACCGGAAGAATACGAGCGCCATCGTGAAATGGCAGAATGACGAGTGGATGGTGAAGGGCAGCTGGAACCGCATCAAGCGCCATCTGCCGGACAGCCTGTGGGCAGGATACAGCAATACCACACTGAACGCGTGTCTCGGCTACACGGTGGATTGGATAGATGACGCCTTTTATGCGGAAGGGAAGCGGCAGCGCCTTTACACGAACGAACTGATGGTGGAGAACCGCCATCATAACGGCCGCCTGGAATGGGGCTGGACGGCGGATTTCCAGAAACAGAAGAAATACTATGACGTGGAACATATGTATCACTTAAATGAGAACCAGGTCTATTGGGAAGACGTCCCTTTCCGCAAATGGAGCCGGTTTATTTCCCGCAAGTATAATTTCCTCCTCGACGGCACCTACCAGCTGGGAAACAGACAGCTCCTCGAATTCCAGACCAATTACTCCCATGAGCGGATGCACGTGAACGGATCCCTGATGGATAAAGTGCTCGGCGATTCCGATTATTCCACGCTTCTGGGCGCCATACGGAACCGGTATGACCAGAATATATGGAATATCCAGATCCAGGACACCATCACGCTGGACAAAAAAGGCACCTGGTTCCTGACCCCCGCCTGGCGGTATAACCGGTCAGTCATCGTGGGCTACAGCGAGGGGAAACGCTTCGCCGATACGGCATGGCGGTGGTTCCACTGGATCACGCCGCGGGACAGACAGCAGGACGGGAAAGGCACCTGGCAGCTGGCGCTCAAAAAACAGGTGAATGACAATCTTACCTTGCGCATGACAGGGGGAACCTATTTCCGCCTCCTCAATATGTATGAAATTGCCGGGGACGGGGCAGGCATCCTGCCGGTTCCCGCCAACAAGAGGGGGACCGCTTCCAAGTTCCCCCAGCCGGAGTACGGGACCCAGTTCGATTTCAGTACGCTGTGGAACGGGAAATTCCTCCATTCCGACGCCTATGCCACACTGACCTACTTCTGGCGCCATGCGAACCGGATGCTCTACCTGTACCGGGCAGGACCCGACTGGGCATCCTACTTCAATGACCAGAAAGGGCATATACACGGATTTGAACTGCAGACAGGGCTGAAGTGGGGCCATTTCAGCCTGGATCTGGAAGGCGCCTATACGAAAATCAAAGCGTTCCGGCGGCAGAATAAAGAGTGGGCGCTGGGGGATGCGGTGTACCGGGAAGTATATCCGACCTTCCAGCCGGAATGGGAAGGGAATCTGCGGTTCTCCTGGTTCCCGAATCCCCGGTTTACCCTGTTTGGCGAGTGGCACTATACCTCAAGTTACTATACGATCAATGAGTATAGATACAATAAACTGGGGGACGAAACGGATGACGGGGTCGCGTATCCCTCGCTGAGCGTCATCAATGCGGGCGTCAAGGTGAAGCCGGGCAAGGCATGGCAGATCGCCTTCGGCTGCAACGATATCTTCAACCGGGCGCCGAAGCAGAAAGGATGGGTCTGCCTCGGCACGAACTCTTACGGGTACCTGAATGTGGAGTATCCCATCCAGGGACGGACGTGGTACGGCACGGTCCGCTATGAGTTCTGATATCTGTCCGTTTTACAGATCCGGACATCCGGATTTGTGTATATTATAAAAGGAGGCATATATGCGTACCAAAGGTAAATCCAAAACGGCTGCCATGATGGCGGCGGCAGTGCTTTGCGGAGGCGTGGCGGCAGAGGCGGCCAATCTGGTGGTGACGGCGCCGTCCAACTATGCCCAAAGCGTGATGGGGGTGGTACGGGGCTCCCGTGTGAAGAGCGACATCTGGGGCGTTGAGAAAGATCTGCGGACGGATCTGAACGGGGATCCCGGTCTGTTCCATCTCCATGTGAACGGGGACAGCAAGATATTCCTGCGCCAGTATACGTACAGCCAGACGGATCTGAGATCCAATGAACTTCTGGACGCGGAAAACAACCAGTGGTCAGCCCCGGAAAGCACGGGAACAATTTCCACGACGGTGAATACCCACGCCGCGGCGTCCTGGGGGAATTACCTCATCGTCACCGGCTATGACCTGGGGAATGTGAGCGTCTGTGATATTTCAGGAAGCGCGATTACACTGCTTCAAAGCGGGACCCACAGTTTATTAAACGAAATCAACGGGATTCTGGGAGCGCAGTCCGCGTACGGCGCGGCCGCCCAGGCCCACGGGGAAGGCCTGCTGGTGAAAGGGGACAATCTGTATGCCCTTGCCAGCATCAATAAGGAAGGGGGCTACCAGAATTATGACGAAGGCTGGCTCATCCGCTACCGGATCGGGCAGGACGGTTCGCTGGAGCGCAAGGACTACACGAGGGTAGGCAAGAATACCGATGAAGCGCGGCTCAATCTGTACAATGACCATATTCTGGTCTCCGCCATCGGCGGGTATCAGAATTACGGCTTCGGCAACGGGGACACCTGCATTACGGCAGCCACCCTGTCGGATGATGGCGGGCTGAGCACGGCAAATACTAGGAATATCACGCTGCCGAATACCTTTACAAATGAACAGGGCGCAAAAGATTTCCGTGATCTGAAAGTGCTGCCCGACGGTACGGCCTATGTGATGCGGTATAACCTGGGAGGCGCCGGCGGCGTCGAGATGGACGTTTATCAGACCACGGTGTCCAACCTCATGTCGGAGAATCCCGTCAGCTGGGGCAATCCCGTTTCCAGCGGAACTTATGACGGGTGGTTCGGCAAGCTGAATGCGGAATACCATACGCACCGCCTCTGGGTGGAAGCCGGGCAGAACCTGCTGGTCTATAAGGATGGGAATACCACGCCCCAGTCCTGGAGGGCGACGGACTTTTCCAATAACAGCGGCATGTTCCAGTTTAACTTCATGGCGATGCTCCAGCCGGATAAGGTGAAGGGGGCATTGGCAAGCCTGTCCGCCGCGCGGGCGGAGGGACTGACCGCCCGCTCCCTGACGGCGGTGCGGACCGCCAATCCGGATGCGGTCATGCGTACGCCTGATTATAAGTATAAAATTACAGGTACAGTGAAGGATTCGAATACGACTCCTCCTCATTTCGATAATACAGACGATAATTTAAATTATACCTTTGATGAAGACGCGGTCATCCAGCCGACAAAAGATAATTATAAGACAGGAGACCGGGTGACGAATGTCCTTGCCGCTGTAGACGCCCATGAGGAAAATGATGTGATTATCCATGCCGGCACGCATGCCCTGCAGCTCCAGTCCGCCCATACCATCGGAAGCCCTGCGGGAATCTATGCGGGAAGCGGAAAGAATGTCACCATTACCGCGGGAAAGGTCAATGTCATTACGGCCGGGCTTCCGGGCGGCAATTCCATAACCAATGCCATCTGGCTTGACGCACCGAAAACCGGCTCCGGACGGATTACCATCCATGCGCCGGTGAATATCGCCATGACAGGCGGCCTGGGCGGGAACGGCATTGCTATCCAGAAGACGAACCGCTGGGGCGAATCCAGCTATGAGGCGGCCGCTTCTTCCAAGATCATCATCAACGGCAATGTGAATATCAAGGGCGCTGATAATACGGTCTGGGGCATTCCCGTAAATTATGAAAATGTGTATTCCCGTTTCAATAACGCAGGTATCCTTGCCGCTGTAAATAACAGTGAGGTACAGGTCAACGGAAACATAAACTTTGATGTCTACGGCAACGGGATTACTGTCAATGCGGCAGGAAGCAAGGTATCTGTCGGCGGCGGGCAGATAACGGTGCCTTCCGGCATGAATTACGGCTACTATACGCTCGGCGCTTATCAGGGCACGATTAATATGAATACCGGTGTCGGAGGAAATACGCCGGGGACGGCAGATGTCAATCTCAACGGCGATATTTTCGTCCTTCCCACAGGCACTGTCAATGCGGCCTTTACCACAGCCAATTCCCGGCTTCACGGCATTGTGGATAACGGCGGCACGGTGAACATGTGGCTCCGAAACGGCGCGACGTGGACGAATGAGGCGAGAAATACACGCTATGGAGAAGATAATGAAGATACGGGCAGCAACGGCGCAAGCCGTATTACCCATTTCTATGGCGGAAACACGGCAGCCGGCGCCGGCATCATTAACCAGAAGTCCGATAAAGCAATCACCATAGATCATTACAGCGGAAATACGACAGTCAATTTCGGTACGCTGACCCAAAATGGAAACGGCGTGACGATCAGCGCGGCGGCTGCCAACTCCGCGATCACGATGAGCGGCGACAGGGGCGGCCTGAGCGAAACGGAAGCGATGGGAAGGCTTGCCGGCAAACTGACGTATACGGCGTATACAAACGGGGAACGAAACCTGAACGGCACGGTGAAACTGAATGAAGGACTGACTGCACGGTCTGTTGCCAGAACAGGCAGAATTGATTTTAACGGCGCTACCGGAAAAGGAAGGCTCGGCGAACTTTCCGAAAGCCCTCTTATGATGAAAATGATGGCGGTTCCCTCCGCATTGAGGACATCAGCCGTAAGTCCCGCAGGCGGACTGATACCGACATCTCTTCCCGGCGGTGTGGCCTATATCCTCGGAGACAGGGAAACAATGATGATGCGCGGAGCCAAGTCGGCGATGACGACTTCCATGCTGTCCTGGCGTTCCGGTATGACGGATATGAATCAGCGCCTTGGTGATCTCCGCCTCGGCGCGTCAAGCGGCATGTGGGCGAGAACCTATGGCGGCAAAGTGAAGTATGATAAAGATAAAACCAATTTATCCGACAGTTTCTGGGGCGCGCAGGTCGGGGCGGATCATAAACTGGGATCCGGCTGGCACATCGGCGGAGCCTTTGATTATAATGACGGCAATGCGAAGTATGACTTTGGCGGAAAAGGAGATCCGAAGCTTTATGTAGGAAGTATCTATGGAACCAAGGTCTTTGATGACGGACAGTATGTGGATATCGTCGGCAAGATGGGTCGTGCTGAGAACGATTACACCGTTTACAATGCGGAGGGACGCAAACTCGATGGCGATTATCATGCCACCGGATACGGATTGTCTGTGGAATACGGGAAACGTTTCGGCACTGCCACGGGTTATGTTGAACCCCAGATCCAACTGCTTTTCTCCAGGCTGGGCAGTGCAGATTATGATGCGGCCAGCGATTTTGACGGAGATAAGAAAATGCATGTCCATCAGGACAGCATGAGCAGCTTCATCGGCCGTTTGGGCATCGCAGCCGGAAGGGCAACAGAAAAAGGCAGCTTGTATGCCAAAGCAAGCATTCTTCATGAATTTAAAGGGGATACGGCTGCCACTTTCAGCGCGGAAGGAGAAGATACGTCCCGTGTGGAACAGGATTTCGGCGATACGTGGGCAGAATTGACTCTCGGAGGAGTTTACCGGCTGAACGGGAGCAACCTTTTCTATGCGAATGTGACAAGAGGTTTTGGCGGCGATTATAAAGTGGAATGGAAAGTCAATGCGGGTCTGCGTTTTGCTTTCTGATCGGCGAAAATGGTTTTGGGTGGTAGGTATGCTGTGCATGTCCCTTTCATGGAACGGCGTACAAGCGGAAGATTCCGTGAAGGGACAGCCGGCGCCCATTCTGGAAATGGGAGTAAAGCCGAAAGCCACGCCGCAGGAACTGGAGCAGCTGCGCTGGATGGAGATATTTGCCAATGATATTGCGCTTTACCGTTTTGATGTACAATCCATCAGACAGAATGAAACGGATCCCGATGAAGTGCAGATGACGGTACAGGCGGTATATACGGATAAAAAAATTCCGGAGCAGATGAAAGCGGCTTATGCTTCCCGATTAAAAGGCGACCGAATGCCTGTGTGCAGTGAGATGGAATTACGTTTCCATATGAAAGAAGAACGGTATGCGATTACTGCTGTCCGGATTTATGACCAGCATCATGAAGTGGTGGATGAAAGCAGCAGGGACGCGGAATACCGGAAGATTCCCGTTAATTCATTTGTGTCAACGATGTACCGGGTATCAAAAAAATATATCTGGTTCCAAAAGACAAAAGGGAAATAGCATAGAGTTTTGTTTGGTATCAGACTGCTTTCTCTTCCATTTCGGGGAGAAGCAGTCTTGTACCATGTATGAACGGGCACAGGTGAAGATTACATTGACGGGTAATGAGCATTTACGTAAAAAATTGAAGTTATTTATGCTGTATGATACTATTTAATTATAAAAATAAAATGAAAAATGAATGAAGAGCAAAGGAACGGGGAATCCGGTGAAAAGCCGGAGCTGTCTCGCAACTGTAAGGTGGAGTCGGCCTGCTGTGGTCCTTTCACAGAGGGGCAGGCAGACAATGAACCGAGCCAGGGTGCCGTTTGTATTTCATCATCAAAAGACTCGCGAGGCATGGGCCGGATGAGAGATGGGAAAACGTTTTCTCATTCTGATTTGGCTGTGCCTTTTTTATAAATGTAACTTTTATGGCCGGCGGAATGCCGGGAAGAAAGGAAGAGGAAGCGCAATGGGGATTTTTGATTCGGCGGTAGGATATTTTATTCGCGGAGGCCTGTGCATGTGGCCCTTGCTTCTTTGTTCGCTGGCGGTCATCTTTCTGGCAGTGGAGCGGTATATGTATTACCGGCAGGCGATTTCCGATACGAAATTCGTTATGCTGTTCTGCAAGGAAATGACACGGGGCAATGTTTCTGAGGCGGCGGAACTGGCGGAAGAGGCGGCAGGCAGCGCGGCAAAACTGGCAAAGGATATTTTGTCTGAAAAGGACAGCCTTGGCCGGTCTCTTGAATCCGTCACTTATGAAAAGACAGACCGTTACCTGAATCAGCTGTCGGCGCACCTTGATTATCTGGGTGTTATCATCGGGCTTTCTCCCATGCTTGGGCTTTTAGGAACCATTACCGGTATGATGGGAACCTTTTCATCCATGACGGGACATTTGCAGAATACGGCAGGTGTCACCGCCGGATTGGCGGAAGCGCTGATTACGACTATTTTCGGATTGGTTATTGCGATTGCGGGCATGCTGGTACATGCTTATTTAAATACGAGGTATAAAAAGGCGACGCTTGATCTGGATGCTGTGGCGGATGCACTTATCTCCGGATTGTCCGGGAAATAAGGGGGTATCATGAGGAGAAGACCGAGGCAGGCGGATAAAATGCCTGAACTGATGATCAGCCCTATGCTTGACCTTATATTCCTGCTGCTTGCATTTTTTATCATCAGCACGATGTACATGACGGAAGTGAGGACAATCTCTATTGCCCTTCCTGAGGCGCAAAGCGCTGAAACGGTTTCTAAAAGCAGCAGCCTTGTGACTGTCAAAAAAGATGGGAGCTGCTGGCTGGATGATAAAAAAATGTCTTTGGACGCAATTGTGGCGGAAGTAAAGAAAAGAAGCGGATCAGACGCGAATTATTCCGTCGTTATCCGCGGAGAGAAGGATGCCGCTTACAATGATGTCATCCACGTTCTCGACCGGTTTAAAGCGGCCGGCATCACCAGGTTCGGGCTGGCAGCGGAGCAGGAGGCAGGAGGATGAATGACCGGCAGAGGTATGCGGTTGGTATTGCCGCTGCTGTCCTTATTCATTTATTTGCTGCTGTCATGCTCGGATTGTTCGGCGTGAAATATATGGAAGTTCCGTTTCGCGGAGAAGTATTGCAAGTATCGATCGATACCGGCGGAAACCGGGGCGGGGGAGGCAGCAAAGGGAGAAAGGAGCCGGCGGCGAAATCATCTGAAGCAAAAATCAATGATGCTGCTGAACCTGTGGAAATGCCTGATGAAGAAATTAATGAAAAGGCAGCGGAAGAAAAGCCGGAGGTGCATGACAGGCCGGATAAGAAGGAAACGGCAGACACCACAGGTACGTCTGTTTCTGATGCCGCGGCAGAAGATGAAGGGACGGATACACAGGGCGACGGAAGCGGCAGCGGCGGGGAAACGGGAGACGGGGACGGCACTGGTACGGGTGACGGCAGCGGAACCGGTACCGGTGAAGGTGACGGCAATGGAAGCGGGCCGGGAGCCGGCGTTCCTATTACGCCGCCGACAGTGATAAATAAAGTGCTTCCTGTCTATCCGCCGTCTGCAAAGATGAAGGAAACGACGGGTATTACTTATGTAACGATTCTGGTCAATGCATCGGGGACGGTGGATTCCGCTTATGTGGCGCAGGGGTCAGGAAGCAGTGTCTTAGATGCGGCGGCGATCGATGCGGCTTATCAATGGACATTTTCTCCTGCACTTGATAAATATGGGGTGCCTGTCCCCTGCCGGATTACATTCCCGGTAGAATTCAGATTGAATTGAGGAAATGCTTTTATACCAATGATTAAGATACCGGCATGTTCCGCTTTACGTGCCTGCCTTGTATGGCAGGGCCGTGAACTGCATTTTATCATGCTTTGCGGTATGTGGATTACGCCTCGGTTTGTTTGGCGCCTGAAAATAAAAAACGATTATTTTTTTAAGGATATACCTATGCTATAATAGGACAAGGTATATCTTTTTATATTTTTCGACATACCTTATTGAATAATAGAAGGAATTAGGATGTCAGCTATAGAAGAAAAGCTGGAAGTTGTGAAAAAGCGGATAGCGGCTGCGAAGGCCCGTTCTCCTTACAGGCAGGACGTGACTCTTGTGGCGGTGACGAAGTTTCATCCATTGGAAGATATGGAGGAGGTTCTCCGACTTGGCGTGAAAGAGGTGGGAGAAAACCGTGTGCAGGAATTGGAAGACAAACGGAGCCGTTTGAAAATGCCTGTTGTCTGGAACCTGCAGGGACATCTTCAAAAAAATAAAGTGAAAAAGGCAGTGGCGGCGGCTGATTTGATCCAGTCCGTAGATTCCGTGGAAATCATGGAAGAGATAGATAAACGGGCCGGGCAGGCCGGCAAAGTGCAGGATGTGCTTCTGGAATTTAATATTTCCGGAGAAACAAGCAAGTACGGTTTGCCGCCGGAAAGTCTGGACGAAGCTGCAGCGAAGGCGGGAATGCTCCCGCATATCCGTGTAAAAGGTCTGATGTGCATGGCGCCTATGGTGGAGGATGTGGAAATGACACGTCCTGTATTCCGCAGGGCTCATGAAATGTGGGAAGTACTGAAAACATATTTTCCTAAAGGACAGGTTTCTGTTTTATCCATGGGGATGACCCGGGATTTTGAAACGGCAATAGAAGAGGGCGCTACGATGGTACGCGTCGGCACCGCCATTTTTGGCGAGCGGAATTATGCAAATGGGAAAGGAGAAACAAAATGAGTTTACTGGATAAATTTAAGGAACAGTTTACAGATCGTGATGATGAATACGAGGATGAAGAATACGAAGAAGAGGGGACGTCGATAGATACGGCGCAGCCTGTTCCTCCCCGTCCGGCAGCAGGCCGTGCGGCAGTAGCGACCCGCCAGGCGAAACCGTATACCATGGTGGTCGTGAATCCGAAAGACTATCAGGATGCCGAAAAAATCGGGAATCATCTGAAGGCTGCCCGTCCGGTCGTAATGAATATGGAAAAGACTGATGCCGATGAAGCACAGCGTATCGTGGATTTTATTCAGGGTGTGATGTATGCTTTGGACGGGCGCATTGACCAGGTTTCTGAAAACATTTACCTCTGCGCGCCAAATAATATGAGCGTGTCCCGTGAGAATTTTGCGGCATTTCCGGAAGCGGAAGCCCCCGCATGGGATTCGCAGGCCCCTAAGGCATAATGTCATTTTTTTCGAAGATCTCCGAGCTGTTTTATGATCTTTTTGTTACGGAGCCGGAGGAAGAAGAGTATATAGATTCTGCGGGAGAAGACGGTAAAGAGGCGGGTCCCCGTATGGCAGGCGCGCTGCCTGCGAGGGCTGTCCGTCCGTTGGATGCTGTCATCTTCGTTCCCCGAGCTTATAGTGATGCCCGCCGTGCGGTGGATGCCATGGAAAAAGGACTTGTAGTTCTTGTGGTTCTTGGCAGCAATGTGGATGATGAAACGGCGAGCCGTTTTGTGGATTTCATGAGCGGTGCCGTTTATCTCGGCAAGGGAGAAGTAGAACTTCTGAACGGGCAGGTGCTTTTGTGCGCGCCATCGGCGGTGCATATTGAGATGGACAGCATGCCCCGCCTTGCGGGGATTCCTTTGTGGAGAGGTCCGGGCGTATGAAAAAGATTATGATGATCGGCTGCGGCGCTATGGGCGGCGCTATACTTTCAGGGTGCCTTTCCAAAGGCCTCTGGACGAAAGAAGAAGTATATATTAAAGCAAGCACGGAAAAGTCAACGGTGGAAAAGGCAGAGCGATATGGCGTATCTGCAGCTTCTCTGAAAGATATCGGAGAAGCGGATTTTGTCCTTTTGGCAGTAAAGCCCGACATTATCCCTTTTGTTTTGGAAGAAATAAATCCGTACCGTCCGAGGCGGGTGATTTCTGTTGCGGCGGCAGTGACAGCAGCGACCTTGGAAGCCGGCCTTCCCGAAAAGACGCCGGTGATCCGTGTCATGCCGAATACTCCCGCTTCGGTCGGGGAGGGTATGACAGCTATTACAGCAGGGCGGTACGCTGACGAGGATTTTATCGAAACGGCAAAAGAAATATTTTCCGCCCTGGGGAAAGCGGCAGTGGTTTCCGAACGCCAGCTTGACGAGATGGGCGCTTTATCAGGAGCGGGGCCGGGATACGTTTTCGTGATTATTGATGCATTGGCGGATGCCGGAGTGCGCGCGGGACTTCCGCGGAAGCTGGCAGTTGAAGCGGCGGCGCAGACTTTGTATGGCGCAGCCAAAATGGTGCTGGAAACAGGAAAACATCCCGCCGAACTCCGTGACGGGGTGACAAGTCCCGGCGGTACGACGATTGCAGGCATCCATGCCATGGAAGCGCGCGGCATCCGTGCCGCTCTCATGGACGCCGTCATGGCGGCTCTTGCGAAATCTGATGAAATGGGCAGAAAATAATGAAAGACAGAGAAAAAATTCTCCGCTACTTTTCCGCAACCGGAGAAGAAGCGAAAGATATGGCGATCCGTCTGCTGGATATTGCTGATTCCGTGGACAGAGGCCGGCCATTTGCCGTCGGCCCCTTTATGTCTCCTTTTGCGGCGCAGGTCGGACAGACGATTGCGGCTCACATGAAAACGGTGGCGGTGAAAACTTCCGGCGGATATCATGAAGCGGAACGGATCCGTGTCGCATTTGCCCGTAATGACTATGACGGTCCCGTGGATTTCGGGCTGACCGCATTGAAAGTGACCTGGGATGACCGATACAGGCTCATCGGCCACCGTGATGTACTGGGGGCGCTTATGGGACTGGGCATCGACAGAGCGGTTCTGGGAGATATCCTCATGCAGGGGGCGGGGTGCCAGATTGTGGCAGACAGTTCCATGGCGGAATGGATTAAGCGGAATTTCCTGAAAGTCGCCATGGTGTCTGTGCAGATAGAAGAAATATCTCTGGAAGAATTAGAGCCGCCTAAAAAGACAGCCAGAGAGGTGCGTGCCACGGTCGCTTCGCTTCGGCTTGATGCGGTCGGCGCGGCAGGATTTGGCATTTCCCGCAGCAAAATGGTACAATGCGTAGAGAGCGGTCGGACGGAAATTAACTGGCAGCCTGTGAAGAGCGCGTCGCAAACCGTAAAAGCAGGAGATGTTATTTCCATCCGCGGCAAAGGACGGATTGAAATCAGGGAAGTCACGGGGATGAGCCGGAAAGGCCGGACGGGACTTCTGATTGACCGTTATAAATAAGAATAAAACCGTTTATGAAACAGGAGGATTATTTATGATTACACCGATGGATATCCATAATAAGACGTTTTCCCGCGGACTGCGGGGGTACAGCCAGGAAGAAGTGGACGCATTCCTGCAGGAGCTGGCAAGTGACTATGAACGTATTTACCGCGAACATCGTGAGATGGAAGAGGAGATGGATACAGTCAAGACGAAACTCCGGAATTATGAAAAAATGGAATCTACCATGTCCTCCACTTTGGTCATGGCGCAGGAAACTGCTGAAAATGTGAAGAGAAACGCACAGAAAGAGGCGGAACTGGCAGTTCGGGAAGCGCAGAATGAAGCCCATCATATCATTTCCGATGCGGAAGCGGCCCGCCGCAAACTGAACACCGATCTGCTCAAAACGGAAGGCGATGTCAAGATCTATATTGAAAAGATTCTGGCCAATTTCAAGTCGGCGATGGCTCTCATCGAATCTGCAAAGAATACGCCGGAGCCGCAGATTGTAAAAGCGCCGGAAGGACAGGACGAGGAAATGGAACTGCCCATCGAAGCGCTGGATGACCGTTCTGCCGATCTTTTTGAAGGAGAAGTAAAAGCTGATACAGCAGAAGCGGAAACTGATGAAGCGGAAGATGAAACACAGCAGGCTGTATCTGAAATATAATAAGGAATGAAAAGGAAGCGGTTCTTACAGGACTGTTTCTTTTTTTCAGGAAATATAAAGCGGCTCTGATGATATGGCTTTTGTTATTAATCGGACAGATTTCTTTTTATGTAAAAACGCTGTCTCTCCTGATGGGGAAACAGCGTTTTGCATTTACTGCTTTTTATTCTTTTTTAGAAGGCAGGCCGCCGTGCAAACAGCTGCCACCGCGCCTGCCGCAAAGAGGGCGGCCCGTCCCCACTTGCGGACGTTGTCGAAACGGACCGCTGTTTTTACCTTATCCAGGGCAGTGACGGGACGCCTCGCGGAAACGGTCACGCATCCCAGCTTTGTATCGATTTCAATGTTTGTGAAACCTGCTTTGGTAAGAATAGCGGAGAGCTCTTCCGTTTTGTAGAGAGTCATGCCTTTGATGATTTTCGGGTACAGATTGTCGAGAAATCCATAGCCGTCCGCTTCATTTACGATGAGGAAGGTGCCGCCCGGCTTCAGCACCCTTTTGATTTCTTTCAGTGTGTTTGGCAGATTGGGCCAGAAGTATATCGTTTCAAAGGCGGTGATGACATCGAAATGATTTGCGCCGAAAGGAAGGAGTTCGGCGCTTCCTTGAAAAAAGAAAACCCCTGGTTAGACCAGGGGTTCAGTTGAGCTTTAGCGTTGA
>OLVR01000346.1_pt1 | contig 63889 bp, 108 predicted proteins | sample 1673261 | NCBI WGS metagenome assembly OLVR01 (sample SAMEA3178938, study PRJEB25190) | human gut metagenome | biome: human gut; feature: human-associated habitat; material: faeces | place: Austria | collected 2013 | reverse complement strand
ACCAAAAACGTAAATGCGGCAAGGCAATTACTATAGTTCTCTGTCGGCAGAAACCGCTATGTTGTGGCTGCAAAATTCTTAGTATTCTTTGACATAATAAGCAATATGTGGTTTTGAAATAACTTCCGGTATGGGGAGTTTGAATACTTTACTATTGCAAAATGCTGCATGACCCGGTAATTTTGCAATCCCTCATACATTTTCTCTAGGATTCCTTACGTGCAATTGCAGTCTGTGCAGCCTGCACAGCGCCTTCCAGCGTATCTGCTGCTGCCAAGAAACCACTTGCATGACAAAAACGAAGCGAAGCGATTCCACTGATCTGCGATAATTCCGGTGCGTCTTTACCGCGCCACTCTTCCGGCATTGCACATACCAGTGCTGTATCACCATGTTCTATCGGAACTCCCTGCACGCTATATCCCCCACGATTCGACGGATATACCACCATTTGATAACTACTTCCAATCACTTCATTCTTCCACGGAACAAACTTCGGAAGGATCAATATACTGCCGTTGCTTTCTTCCATTGCCTTACGAACCAGCGATGCCGCACGTACAATACCGGCTACCGCCTCAAAATGGTTACGCAGGATTTCCTCTGCCATCTTCACCGCGCGCCAAAAGCAATCGTCATAACTCTCTTCGGAATCCCAAGAAGGATTAAACTCATCAATAATGGACGCCAAAACATTGTGACATCCGGTATTGTCGGATTCATCTAACGGCTGCACAAAAGACTCATCAAAACGCACTGCCTCTTCCTCACCAATGCACTGTGCACCGTATTCGCGCCATAGCAGTCCAAAAGCAGCATAAGGGCATCCGTTCTCACGGTATTCCTTATCTTCCTGGTGATGATCGAAACGGCCGCGTCCTATATCATACACAATGCCGTCAAAATCTGCCGGCACCTCAAAACCGCGTGTTACCTGAATCTCCGGTTTGATCAATCGCAAAAATGCTGTCGCAAATACATCATCTGAATGAAATTTCGCACCATGCGTGAATGCCTGGTCCGGCAATGCTGTCTTGCATTGAAAAAATGGCTCTTTCATAGAAATCCTCCATTAGCTGTTATTATGCCAATTCCTGCTCTAACGATTCACGAACTGCCTTAATAAATCCTTCGCTGTTTAATACCGTCACATTTTCAAGGCTGGTGATCAGAGCAAGATCCTTCGTCATCTTACCGGACTCGATCGTACCCAGTGTCGCTTTCTCTAATTTATCTGCAAAATCCTGCAGTTCCTGAATGCCATCCATCTCACCACGCTTACGCAGTGCTCCGGTCCAAGCGAAGATCGTTGCTACAGAGTTAGTAGAAGTCTCTTCACCCTTCAAATGTTTATAGTAATGTCTCTGTACTGTTCCATGCGCTGCCTCATATTCATATACGCCAGATGGAGATACCAATACCGAAGTCATCATAGCAAGAGAACCGCATGCAGAAGATACCATATCGCTCATAACATCTCCATCATAGTTCTTACATGCCCAGATAAATCCTCCTTTTGCCTTCATAACACGTGCTACGGCATCATCGATCAATGTATAGAAATACTCAATCCCGGCAGCATCAAATTTCTCCTTATATTCTTTATCAAAAATATCCTGGAAAATATCTTTGAAATTATGATCGTATATCTTAGAGATCGTATCCTTCGTTGCAAACCAAAGATCCTGCTTTGTATCTAATGCATAGTTAAAGCATGCACGGGCAAAGCTCTCAATAGATTTATCTTTATTATGGATACCCTGAATGATTCCCGGACCATCAAAATCCATGATCGTCTGGCGGATCTCTTTGCCATCTTCTCCGGTAAATACTAACTCAGCCTTACCAGGACCCGGCACCTTGATCTCTGTATTTTTATAAACATCACCGTATGCATGTCTTGCCAACGTGATCGGCTTCTCCCAATTCTTAACACACGGCTCAATGCCTTTTACCTGAATCGGTGCACGGAATACGGTACCGTCTAATGCAGCACGGATCGTACCGTTTGGTGATTTCCACATTTCCTTCAAGTCATACTCTGTCATACGAGCAGCATTTGGTGTGATCGTTGCGCACTTTACTGCAACACCATACTTCTTCGTTGCCTCTGCAGAGTCGATCGTAACCTGATCATTTGTCTGATTACGGTACTCCAAACCAAGATCGTAATATTCTGTCTTGAGATCGATAAATGGAAGCAGCAGTTCATCCTTGATCATCTGCCATAAAATACGGGTCATTTCATCTCCATCCATCTCTACCAAAGGGGTTGTCATCTTAATTTTGTCCACTGCATTATCCTCCTTTTACTGTTGTGCCTGTAATTTCACAAATTTTACTTCACAATCATAGCACAAATGAGTCTGTTTGTGAAATGTTTTTATTGCCATATGTGTTGACAAATACAAATTAGCATGTTATCTTTTAACTGTCAAGAGTGTTTCCCTCACATTCTTTTGTTCCTATCGTACACAGTAACCGGCGCAGCTATCGTTCTACTCCCGATCAGATATGTTTTCATGCGCAGAAATGAGGTATTTATGGAAATGAAACAACAATTTTTCAAGCACACATCTGTCAACCGCACTTTCTTTATTATGGTATTGATCGCCGCACTGCTTACAGGGTTATTCGCCCCTGCTATGGTCCGCCACTCCGGTGCTGCATCTCCGTTTATCATTTTATCCAGTTATCGCTCTTCGTTAAAGATCGGTCAGGAAATGGTCTTGTCTGCAGTCACCTCTGACCTAAGCTACCCTTCCTTTACCAGTTCGGCCTCCTCCATCGCTTCCGTCAATGTATATGGAGTGATCACTGCCAAAAAAGCCGGCACCTGCAAGATCAAAGTGAAATCCGGTAAATCCGAAACCTATTGTCAGATTCAAGTCGTTCCAACGACAATCTCCCTCAACAAAACGGCACTTTCACTGGAAAAGCAGCAGACATTCCAATTGACAGCCAGGACATCAAATCACAGTGTCCCAACTTACCGCAGCAATAAAAAAAGTGTCGCACTGGTCTCTTCTACCGGTCTGATCACCGCACTCAAACCCGGCAGTGCAACGATTACGATCAAAGCAGATCAGACAGAACAGCACTGTCAAGTTACCGTTGTTAAACCAACTATCACTCTATCCCAAACAGCCGCATCACTGTTCCGCGGTCAGAACATATCACTGCGGGCATCCGTATCAAACAAAACCGTTCCGACCTGGTCTTCCAGCGCTAGGAGCATCGCTGTTGTCTCAGATTCCGGAGTAGTGACTGCCAAAAAACATGGCACGGCAACCATTGCAGTCAAGGCAGATGGCGTTACACGAACTTGCAAAATAACCGTAAAATCTCCCACGATCAAATTAAGTGCTTCTAAATTAACAATAAAAAAAGGAAAGCGAAAAACACTGACTGCCAAAGTTTCTTCCGGCAATGCACCCACCTATTCCAGCAGCAACTCTTCTGTGGCATCTGTCACCAAAAAAGGTGTGATCTCCGCACGCAAAAAAGGTACCGCCACGATCAAAGTGAAAGAGGACGGTACCACAGTTAGTTGTAAGATCACCGTAAAATAGTATGATGCAGAGAATATGCCATGGCATCCGTCAGGGGCTACATACCCTTTGACGGCAGCATCATAATCTGTTATTGTCCGATCAGTTTCTTGCGCAGCCGCCACAGGAAGCACATCCTGCCGGGGCATTGTTTACCATGTGCTCATAATAAGAAGAAATACTGCAGATCGCCTGCGAAGAGATTCCCTCTCCACTTCCGGTAAATCCAAGTCCTTCTTCTGTTGTTGCCTTAATATTAACCTGGTCAAGCTCAATCCCCAGCGTATCAGCAACATTTTTTCGCATCGTATCAATGTAATCTCTCATTTTAGGTTTCTGTGCAATGATCGTTGCATCGATATTGTCGATCATATAGCACTTTTCTTCCAGCAGCTTGCCAACATGCTCTAACAGCTTTATGCTGGATGCTCCTTTGTAGGCAGCATCTGTATCCGGAAAATGTTTTCCAATATCTCCCAGTGCTGCCGCACCGAGTAAAGCATCCATGATCGCATGCAAAAGTACATCAGCATCTGAATGTCCTAACAATCCCTTTTCATATGGGATCTCTACCCCTCCCAAGATGAGCGGTCGATCCTCTACCAAACGGTGTACATCATATCCCATTCCAACGCGCATAGTAATCCTCCTACTAATGCTTCAAAAGCATCTATCTTGCTTTATCGCACTCCTTCTCTGCTATTTCCTGATTTAACAAAAAGAGCAGGTATATCAATTATACCTGCTCTTCATTTAGTAGCGGAAAAGGGATTTGAACCCCGACTCGGGATTTATTCTTCACTTTTCGGACTACAAAAAAAGCAAGTATTTACAACGGTTTTACCGCTTTTTAACCATTAAAAATGTACTTTTTGTTTTGATTACCTTGGTTACCTTTTGGGCAAATTGCCGCTTCTAACATAGATGATACGTCTTTCACGGCTCGATTATTGTAATAATAAAATTCTTTTGTTGTTGTTATGCTCGTATGTCCCATTTGTTGCATTATTATAGATTCAGGTATTCCAGCATCAAGTAAATTTGTAGCGTAGGTTTTCCTTGCCTTGTGCAACGACCTTGGCTCTATGTGAAGTGTTTTACACATACGATACAAACGCCTTGAAAAATGGTTTGCCTTAACTCTTTTCCCATCTTTCACAAAAACATATTTTGAAAATGGATTGAGACGTTTTAACCTCATGAGAGTTTTCCTTGCTTCGTCTGTGATTATAACATCTCGTTCCCCTGCTTCTGTTTTGGTGGAATCAACCACCTCATATACTTCTTTCCCATCGTCACCAAAGTATTTTATTTCCATTTTTCTGATCCGCAGACAATCAGCCGTTACACAATCCCATGATAGTGCTGCAAGTTCCCCGGCTCTAAGACCTGTCTTAAATGCAAGAACAACTCCAAGAGATATTACGTCATTTGCTTTATATGCTAAGTCTTGTATCATATATTCTTCCGCTTTGGTAAATACTGATTTTTTAGGATCTTTTACCCTGCGTCTGAATATATTTCTCGACAAGTCTAAATCGCCCATAAAGCGTGTAATGCTGATTTCTGTATATTTTCTTTTTGCCGCATACTTAAACACACCATTCAAAATCAACCTAACCTTTGCCCATCCTTTTGATGTGAGATTTTCATTGTGTATAGTCGATTTGACAAAATCTTCCAATATATCATCATTGATAAATCTTATCTCCATATTTGAGATTCTTGAGTTTGCAAAAAACCTCAAATAGTCACTCTTATACCTTTGCGCAGTCTGCAATTTCACTTCTCCGTATTTTAACTTCTGCTCGACCCACGCATCAAAAACATCATTAAATGTAGGTTGATTCTCGTGTTCTTTGTAATAATCAACTATTCCATCTTCCAGAGATTCAAGTGTACTCCTTTTCAGCAGTTTTCTACCGCTTTCTGATGTCTTATCTGGAAGATATGTGTAATACTTGCCACCACTTCCTTTCCATTTTCTAAACTTGTGTCCGTCAAGATATTTTTTTCGCTCATTCATGTTGATCTGTTCCTGCACGGCTTTCATGTCGATAATACCATTTTCAACCGCAAATTTCAACAGATCATAATCGCTCAATTGCATATCCCATCACCTACCCTTGCTATCTTACATTTTATATCACGTATTCTTCTGTCAATGGTAGAGTCAGAAACCGAAATTTCCAACCCCACTTGACTTCTTGATTTTCCTTTGGAAAGCATCCTAAATATTTTTTCCTCTTCTTCGGTAAAATTGGCGTTTTCTAGAAAATAATCAAGTTCCGGCTTAGTCAGTTTTGAAAACCTCATAAGCACATCTCCTAATTCTTAAAAATTCTTAAAAATCAATTTGTCGTATCCTCTCCAATATTTATTCTCACTGGCATTTTTTACGCCTATATCATGATGCTTTTGCCAACACGACTGACAAAGTTTACTATTTTCCCTGTCCACAGGCTTTTTACAGTCTAGGCATAGATGCGCAGCAGTCATTCTTTTGATATAATGCTCTTTTGGCTTAATATCCATTTTCATGTGATTCTGTGCATCTTTCTTCAAGCAAAGAGCGCATTTTGTGCGACCATATGCCGCTTTTTTCTTTCCGCATCTTGTGCAAATGCCATTTTCTTTTCTGATTCTGTAAGTATTTCTCTTTTGTTCTCTTATTTTTTGCCTATCTTCTTCTTTTATGGTTGTTTTTCTTGTTTTACGCTTCTTCTCTCTGCATTCAATGCAGGATTTCTCATCGCCAAACAGTTTATTCTTACAGCATATTGGACATATACCTATTTTTGAGTAAAACTCTCTAGATTCTTTTAAATAACTGTTTCTTTTTTTCAAACATTTTGAACAATACCATCCGTCCCTGTCCTGCTTTTCTCCGCATTTAGGACACAAACCAAGTCTTATTCTTTTGTCTGTCATTTTCTTTTGTCTTGACACCGAAGATTTTGACTCTTCTTTATTCATTTGCAAAATTCCTCTCTGTATCTTTCTGGCATTGGAACACTATTTACTGCGTCCAAGTCAATTTCATTGATTGTGTTGTTTCTGACAGCTTGATAAGATTTTTCGTTTTCACTGTCAATAAGCATTCTTTCTGACTTGGAATTTTTGATCTCAATAGCGTTTCTAAATTCATTGGTTGATTTTTCTGATTGTATTTCTTTCTCCAGTTCTTGGTTGTAAATCTTATAGAATGTGCTTCTTGTTACATTCTCGTTAAAATTTTCAGAAGTTGCCCAAGACCTAAGTTCTCCAGGAGAGCCAACGGCATTTTGCACTGTTTTAGGCAATTTCTCAAATTCTTCCACAGAATGATATATACTGTTCTGCATTGCCTTTGATACCAACGCCCACGCCTGCGCACAGTTTAGCCGATCAGGGCGTTGAATACGATGTATAATGTCTACAATTTGACCGATTGACGGAGCAAATCCCTTATTTTCACTCATAATATAAGATTTTAACGCCATTTCAACCACATCATAATCATAGTCTTTCAGAAGTACGCCCCATGCGTTTACAGTATATCGTTTATTCGGATGATAGTTTGGATAAGCCGCTTCCATCATCATTACAATTTTTTCTGCATCATCTTTAGTCATTAGCTTTTACCTCGCTGTCATTTGTTTGTTTTAAGGGCAAGGATTTCTTCTCCATCAGTTCCCAGTCCCTTATAGCCTTTTTCCAGTCAATCATCTTTTTGTTCCCTATGAACCAATCTCTTGATTCATAGTATCTGTAAAACTTTTCTACATCCACATTATTTTTTCTGTGTTCGCAGTATTCTTTTAATTCTGCAATTGTTGGTTTTACAAATGATCTTGGTACAACTATCGTTACTGGAGTACCTATTCCTCGATCGAGATGATTCGTCTTTGCAACATATCCACCTTTTGTTCTTTCTATTTTTTGGCGAACCATATTTCCTTTATCGTCTTTAATGATTTTTCTTTTTGGTCTACGTAGACCAGTACCAGGTCTTTCCAAATCTTTAATAACTTTTTTCCATGACGCACCTGCTTCTGTTGCCAAGCAGTTGGCCTCTCTCTCATTAAAAGTATATTCCCCTTGCTTTGTAAGGCCCAAAAGAGAAATCTCAAACTTGTATACCGTAGGCGTATATCTATCTGACTGTATCGTGTTATGCCGTTTCCAGTGCTTCACTGCTATTACATCAGAACTTGGAAACGGAAGTATAAACTCTCGATCGAACAAGCATTGCATATCATCTGCTGTTGCTTGGCAATATCTAGCAACGCTTGTGGAATTGTCGATAAAGCCATCATCGTCAGCGTTCATGCACAGGTGGAAATACAACCCCTGTGCAGACAATGGCATGTCCAAAAATGACGTAGATGTGATTACATCACGACTAAATGACCTTTTTCTAGCCATAATCTCAGCCCCCTTATTTATAATCCGTATTTAGAATCTTATCTTCGCTATAAGATTCCAAAGAAATGTCCATAACCTCTTCTAATTTCTTCTGATAGAAGTCAACATTAAATTCTGTTGGTGCTTCATCCATTTTCATGGATTCTTTTGCTACGCACTTCATCAAAGTATTGATTCTCTTCTCTCCAAATCCAAAATATTCATGAAGTGCTAGAAATATAATGCAACTTGATGTTGACATTCCATTTGCCAACCCAAATTTATAATATTTCATGGCCATCTTGTCTAACGCCTTGCCGCCTACAGGGTGAACTGTTGCTCTTGCAAGCCATTCATGTTCCAAACTGTTCAACTTCGTTTTTTTCTGCTCTCTCGCTTCTCTTCGCATAGCTGCTCTTTTATTGTGTGCCATTATTTTTTCCTCCTAAGTTTCTTTCTTTTTACGCTTCTGACCGGATCGGTAATGTAACTAACCATCACGTTATTCCGTACTCTTTCATTAAAAATGCGATTCTTTTCTTGGTTATACTCTGATCGCTCTTTAATGTATTTTTCACAAGTGCCATGACAACCTACCTTTCTTCCAGTTTCAGAAGTGCAATATCTACAACATTCCATATTGTTTTCTCTCCGTTATCTGTTATCACTTGTATCGTTAGTTCCAAATGCAATCTCATCCATATCCTCATAACCACCAACATCGTGAAATGGATATGCTTCTTCATATAGTTTTCTTTGTGCTTCTAAGGCTCTTTTCGTAGCACAACCTTTTTTGTTCTTCTCCATAGATTGTTCTACAAGTACATTTCTTTCTTCATCAGTCATTTTTAACATTACCTCTCTTCTCTCACAAACTCGACAATATAGTCATCGCCTGTAGCATGTTCTATCTGCACAATTTTAATATTACAGTCACCGTGTAATTTTTTAACCGGATCGTTTATATAGTCAGCACACCAAATTTCCATTTCGCTGTTTTTTTCAATCGCTACCATAAACATCACCCCTTTCTTACCTTAAATAAAAATGTTGCTTTATCGTCTTTAGACGCATTTCGTAACACTATCGGAGCAACAGTATTAGCCAAAGCTAAGTACGCTGCGCTAATAGCAAGTTGGTCCTCTAGCGGCCATGTTGTTATGTCAGATTCGTCTAATAATCTCATAAGTTCCACTATCTCATTCTGAGTCATAATCTTCATTCCTCCTTAATGTAAAATACTTCTCCAAATTCTTTCCGAAACAATTTCTGTTATAGTTTGCGGATTAACAGAAAACATTTTTGCTAATCTTCCAGTTTTCATAGATCCACCATTTCTAATATGATTCTCTCTTATGTATTCAACATCTTTTCTACTTAATTTATGCATCCCATGAAGTTCACCTTTTGTTGCAACATCACGTTTTAATCCGTTTTTCCAAGCATGTTTTTCGTTTTCACTTTTTGTACACCACTCCAAATTTTTAACAGAGTTATCGTGTTTGTCACCATTTTTATGATTTACATCTGGTTTGTTATCTGGATTTGGAATAAATAACTTAGCTACTAATCTATGAACTAAATATGATTTTGGCTTACCGTCAATATTCATTCCACATCTAGGATAACCATTAGAGTTATCATGTTGTGTTAAAACATGTCCTTTTATTTTGCGACCTCTAGCACCTTCTCTATCTTTCGTTCTAACATTCCCCAGATTACTTACTTCATATATTTCTCTATTTCCTTTAATCTCTTTCCATTGTTCTTTCATTTTATTCTCCTGTTATTAATTCTGAATAAGGAAGAGTTTCTACAAAATCGCAAAATTCTCTCCAACAATCCAACTTGTGACATCGCCTACTTCGATAGATATTTGCCAGCACCTCGTAATTCATCATGATATTACGTGTCTGGTTATAGCTGCTCGGCAGAAGCTGAATCATCTGCCACCATATTTTCTTGCTCTTAGATTCGAATGTTTGTCTCCCACAATCTGGATACTCAACTATTCCGCCATTGATATAAATATCCCTATAATAATTCAAACGAACTATCGTTTTCTTCAAAAGATCATAATTGTCCAAATCTAGATGCTCACAGCTGAAATCATCCAACGTAAACTCTTTCGAATGGATCTTGTGCATCGTACTACAAGAATTTGAAACCGTGCCAACCTTGTAAGTATCAAACTCTTTCAGCCAATACAACGGAGCAGTAATTCTCGCATACACTGGCATCATTCTCATGTACTTTCTATGGTCCGTACCTGCTTCGGATAATTGCTGCATTAATCCATGGTCCGCCTCTCCAAGATTGAAATCGATAATGTCATATCCAGCCGTTTCAAATTCACTATCGCTCTTATCCCACGAATTTTTTGCGTTTCTCATACCTTCAACGATAAAATCCATCTGCTCCGGTGAAGCTAATACTACGTGTTCTATTTTAATCATTTTCATACCTCCTTCTATGAATATCAAAATCATCATTATCACCGTTTGTTCCGATGCAGTAACAATTGCATTCATTGTCTAGTTTAAAATACAACTTGACAAAAGAACGCATCACCAAAGCTAATATTTTTTTAATCATTATTTATCACCTCATTTATCCTTTCATGTTCTCTCTCAACTCCGTCTTGAAATCCACGATCATATGCGTGTCTGTACCATTCTAACTGTTGCGTGGCTGTCTCCCATCGCCTATCAATACTAGGGCCAAACTCTTTAGACATTCTAATCAATTGAATAGCCTTAAAAAGTTCTTCTTTCTCAATAACAACTTGATACGTTGAATGTGCAAAGGCACTAAGAAACCGAAATATAAATTCGCTTTCTGTTTCTTGCACTTGACTAGCTATTTTTAAGATGGAAGTATTTATTTCATCTCCCAATTGTTTCATTCTGTCACCTCCTCATGCATGCTCACGTTTACACGCAACCGATTTACATTACTACAGTTTATAGTTAAAACTTCACTGTCTAATAGTTGATCCGACATATATAGACCTGATTTTTCCAACGCCTTTAATGTTAATACAAAAAGTGTTGTTCCTGATCCGTTACACACTTCAACCTCGCATTCATCAATATGCTCAAGCAAATCACCTAAAATCAACATTTCCTCATCTCCTTTGTCGTTCCATTGATTCAAAAATACTTTTTATACTTACCGTCAATTCGTTATCAGTGCATTCCGGGTACTGTCTTTGCAAATTGTATTCTGTCGTACCGTTTAATGCAGAATTTTGAAAGTTCCTAAACATATCCATCCTGCGAAGATATTGTCTTTCAGACTTAAACATTTTATTGCAAGTGCAGTCTGGCAACGGACATACAAAGCAGTTTGGAAAAACGCATTTTTTCGAATCTGCATCCTTACGTTTAATCACTTTTGATTTTCTACTATGGGTTTTATCTGGCATAAGTCATCACTCCTTTAGTATGATTTTATCAGCGGCAACCGCATAGCCATATTCCATGTTTACTCCTGCGGATTCTTCCCATCCTTTCATAAGATAGATGTAATCGCATTTAGATAGCAAGAGCATACACAACTCCATGTATTCATTGTATGTAAACGCATCCTTTGGAATCATAGAACATATCTTTGCTGGGTTTATAACATCTACGTCCATAAGATCGTTTATGCGTTTTTCTGCTTCTTGAAATCTTTCGATATAATCATCAGTACCAGTAATCTTTCCGCTGATATATACTCTCATTTTATTGTTCATTTTTTCCCTCTTCCTTTTTCAAACGGTTTCCATTCGCTCGGTAGATCGGCAAGTCTCCATGTAATGGGTGTGTCGCTTAATCCGCAATAAGTGATACCCCTCTCGCTGTTAGACAATTTGCAATCTCTGCATGTTGAACCACTGTTTTTACATATGTCCCTTATCATTTTTAAGGCATCATATATTTCCTCGTCACTATAAGTTTTCTTATTACTTTCCATTTTTCTCTCCTTTCGAAATCTACAGGTTTAGATAGCACATAATTCCACAATCAGGGAAAATCTCCGTATTCATGTTTCCTCTGTTTGGGTCTAATTCATCTAAAAACACTGGCTTTCCGTAATTATCCTTAAGCATCGAGTATCCAACATCTCTTTCCAACTTCGCCCGGTTCTCAAACACTTCCGGAAAGTCTTTTCTGATGTTATTCCAGTAACCCATTCCACCTTTGACACATCCTATGCAGTTGTTGTTTGGATAACCAAGTTCGTACATTTTCGGTCTTGCAAAATCAAATGTTCTATTAAACAGTCCATGTACTTCCTCTTTGGACAATCCTTTGTCAATAAGTGGAAACTCATGGTTAGCCTGTTGGTTTGCATCAACTGTTCTCTCTGCCCGGCTCCTCTCTTTTAGATCGAAGCCCCATACATATGTAAGTTCATAATCTTTGTGCTGCTCTTCCCACTCTTTACGCACTCTCTTTTTCAGCCAGTTTGTGCATGGAGCAAATCCATTAGCAGGATTTCTAAACCCACCGAATACTCTGACACACTCTTCTACACTTATGTACTCTTTTGATCGTAGTATCTCAATCTCTTTCTCAATTGCTTTTTCGCAATCTTTGATAAATCGGATACTGTCTGTATGTTGGTCTTGTATATCAATGTAGATCCATTTATCTACATCTCCTGCAAGATAACCTGCCATAAAACTTGATATTCCTGCACTTACCCAACATACTTTTAATTTTTTTGTCATAACACCACGCTACAAATCACTTTGTAATCGTGGATAAATTTTTAGATTGCTTTTATGCGATACGTATTGTTTCCGTTACGTACCTTATAGCCACAATGATTATTTTTCTATACAGCCATTCTTATTTTCTCCGCTGCATAACCATGGTTTACCATGGATTCGTTATTCCTTTCTTTCCTTCCGCAACCATTCCAACGTGCATTTACAACAGTTTTTATTCATTTCTCCGTTGCATCCGCAACTCTTATTAAATTCCTCGTCATACTCTGCCGGGCACATAATAAATATTGCTAAATCCTTGTCCGACATTTGCCGTATTCTATCAGCATTAGTCACTCTTTCCACCTGCCTTACTCATTTTAGTGCTTTCCATATTGTTATCTCTGGTTCATTGATGCGCCACATATTGGGTGACGCACTTGTCACTCCACACCTCGCAGGTTCATTGCGTAATGGGCAATTTTCACAACGTTTATGTGTTTTACAACAATCTTGTAAAGTTTTTAATGCACCTACAATTTCTTCTCTACTCATTCTTTCCACCTGCCTTTACTGTCTGTACCAATGTTTTGTACCATCTGAAAATTTTATCTCAAGTTTATGCGGATATTTGCAGTGTGCGTGTATTCTATAATCTGTAACCTGCACAACACCACAATGTTCTTCCTCACACTTTATAGCATCTTCTTTATTTGCATAATCTGTGTGACAAATATCACAAGTATATAATTGTTTTTTAGTCATTCTTTCACACCTGCCTTTAATACCTTAATCGCTCTTCCCAACCCTGTATGAAAAAAATCATCACATTCAGAATCAAGACAAGGATCGACTTCTTCAACATATCTGTCAAAATCAGCATATGCGAGTTCTTGTTCTTCTTCTAACTGTTCCACAATCTTATCTACATCATAGGCAGTAGGTTGTTTGTCAATAAACCTTTGTGCCGCATTTCTTGTGTCTTGTGCAAATTCACTTGCGCCAACAAAAACTTCGTTAAAATCAATCTTATCTGCATCAATCGGTCTCATTTTCATCACTCCAATCTAACTTTTGACCGCAATGATAACACCACTTTGCAATATTTGCCCCGGTAATTCTTAAATTGCAAATCGGGCAATAATATGTATTAACATACCTCTAACTACTTGATTTCCGCTCTTAACAGGCTTTTTAGGTATCTGCTTTTCTAGTGCCTGTACTGCCTTTTCAACGCTTTGAATGTGTTCACCAGAATTGCCCTGCTCATAACACAAATAGCAGTCATCGCATTTTTTGCTATTGCAATCTTCGTGAATTCCTTTATTGCTTCTTTTTTGACATTTAATATATGCCTTTAATTTTTCTGCTGCTTCAATCTCTGTCATCTTTTTTCTCCTCTCAATACTGTCAAACATGCCACAACTGCGATTATGTTTATAGCTATATTTCCATAGTTGCCACGACTGTAATTGATTGCTGCGCACAATGTATTCAGCGCAATTAAAAAAATAAATACTTGTCCTGTCATCATTGTTATCCCTCGCTTTCTTCTACGTAATTGTCCCAAGCTTCATCAAGCACCTTGGCCCCATCATCGTCATCCGTAACAAAAATTGTGTACTCGCCAACCTTAGCTTTAACAAACCCTGCATTGCTATCTTTAAGCGTTTTAATTAATGTATCAATTAAATCACTCATCTTTATCCCTCACTTTCTAACAACTCTGCGTTGTCAAAAATATTTCCAACAACCTCTGCATTAACCATGTTTATCCAATATCCTAAGTCTTTGCGATAATTCCTGCTCTCTGACCAATCCACATAAAATCCTATGTGCTCTGCTTTTTGACTATCAAAGCAATTTTGATATTCTCCATATCTGATTTGTGCATATAGATCCCTAAAATGATATTTTATAACATCATTCTCCCAAATCATATTACCGTTCTTATCTTTCAAACCTGTACATTGACAGATTGTGGGTGGTTCTACTTTGTGTGTAATTACTACTTTATCCCACATAGGGTCACAATCTGGTGGATTATTGCATTTATTTGAAATCTCATATTCTCCTGTCGGCAATGCAATTAGACTACCAATTTCCCACTCCCCATTATCAATCCGCTTTGCCTTGAATAAATATCTATCTTCCATATTCTCTCCTATCTAATACCTTGATATTTCTATCTCACTATTCAATATTGAATTAAGTTCCTTGCTAAGCAAATCAAGCTCACGCTTCACTAATGATTGTGCTTCATTTATCGCATCTATCACAGATGTACTGTTTAATTTTATATCATAGATATTTAATGCCTCACAATTCATATATAGTGTTTCTCCACAACCACGTAACTCATGGACACATATACCTAATATTTTATTGTCACCTCTGTAGATAGTTCCTGTCTCAACTGGTTCTCCATATTTTGCATTGCTTATATACTTCATATTCTCTCCTATTCTGCTTTTTGTCCTAGCCATTCTTTCCACATTACTGTAATCTTGTGAGTTGCTTTTTCAACGCATCAATTGCCAAATCAATAGCCTCATAAGCGTCTGCTGAAAAGCTGTTATTTTCAACATCATCCCACATAACAAAGCGTTTTAATTCTTCTAGGCTATGTATTGCTTTTTCAGTAGACACATTTCTTTGAAACTCAATAAAGTTTTTAATTATTCTTGCACTGTTATTCATCTTCTTCACCTCTCCTATTCTGCTTCTGATTGAAGCCAATCCATACAACTAGCTTCTCCCTCGTATTCTTCACCGAATGTGTTCTTAAAAGTTATAAGAAGCTCCGCTAATTCTTCATCCGACATCTGCCTTATTCTGTCTGCATTGGTGTGGTTAGTTTCATAATTCTGTATGCTTGCCACTTCTGCAAAAGCTGTGAGCATATCAGCAAAGTATTTCAGCATACTATCTCTGTCGATGTTGTGCTTGTCTGCCATAGCACATACACTTGCTAATGTGTCAGTTACTATGTTCTGTAAATCTTCCATTTCTTTGTCTGTGAGATTGCTCTGCTTATCACTCATTTTCTTCACCTCTCAATTCTTTCAGTTTTTCTTCGGCTTCGCCTTTTGCTAGAAATAATGTTCTACCAAGTTCTTCTGCTCTTAATTTACCGCAGCATCTTTGATCGTCAGATTCAAATTCAATGGATAATATTGTTTTAGTAGGCGTGTAAGAATGCATATGTATTCCTTTTACTATAAGTTCCTGCACACCATCATCGAAACAACGATAAATACTATATATCTTATATCCCACCTTGCAAGGCAATTTGATAAGTCTGTCTTGCTCTTCTAACTGCCAATACTCTTTTAACTGTTCCAAAGCATTGATTGCTTCGTATAAAGCGTAATCTTCTGGAGATGAATACGCCATCTCGCCAGTACCGTAACAAGACCCGGCACAGTATAATTCCGCTTCACTCATTGCTGGACCTTGCATTTCCTTCAACCAGTGTATTATTTCATCAATGTTCATCTTCATCATCTCCTTATTATAAATCTTTGAATTATGCTTCTATTCTTTTTCCTGCCAGTTATAAATTCTTCACGCTTTGCTTCTTCCGATGCTTCGTGGTTCTTTCGCTTTATGTGTTCCAACTCTTCATATCTTCCAAACGCACTTCCTGCATAGACTCCAGCCATATAAAAATCTTCATAACACCTAGCTATTACCTTGGAAAATTCTTCGCCTAACAATTCAGTCACTGGGCATTCTGAACACTGTAATTCTGTATGGTGGCATGATGCGAACGTATGACTACATGTTTTTATAGGCTGTTTCTGCTTCTCCACAAACAGAGTGAAAGGTCGGCATCGTTTCAACATACCACGATACCATTTCAACTCTTCAAGCCACTCTACAATCTGTTCGTGTTCCTTGTTGTGTTTTTCGGCAAGATCAGGATTATTTGAAAATATGACATTGCCTTCTGTTGCCATAGCTTTGTGTCGTTTTATCGCTTCGTCAATACTCATTTCCTACTCCTCACTTTCCGCAAGTTTTGCATATTCCCACGGTGTTATATTATTATCTTGAGCTGACCAAGAGGTAGCCCCATCATCCCAAGCAGACACGAAGTTTCCATCAAAACTAGCAAAATAACGATTCCACCAATCTACTCCGTTTACCGATACCAAAACAGGTGTATCTACAGGCACTTTCGACCAATCAACTTTAGGTTCAACATATTCTTCGTTTAACCACTTTTTTCTTAGTTTAGTACAAGATACTGGACCGTCATTAAATTTGCACCACGTACAACCATCCCTCGAATCGCAAGCAACCAATTCACCAGTTTCATTATCAACTCCTATACACGCATTAGATATTACAAGATCTAATATCTCTTCTTTATACTTTTCTTGATTAGTCATTTTTCTTCCTCCTTTTATTTTCTTTTAACCTCGCATATTTCCATTTAGTTACCTTGCAAGTTGTCCAAGATGTAGCACCATCATCCCAGGCAAACACACTGTAGAATCTAAATGTTGCAAAATGTCTATTGTGCCAATTTAATCCATCATTTGACACCAATATTGGTGTATCGACTGGTACTTGTGACCAATAAACCTTTGGCTCTGCTTTAATTTTTAACGTGTTAATAATTTCGGAAACTATTGAAACTATTTCCGAATCTTCTTCATTCGGATTTTTCAACAGGCATTCATCAAGTCCACGCTGCAACTTTTGGATGATGCTCCATTCATCAATCATTCAAATCTGCCTCCTGTATAAATTTTAAGTGCGGACAGTGGATACATTCATATGATAGATAACCAGTGCCGCTGTCTCCACCGTACATTCCATGGCACTGATACTCGTCATCGGATTTTGAAAAATTCTCTTTCATTACCTCATAGCAGCTATCATAACCTGCATTTATCTTTTTTCGAATCCAATCAATTATTTTCATTGCCCATTTCCTTTCTCTTTCTGAAACCCTCACAAGGAATTTCAAGCAAGCAACCGTAAGTTTCGTGTTCTACACTGCCATAATATTCTTTATACGCATAAGAAAATGTGCAAGCAGAGCAGTACGTGTGTTTACCCTTCATGTTTTCACTTGTATTTCTTGTTTGTTAAAATCTTCATTAAAATCACTCTCCTTGTCTAATGTTCAAGCATTGAAACATAGCACACATAACATCTACAACAATGCTGTTTCCGAATTGCTTATATAACTGTGTGTTGCTGTTTACCGCTGCCATTTTGTCAATATCTTCATCAGATACACCCATCAGCCGTCCGCACTCTTTTGGTGTTAATTTTCGTATACGGTATTGGCATTTTAATAGATTGTTTTCTTGGAAACTATGTGCAGTAACAGGGGGACATATTTCGTACTGACCGCCTTTGTTAAAACCTCTTGCCCTTTGTATTATGCTTTCTTCTATAACGAGGTTGTCTTTCTGCACACTAGTTAAGCAATTACTTGTTCCTTGTTTATTTAACTCTAGTCTCTGCTCTGTTGGACTCCCCACAGTCCTATCTGACGCATTATCAGGATTTCTGCCACGCATAGCAACTATCTGACTTTCACACACTTTAATCTGTTGTGTACCGCCACCCTCAACTGTTGTGATATTAGGGCAAATTGCATTTTCGTCATATACTGTGTTTGATTGGTGCTTTCCTGTTCCATTATCCATAAATCCTAACTGCTTTACTTCAAGAATTTTCGGCTCTTGATTGCCACCTTGCATTGTACTCAATGTTGGACTACACCCCCCCACATCATAAATTCTGTTTGTACTCTCAAATTTTGCTTCAAGAGAACCTATTACACTTACATCTGCCATAATCACTCCTAAATCATGCTTTTCAATCTGCGTTGCTTGATTGCTTAACAACAAGGTTTCCGTCTGACCGCAAGCTTGATATTCCGCAGTCATATCTTGCCTTAATGCAGTTTGCAATTTCTCTCTGTTGCGGTTTATTGATTGTTCCGTCAACGCAAGTCTGTCTTTCTGTCTGTTAAGACTGTTTTGTGGCAATGTGCCGTTGTCAATAAGCTGTTTTATCAGCTTGTCTGCCTTTTCATTGTTAATGTAATACTTTTCATCTACATTATCCTCAAGATAGTCTTTTAACTTCTTTTTGAGGGGTATAGGCTGTGGAAAATCATATAAGTAATTGCCAAGAAACGAAAACATAAAGCACCTGTTTCTGTTCTGTGCCACACCATAATTTTTAGCATTCAAATCTTGCCAATAATTTGTGTAACCTAAACTTTCAAGAAATTCCAACCACTTTTTGAAATCTTCAATGTTTTTCTTTCCGTGTACCTGTGGTACATTTTCCATGAACAATATCTGTGGCAATTCTCCACAACCATCTATTATTTCACTTAGTATTCTCTCAACTTCCCACAACAAGCCTGATCTCGTACCGCTCCCCTTAGACATTCCTGCTTGTTTCCCGGCAACAGACAAATCAGTACATGGGAATGAGTAAGTAAGTAAGTAAGTGAAATCCGAAGTATTTTCTATCCCTAAATCATCACAATGAATCTTTGTTATATCCATTGTAGGAAAATCTGTTCCATGTATTGCGTTATAACTTGCAATGGCGTACTTATCAAATTCAACAACTCTATAATGCTCAAATTTAGCACCAATCTTTTTCAATGCCATGGCTTGCGAACCGTATCCTGCAAACAATTCTATCAACCTTATTGGTTTTGTAATGCATATAGGCTTTTTTGAAAAGTCAAATAAATTCATTTGACCATCGCAAAAATAATTGTTATCCACCATACTTTCCTTTCTTTGATTTCTGTTGGCCGTTACGTTCAATTCCTTTCATTTTATAAGTTGAAATTCAACGACCAGATTTCTTTATTTTTCTTGCCGTTAAACAGCAATGCTTCGAATATCTGAAACGTGATGTTGGATAATCAATATTCAGCCTATCATTTAGGTATTTAACTAATTTTGGATAGTACAGCCATGCTTTTATAAACTGCTTAATCATAAATATCATTCTGAATCACCTACTCTCAATAAATCCATGAATTTATCGTATTGCTTTTGTGACACCTTGTTGTTCTTCTTATCATCTCTGATTTCGATTTTAAGGTGCTTTTCGGCAATACTGGATAATTCCCTTGCCAAGTTCTTTTTGCCTTGCTCAACACCGTCTCTATATCCCTTTGGTGGCTTTCTTTCTCCAATCTGTCCACTGGACCGATCAGACCCTTGACCACCAACGCTGACATTTCGAAGTTGGTAACCGTCATCTGCATATTTCTTAATGTAGTATTTTTCCATCTCATCTAGCCGATTTTGTGAAAAATTCTCAAAATTCACGACCCAACCATACGGATTTTCCTGCGACCATAGTTTATGCTTTTTAAGAGACAAATCTATGTGTTGCTTATACCCCGACAAATGCGATGCAAGTCGTTGTAACAAATTCTTTGCCTGTCCAACATACGCATACTTGAATCCGTTTTCATCAATCCTTGTCAAGAAGTAAATTCCACTTCTTTCGTTAAGCCTGGGATTCAGCTTCAACAGGCGTTCTTTGTTCTTCTTTTCTATTGCCATTGCCTGTGCAAAACTTCTTTTATTCATTCCTCTTCATCATCCTCCCAGTAGAATCCGCATCCGCAGTTCATGCAAAAATTAGGTTTAATGCTCTCAAGATGTTCAAATTCCTTTCCGCATCTTGGACATTTGTAAGTTACAATATCTTCCGTATTCTCTGCTTTCAATTCTTCGTCTTTCATTTCAATGCCTCGCTTTCAACTCGTTTGCTATTTTGTTTACCGTACCCTCTAGTTCATCAACAAGTTTTTGATATGGTTTGCACGTGTTGTACGCCCTGCTATCAAATATCTCATCAGAATTAAACCACTCAAACAGTTTGTCTCGGAACAGTTCAACAATCGTTTCTGTTTCGCTCAAAATATCTCCTTTCTAAAAAGGACAATTGTTATTTCTTAATCTCCATTTTTTACCTGCATCTGCAACATCTACATTTGCTGTTTTAACGCATTTCTCCATTCTCGCAATGAAGTTGTCACCATCTCCATTACTCTTGCTCAAATGGCACATTATGACGTTTCTAAGGCATTTAGAGTCCGTCACACTTACAAATCTGCAAGCTGTTTCTATTGACATATGACCTCTATATATATGGCTTCGCTTGGTGTCGTTTTCATCAACAATTTCTTTGTCATAATTTACGCCAAGTAAAATATGATTTATTCCCTTGAATCTCCACTTTACATACTGCGTATCCGTTATATAAAGCATTTTCCCCATCTCTTCATGCTCTATCATATATCCGTAGCATGGGCATTCTGTTCCGTCTGCATCTGTATGGCAAAAACTTCCATTGTTATTATCCAGTGGAAAAGATGATACAGAAAAACCTCCCAAATAATTTTTTTTAAGTGTTTTTGTATTTTCTATATCGTAGGGCATATAAACATATGCCCCAATCCTTTCCAATTCATCAACGCATCTTGCATGATCCTTATGATGATGTGTTATCAAGCAGCCTCTTAAGGTTTTAATGTCAAAATCAATAGCCTGCTTTAACCTAGATATTGATATCCCTGCATCCAATACAAGTCTTTCACCAGTGTCAGCTTGTAAAATGTAACAATTACCGCTGCTTCCTGTTGCGATACATTCGAGAATCATTTCTATCATTCCTTTCCCTGCTTGAATACTCTGAATTTTTAGGGAATACATAATAGGCGTAATTATCAAAATAACACTTTCTCAATGAATTAAGCACTTTGGAAGCATCCTCTGCTGTATTATAGTTACCCATAACATGACTTTCGCTTGTTTCAGTCATGTATTGTGATGCTACAATCTGAAACTTTCCGCTTATATTTGACTCTCTAATTGATAAAAAGCACTTGTCATATGGAGCGTCATAATCGCATTCACTAGATATGATTCTCATTTTTATCTTCTCCTCTCATATCGTTCTTTGCATCTTCTTTATACGTATTCTTTCCAATTTTATATGCACGTTTAACCAGACTATTCCCCACTTCTCCGTGATTTTTCACAAACATTTCAAACAAGCTCTCTGTCACAGCTGCATATTCAGCCATCAACTCAATTGTAGTTCCAGAAAATTCTACATGTCCACCATTTGCTTTAATCATAGTTAAATCTCCTCTCTTCTATTCAATGTCTGTTGCTTCTCCGTCAATTACATCTTCATCAAAATCAACGGAGTTTTCATTTTCTTCAATTTCATTTTCTGCAATTTTTTCTATGTCTGTTTCAATTGCAACATCTTCAACAAAAATCTTTCTTTGATCCGGGTTCTCAAAATTCAAATCAATGGTTTTGCACAGTCTATGTAAAACTGTCTTTTTATACATCTCCCCGGTATAATCCGTCCATGCAGAACCGTTTTTCATTTTGCTGTGCTGTCTGGTGTTCTCTAACTCTTTCTTGCTCATTTCGTCATATTTCATTGTGCCATCTTCAAATATGACAACCGCAAATGCACCTTTTATCTCTCCGTCATTAAATGGCAACGGCTTATAATTTACCGTTTGATTTCCGTCAACAACCGCAACTTCATATTCGTCCCCATCTCTTACTAATTTTGCATAAATATCTTTGATCGGTCTGGTCGAATATTGCTTTGCTAGTTTGATTGCTCCACGATAATCTGTTTGGTATTGCAATTGGTCTTTGTATGGGATCAAATATGCCTCTTTGTTCATAAAGTCCAGTCCCAATGTTGCTCCTTTCATCAGGCCCATCATAATTTCAGATTGCTTGTATTTCATAAGATCTGGATTGTCATGCAGTAATGCTAATGTATTTTGCACAAATCTTTCTCTGTTGAAATTCTTTGGAAGTGCCATTTTGTTTTCTTCTAACTTCTCTGCAAGAGCAACGTCAAATGTTCTTACAGATTCTTTTTTCTCCGCAACTGCTGTTTCGTTAGTCATTTGTTTTAACCTCCTTAAATTCTCCATCAATCAGCTTGTAAAATGTATCTTCTTTGATTTTTTCTCCGTCTACATACTCTGTTTTTACACATTTTGGTTTCCAAATGGTTTTATCATCATCATTTACTCTTACCCATTCGGCAAGAGTGATCCAACTTCCAATTTTTGCTTTTGCCATCGAGTCAAAACCTGCCGCCATAACCACGGATTTCTTACCTTCTGATGTGATCTTTGCGTAATCTCCACTGCTGCCGATCTGTGCGTAATCTCCACTGCTGCCGATCTGTGCGTAATCTCCACTGCTGCCGATCTTTGCGTAATCTCCACTGCTGCCGATCTGTGCGTAATCTCCACTGCTAATATCAGAATCGCTATCTTTGTCTATCTCAAATTTTGTTTTTTCGATTGTAAAATCTACGCAAGCCTTAACAAAACCTTTAAGATTTAGCTTTGCTCCAATGTGCAATTTATTTGTGATAGATTGATCTTTGTAGTTGCGAACATCACCAACAGCTTCTACTTCTGCAAATTCTGTTATTTCTCCATCTGAATTAACTAACGGATAAGCGCTCAAGACATCAAACGGATCTTCACAAAAATGCATGACTCCCTTTCTGCATGGTCCTAAATCAACATCCCCATCTTCCTCGAAAGTCGTATGTTCTTTGTATTGCTTTGCAATCCCATCAGGATTGCATATAAGCTCTTTTCCAAACGCTTTATATCCTTTAATTCCCATATGTTTTACCTCCATCTGCAAATACAACAAGTTCATCATCTTCTGTTTTTGCTATACAAATAAATTGACCGTCTATTTTTGGCAATCGTTCTTCATCTAAGCTCTCCATGTTGTCAACAATAATCGGCATAGTTACTTCATAAGCATTTTGAAACGCCCGGCATACTTCGATTTCCGTCAACATGGCAAAGCCCAGATTAAGATTTCTGCTATAAGGTTCTCCGTTGTAAAGGATCTCGCAACATTGCTCTGTATCTCCATTGACAAGTTCTCGGAACAGCCGAACACTGCATTGAGAAAATGCTTCATTTACATCATTTTCAAGGCATTCATTTTTTGCGCGATCATACATTGATAATACGTATAACGCCTTTTCATTCTGTGCTATCTCGATTTCAAGGTTATCTTTCTGTTTCTCCAAAACTTCAATTCTGGAGTCAATATTTGCATTCCATTCAGCAGAAGATAGTCTTTTATCTACTTTCGCAATCTCCGCAAGCATCTTGTCTCTTTGATCCTCTAGTGCAACTGTTTTAGAAGATACATTTTTCATGGAATCAATTTCCTTTTCTTCATCCTCAATCTGTTTCAGAAGATCTGTATATTCTTTGTTGCCTGTCATATCAACTTCTGATGGCATTTTTGCAATTTCATCTTCCATGGATTTAATTGCATCTTTCAATCCTTGCAATCGTTCTGCATATTCGTCAGAAAATGCCTGATGCTCTTTTAGATTTATTTCTTCCTTTTCTGCATCATTTTCAATCCGGCTTAATTCCGTTTCCTTTGCTTTCTTCTGTTTTTCGATAATCTCTTTTACTCTATCATCGTCATAAGGTCTGCCGCAGGTTGGGCAAACATTATCTTCGGCAAAAGAAATATTGTTTACTTGTTCCCATTCCTTTCGTAATTTTGCTATTTCATTCTTTGTTTTTTCAATATCACATAAACTATCATGCAGCGTTTCTTCTGCATCACTAGCACTTCTGTGATAGTTTGCCAATTTCCTTGACAATTCTGATCGTTTGTTCATCAAATCTTCGCTTGCAGAACGTAAAATATCATTCGCCTTAAATTTCAGACGCATAATATTGTCAGATTTTCTTTCCAACAAATCATTTTTATCGCCAGAAATTTTGCTCTCAATTTCAGACAATCTTTTTTGCAGGTCTGCCTTTTGCAATTCCAGTTCTGCAAAATCCTCATCTACCTTTTGGCTTTCCAATTCTTTGATTTTAGGCTCAATTTGGTCTGCCTGCTGTCTTAGCCCGACTTCTGCACTTCTTCCACGACCGCCATAAATCTTTTTGTTTATAGTGCTTTTGATCTCGCTGACTGTTCCATTTTTTAATAAATCCTCAATCAATTCATGGTCTTTGATGGTTTTAAGGATTTCTTCATCTTTGCTTTTAGAAAATGCCTTTTCCAAAATTGTACGCTGCTTAACAGAATCCTGTAAAAAAAATGAATTTGCATTCATGCAGTATTGCAAGGCATCCACCGGTAATATGTTATCTGCAATCCATTTAGAAAACTCTGTTGGCTTTTTGTTTACACCATCCACATAACAATCTGTTGCAGTTCCTGTAGGCTCTCCCTTTCTTGAGTATGTGTTAAAAAACTCTCTTTTCAAGGTGTAGGTATCATCATCAATGCTCAATGTGATTTCTACACTGGCACCATCTGCAATATCATTTCCCTCTGAATCGTGTGAAATAATACCTGTTATTTTCTTGCCATCTTCTCCCTTTATTCCGAGAACATACTGAATTGCACGTTTGATTGTGGTTTTCCCTGTGGCGTTTCTTCCGAATACATTTGTAATGTGTCCAAAATCAATAATATGTTCTCCTACAAAACTCATAAAGTTTTCAAGGCGTAACGCCTTGATCTCAATTTTTTTCATTTTCTTCTTCCTCCATCCTTTTTCTCCTAAGATCGTGTACAAAATCATAAATACCTAAAACATGGAACAGCATACTTTCAGATATATAATCATCTTTTTCAAGTATTGACTTCAAAATATCAATTCTTGTTTTCAGTTCAACATACTTTGCGTGAACCTCATCCACGCAATAAACAATCTTCTTATTATCTCCCATCATTTCCCTCTCTTTCCAAACCGACAATCCGTCCATTCTCAATCACTGTAAACACTCCCAAAACATTTGCAATCGTCTCTAATTCCTCAACGCTCAATAAATTCAAATCTGTAATTACCATAATCAGTTCCTCACTTTCTCAATATTTACATATTATTTTTTGTTTTCCTGTGTCTATATTTGACAGGTACAGATAAAAGTCAGTTTCTTTTATAAGCCGCCATTTTTTTACGCTCATATAATGATTAGTTACAACTCTTTTCTGTTCCCTTGTCAGCTTTTTTGACTGTTTAGCCAACTCATGCACCCCCTACTTCTTATGGCTGCTAACAAATGCACTAATGACAAATAGTGCAAGTTCTACGAATATCGTAGATGCAACCCCTGCCCAAAATGGATCAATCCACATTCGATCATCTCCTTTCTCTATGCAAGGCAGAAATACTCACCGTCAATCACCTTGTACGTTTTCTTTCCTTGCGGAAACATAGACTGAAACACTAGATTCTTTGGATAGTCTCCAACTCCCTGTATCAACAGTTCGTTTGCTATTTCCAACGCCCTGGTTGACGGTTTCACATTTCCAAGTTTTTTTGCTGTTGAATACTGACCACGTTGATATATAACGCCTCTGATCGTGTTCGGATACTGCTTAGACTTAACACGATTCAAAACAACAACTCCAGTAAGCCATAGCGTTTCATCATGCTTTGCATGACCGTTTTCTGCCATTATCAGCTTAGCAAGCAGTTCTACGTTGCCCTGCGTATACATCTTCATGGGTTTCTTCATTCCCTGCCTTTTCAATTCTGCATTGGACACCTTAATTTTTCGTGTCCTTGCAGAAGCCATTGAGTTACAACATATAAGTGAGATGGCAAGAATTAAAATAATTGTTTTCTTGTGTGTCGGGGCAAGTCTAAACATTTTCGCCACCTCCTATTTGTTTTCTTTTTTTGATTCTTTGGAATCTTTTTTCTTTTCAGCCATATTCTCAACCTTGCCAAGAATATATCCCTTGTCAAAATCTGACATCTTAGGGATTGCTTCATTCAACTTCTTCACAATATCCTTTTCTCTCTCGCTCATTTATTCACTTCCTTTCTGTAGAAATTTGTTTACAAAATACAACTGACCTTTTCCAGTAACCTTTGTAGTAAGTGCAGTTCTAACATTTCCGTTTGGCATATTTATTGCCGTTTCTTTGACTTCAAATAGCCCTTGTTCTACATACCTTTGCACAGGTCTGTTTCTTGAAGAACCACTTTTAATCAGATACCCATTCTTTCTTAGCCAATCAAATAAACGATTTTGTCCTATGCGGTATCCGTTTTGACTTATAAGTTTAGCAAGGTCTCCAATTAATATTGCGTCCTTACTAGCACTTACAGCATCAGCAAATATCTCTTTCGGCTTCATTCGTTCTATCTGCTTGTCTCTTTCGGCAATTTTGTTTTGTGCTACCAAAAGTGCCTTTGCCATCAATTCGTCATCTGACATATTTTCCTGACCTGCTATGTATCCACCGTTCTTGCGGATTGACGGAAGAACTTCGGATGTTACCCAACGCTTAAATTTCTTTGCTGTCGGAAGCCTACTCGACAAGACCAGGGAATACAATCCCGATTCATTGATAAATGCGGTATTTTGCATTCTACCGATGGAATCCCGAATTGGGACATCATGTTTATCTTCTGAATCCACATGATCCGCTACAGCCTTTGCGCCTCTTTCGTAACCAAGTGCTTTTGCAACATCACTTCCACAGAACCAAACACTATTTACTCGGTCCGTTACCGTTCTGATTGCTCCGAACTCTGAATTTTCAAAAACTTTAATCTGTTCCATGTTCTCACCTCTTTTCTGTTGACTATAAAACAATTATACGTCATTCTAAAACATTTGTCAATATGTTGTTGTTGATTTTTTCAACATTTTGTGTTATTATACAATTAAAGAAAGGGGGTGCTACCATGAACCAGCGGATAAAAGAAATCAGAAACGCTTTGGGACTAACGCAACAAGCGTTTGCAGACAAAATAAAGGTAAAACGGAATACTGTTGCCACATATGAAATGGGCAGAAGTGTTCCAAGCGATTCAGCAATTGCATTGATATGTAATGAATTTTCTGTAAACGAAGAATGGTTGCGAACAGGGAACGGAGAAATGTTTATCGAGAGATCAAAAGATGAACAAATTTCTGAAATGCTTGGCAAAATCCAAAAGTCGGGTGAAGATAATTTTAAGCATAGGCTTGTATCTGCACTCGCACAATTAGATGAATCAGAATGGGATGTACTTGAAAAGCTGATTGATTCTATCTCCAATAAATAAAAAAAGAGCCACGGACTGAAATAATTCAAAATCCGTGGCTTTTCATTTTAGCCGATCAACGTCTTTACATATACATATATGGTTTTTAGCCAATGTATATCATCGCATTTTGCTATCAAGTTTATGAGTTTTCTTTTTATCTCATCCTCTCCCATGAAATACCTCCCTGCAAGTCCACTGGTAGCGTTGCACCCATTATAGAACATTTGTTCGATAGTGTCAATAGGGACAGGGCCAACGCCAATTAAACCCTGTCCCCACCGAAACTTGATTGCCTTTCGGCATAATCATTATCTCACAATTTTGGACTTGCAAACTGTCAAGGAATCATCATTTTCCGACATCATTCAACGCTTTTTCAACATCTTTCCTGTATTTTACAGGGACATCATCAATTGTAATTCTTTCTAACTGTATCTGATAGATGTAAAATGTAATAACTGCTTTGCTTGTCATTATAACTCACCCCCATCTGCTGATAACATATCCAACATGAGACTTTCCATTGCTTCTAGTCGTTCTTCCAGTGTCGGCTTGTCAGTGTTATCTATATAGCCTATTTCCTCATCAATTTCCTTTTGTTTCTCTTCGTCTAGTATAAGCATTTTTGTATTCTCATTGTACTTATACGCCATCAGTCGTTCTAATGGATATACATTTGGGATATCATTGACCTCTACAAGGTTTCCATCCCCTAACTTATAATATCCGTTATCATCAATTGCTATAGTATACATATTAGTCTCCTTTCTAAAATTCGCCCTCAATCACATACAATACTCTACCGCCAAACGATGGATTTCCGCTCGTGATTGTATCGGAGTGTACGTTTACCGTTACAGTTGTTCCGCTTGTAGATGGTGAGCTACAAGTGGTGAGGCTGTAATTTGATTCAAGATGTATTATTCTTACAGACTTTCCACTTTTGTCATTTGGTATTGTAAATCTTGCAGTTCCGATTCTTCCGCCATCTCCTGCACTTGTCCCCATTGTACCATTATATGTTGTCGACCGAATCCTTGCAGGGATGTAACCAAGTGCGTCTGTTACCGAGCTCTTACTTATTCCAGTTATGAATCCTGAATCATTGGTAAAAGAGCTAAGAGTAGTGGGTCTACCACCGATTTCACTCCAAGAGTAACTTGGTTTACTGGAAGCCTTTGCCCATGCGTATACATCACTGGCAGGAAGAGATGTAGGAATATCACTAGTAAATGCAATTACACCATTTATGTTACGTAGATATACTTGAGTACCGTTATTGTTTCCTGCATCGTAATTTGTGTCAGAATTATAAACAAAGCATAAATCTTCTCGATCTGCTAAATTGCCCATTGCCCATGCCCCATTAGGTGTTTTTTGACCAACAACGCAGTTGTATGAACCTGGATTTGTGCTTGTACCAAAGACGGCTACATTATTCCTGCTGTTTATCCATGAACCGCCGCCATTTCGATCAATTCTCCCTGTAATTGTTCCACCACTCAACGGCAAATAACTAGCAAACTTGCCATTCAACAAACTTCCTTGGTTTGCACTCAAACTAGCATCGGTTCTCGTGCTGTCCAAGCTGTCTACCACGTCACGCCATGTGTTTGTGTCACTGTCGGTAAGATTGATAATAGTATCGCCTGTCTGATTCATGGTAAATGTGCCTTTAGTCGTACCGTTTTGGTTGACCGTAACCTTACCGTTACCTATGGTCGGCTTATTAGACAAATCTGTATAACTACCGCTAGTCGCTACAGCAGCAAGTTTGGTCTTGATATAATTCCACAATTTGCTTACAGGTCTACGAAAATAGCCAGTGTTACTTGTTCCACCGTCTACATTCTGTGATACGTAGTAGTCATTATCAACAGGGTCATCTGTACCTACAGGCAGGGCATTTATCATTGTATCCAAGTCATATGTCGTGTTATCATCGGTGACTTCCGTTGTACTTCCGTCACTGCCAACAAGCTGTATCTTGCTTCCTGTTTTCTTGAGACTATAGGTTGTGTTTGTGTCCGCATCGGGTACTTCAAATGATGATGACGTTCCATCTCCCTTTGTAACTGTAACAGTATGATTTTTAATACCTACACCCTTTATATATGTTGATGTAATCTTTTGATTGGCAGAATCGTTACTTGATTTCGTAGCACTATCGGCACTTCCTGCACTCGTAGCGTAGCTAACTCTTTTTTCGCTATCTGCTGTATTGTCAACATTTCCAAGTCCTATATTTTCTTTTGTGATATTTACATTTCCACGTCTATATGCTGTTTCTGCACTTCCCTTTACTCCTGTAACCGGGCTTCCTGCTAATACGTCCCACTTCCCATCAGAATTTTTATATACATTCGACCCTAAAGGTATTGTATTTCCTGCTCCCTCTGCGAAATCTGTAGTCGTAGTAAACTCATCAGACACATTATACATATCACCTGTTTCCGCTAAACTTACAGATGGTAAATTTGCAAACGTAACAGTTCCTTTTGGTCTTAGCGTCCCTGCAAATGATTCAGATATGCTTTTTGTCTGCTCATAATATTTCTTAGCATTTGTTTCGCTTGTGCTTGCGTTGTTTGCGCTTGTGCTTGCGTTGTTTGCACTTGTGACTGCACTATCTGCCGATTTCTTAGCGTTTGTCTCGCTTGTGCTTGCGCTACTTGCGCTTGTGCTTGCACTGTTTGCTGATACTCTTGCATTGTTTTCACTTGTACTTGCAGATGTTGCGCTGTTAGATGCAGAAGCTGCACTTTTGCTTGCACTGTCTGCCGACTTCTTAGCGTTTGTCTCGCTCAACGATGCAGATGTCGCACTGTTAGACGCACTGTCTGCTGACTTCTTGGCATTTGTCTCGCTTGTATTCGCAGATGTTGCCGCATCTGTTGCAGTTTTTGCGCTTGCACTTGCATTACTGGCACTTTCACTAGCACTGTCTGCTGATTTCTTGGCCGCAGTTGCATTTGCAGAAGCTGATATTGCATAATCAGTAGCATTCTTTGCTTGATTCTTCGATTCGTTTGCATAATATTTAGCATTATCTAAATCTTCGCCATCTCTTATTTCACTACCGCCAATAGCGTATGACTGTGCCAATTTTGCATCGTATGCCGCATTACTAGCACTTTCACTAGCACTGTCTGCTGATTTCTTGGCGTCACTAGATGCAGTCTGTGCCTTTACAGTCTCCGCAATTATAGAAGCTAGATAATCATTTGCTAAATAATCATTTGTAATGCTTCCTTTTTTCAAATCAAAACTTACGTGAGTGCTACCATCTTCTGCTTTACTTGTTGTGACTGCAATTCTTTCATTATCATCATAAACGTAATTTGGTGTCAAACTTCCAATGTCGGCAGTCCATTCAGTCCCATCTTCCGTTGTCATTGTGATTACACCTTTTTCATTCATGGAAAAAGATACTGGGATTTTTTCTACATTAAAATCCACCATAAATTCTGTTCCGTCATAAAACTTAAATCTTAAAATTCCAGTCTTTTCATCCCATGTTGGCGTTTCGGAAATGATCTTATAACTTCCATCTACTGACAATTTCTTTGTATCTAATTCATTGTATGCAACATCAAGAGAATCCGCTAAAGTCTTTATTGCACCATCCATGTTGTTTAGATTTCTTTTGTCCAGTGGGGTTATAAGTCCCTCGGACTTATTCTTCCAATTTACAGGATTATATTCTACCTTTGTGTATGCCATATGCTGTTACCTCACATTCTTAATTTGATGTTTCAAGTACGTACAAATCAAAACTGCTTTTTGTTACATTTGCTCCAACAGTGCTAGGTTTTACACTATATTCTGACACAGTAACCGTTCCTGTATTTTCATCTGGAGTTATTCTAATTCTTATTCTATACCCAATTGTTACAGAATTTGACGGATTTTCCATGCTGTCAATTCCAACACCAGTAACTCCACTTTTAATCAAAAGCGGCACTATCTTTGCCGGGAAAACTCCTTTTTCCTGAAATGGAATAAATTCATAAAAATATTCGGATGTTGAATTTCCAAACTTCGCATGTCCCTTTACAATAAGTGCAACTGTTTTGCTAAAATCATAGAAATCAAATTCATCACCATTTTGTATTTCTGCTTTAATAAGCCTTGGTTGAACAAGAGCATTTGACACTTTAACAGTTACACGTCCTATAGCCGATTCATTATCTTGTACGCTTTTATTTAATCTTGTGACGTTTGTACTCAATGTATCAACATTTTGTTTTACAGTTGTAAAGTCTGAATTTAATGTAGTCACGGTACTATTAAGTGCTGATATTGTACTTTCAAACTCATCAACCTTTGTCTGCATTGTTGGTATTTTGCTTATTTCTTCTGCAAATGAGCGATACACTTCATCCAACTGTTCAGCAATCTTTGAAATTCCCTCATCCATAACATTTAGATTCTTTTTTCCAAGTGGAGTCAACAGCCCCTCTGACTTGTTCTTCCAGTTTACTGGTGTGTATTCTACTTTCGTATATGCCATATAATTCACGCTCCTATTCCGTCAATGTTGACACATCTATACAATATGTCATGTTTATTTGCGCCCACGTTGCATCTGTATCCCCATACTGGTACACTTGCACCTCTGTATAGTATTCATCAAATTTTATACCGCCTACTTCCATTTGCTTTATCACAAGTCTTGCAACAGCATTATTTCCGCTACCTGTTCGGCTTGTTACAATTGGATATAATATGCTTGTATTGGTTGTATCTGATCCTTTTGGTGTTAAATTGATTCCTGCAAACGATGCTTGGTGGTTAAACTTTGCAACCGTTGTCCATGCACTTTTAGCAAGTGTACCTCTTACATCTATACATAACTGCACCATTGCTCCAACCATTTTGAAATAATTCCAATAGTCGCTATTTGATGTAAAACCATCAGCAAGCGTAAACTTTGTGTCAGTATCATTCATCAAATCAATTTCCGTAAAAAATGGAACATCACACTGAAAGTAGCTACTATTTTTACTAGAAGTAAACGTGCTTATTTTTTCTCCGGAAAGAGATACGTATTTTATAGTTGCTTCTGGATATTCTGTTTCCGTACTCCATGTGTCTTTATCTGATATTCTATATTGTTTTACAACTTTGCTTGCCCATGATCCATTTTTGTTTTCTGTAGACACAAGTGTTCTGTAGTAAGTCAGCAATCCACTTGAGCTTCTTTCTTCCCAAGTAGATGATACTCCTGTATTAAAACTTCCACTTGGTGACATTCCAGCAGATACACTTTCTTCGCTATTTTCATCTTCCAATTCCATTTCAATATATGGAATATCTTCTTTTGCTTTTATCTGTAATTTTCCACCAGTTATTGTTATGTCATTTGCAATAACTGATCCGTTTTCGTCAAGCGTAAAATTATCAGTAATAATGTTTATCGATTCTTTGCTCAATGTAAAGTTTGGACTTGATATAGTAATACCATCGCCTGCTTGTATGTCAATTGTTCCACCAGATAATAAATTTAAGACATCATCAGCAGAAAGTTCAATGTTGTTTGACGTCACCTTAAACACTGTACCCTCGTTAGGATCTCCACTCAATTCTACTTGAGACAAATTACCATTGTTATCCACCTTAAGAACAATGGTAGAATCTGTCTGCTCGAATTTCGTAGATGTATTTTTTGCAATGTTCGTCATTTCAATACTGTATACATCCAAGTCCTTTTTTAGTTTCAGAGTTCTCCCTTGTAACTGCGTTATCTCACTATTTACCGATGGATCATTTGTTCTTTTCTCGCTACCCTTTGATACATATTCATCAGATAAAGCCTGCACTCCCGACAATGTTCTGCTAAGGATATAGCTGTCTACAGAATCGTTCTGTTTGTCCAGAGAATACATATCTCCAACTTCCATATACGGCAATCCTTGCAAGGTTGTTGTGTTCGGTTTGTAAGATACATATTGCAAATATTCTAAGATGTGTTTCCCGACCTCTTGCAGACTCTCTACTCCTTTTCCGTAAAGAAGTATGTTTCCGCTAAGAACATACGGATTACTTGTGTTGTCACCTACTGTTGTTCCGTAATCATCTGAATCTCCTTTTATTGTAATACAAGTTGGGGAATATACAATATATTCTTCGTAAGTTGTATTCTTAAATTCAGGTCGTTCTTCCTCATCTGACATTCCAAAATATTCATAGTTTTCAGATCCGCTCATTGGATACAGATCTTCTTCTGGGTACAATGTTTCTTCTGGGTACAGTCCCATGCTACCAAGAATAAGTACCTCAAACTTTCCAGTGCGGTTAATCCGTCCAAATCCACCGTTTACTTCGCAAAGGTATTTCAGTATGCTTGTTCCTGTTAAACTCCCCTCTGACGGCTCTACAGTCTTTTCTACAAGCATTTTGTCGTTTGGCAGGTCTTGCACTTCGTATAAAATGCCCAAATGTTTTAATAGAGATTCTCTCATCTCTTTTACAGTAACTTTTTTATAAATCTCTTCATCTCTATAATTTTTCTCACATTGATATACTTCTGTCCACTTGTATACTTCCTCTTCTTGCCCAGTATTTACAGATATAGACTGATACAGCTTTCCTGTGCTTGTATCAAGATATGTCATTCCTTGATTTTCATCTGCTGATACTCCAAGTTTAGACGGTTCTGCATTTCCGCTAGAATCAATAGAGTATTCACCATGTTTCCACACATCTTCTAATGCTCCAGTTACATATACTCTTTGCGTTGCCAATACAGGAAATAAGTTGTTGTACCAATTTGACACATCAATGCCTGCATCATATAGAGCATCATACGCAACAACTTTCTTGTAATCAGTGTCATTTACAAGTTTTGCAGAAAACACCCTATATACGCCCATTGGAACGCTAGAAATGATATTGTCACTTGCATCTCTTGCTTCTATCGTAGCTGTAAACTCTAATCCTGCAATATCTGTGTCTAAGATCTCAGAAACTTCAAACTCACAAGATGATGCGACACAACCACCAAGTTGCAAATCTTCATCATCGCAAATTGATTCCTTTATTGTCACAGATTCTTGGTGCAGCGTTTCGTTATCAATCGTAAGTCCAACATCCCTAAAAGCAAATTTGTAATTTTTGAAATACCCGGATTGATAAAATGGCCGTTTCTGCTCCTCTGTAATTTTAAGCATTGTATCACCTCAATCTTTAATACTCTATAAATTCTACTGTTATCGGTTGATATGTTGGCTCTCCCTTATATGTTCCACCATATTTCCATTCAATATCTGGCACATAGAAAAAACCATGATCGTAGTCATCTTCCCATTCGTTAAAGTATGCAATTCTAACCTTTTTCTCTGGTAGTGATGCACATTTTGGCTGTTTCATTCCTTTTTTCAAAAGTGATACAAATTCTCTCATTTTTCTATATGACATATAAGGTGTACTAAACGATATTCCATCTCTCATATGTTTCAAAACATTTCTTTTTAGGTATCCATTTGCATTTACATAACTGTCCAAGTCTTGCGCTCTTCCCGGTGTGATAGATAAATTGTCTGCCGCAATAAATTTATCTAACTTTGTATATTTGTATTCACCGTTTTCATATCCTGTCGCTATCATTACAAGACCTTTGCTTAACACAAATCCTGCCATTATTACTACCTCTCATTCTTAAAGGTTAGCGACTGCCAAACAATTGACAGCCGGTATTTTTGTAACAAAAAAAGAGCGAAAATAAATTCGCTCTTCGTTTTTGTTTGAAAATTTTAACTTCTACATTACGGTTATAACAACGCCAAAATTACTTAGCAAAAACAATATTGCTACCGTATTTCTGGTCTTTTTCAGCGATGTGCTGTCCAACTCTGGGTTTTTAATAGCCGATCTATATATTATCTGATATACAATCATCCATATAAGTTCTATTGAATACCCTAAAAGAGCAAATGGACTTAAAATCATAAAGCAAGCAAGCACCATGGTTATTAAACATATAATATCCAAGGCACCGCTATTTGCTTTTTTCTTTACGACCCTTGCTCCACAATTTGGACATCTTTCTGCTGTTGTGCTAACACCGTGTCCGCATTCCATACATCTAATCATTGCCATTTCTTTTTCCTCCCCATTTTTATTTTTTTCATTATACACTCATTTTGCAAAAAAATCTACGCAAATAATGGATTTCCGTTGTGGGTTCTCTTGTATTGATCGTTTTCGGCTTTTACAATCTTTACAATGTCACCATCAGATACACCCTCAACATAAAGTGCATTGCCATTTTTGCTTTCATTCATTTTGTTTACTGCAATTGCTAATCCTGTCAAAACTGGATTCATTGCATTGTATACCGCATCTGATACACCTTCGGAAACACCTTTGATGATCTGATCGTTATTTGCAACCACTGTCTTACTTCCTTGTCTACCTACCAACTCAGGCTTTCCATACTCATTAGCCCAGAATAAGTTAGCTTTATTAGGGTATCCACCATTTTCAAACTTTGGTACTGGTATTCTTTTCAGTTTTGGCAGTATTCTGCCGCCACCTAATGCCTTTGGAAGTTTTACATTGGTTATCGCATTAATTGGATCAATAATCATTGCATTTACCAATTTAACCATTGCCTTAATGCCTGTTTTTACTTCATCAATTGATAAAATTGTTTTTATTGCCAATTTTTTGTTGCCCCAAAATTTCTTTGCAACTTCCCAAGCATTTAAGAATAGTGGTTTCCTCATGTCAATTGATCCTTTAATATTTAACTTTTTGTCTCCCCACAATTTCTTCGCAGTTTTCCATGCTCCAGTGAATAACGATTGAGCCATTGTGATTGAAGATTTTATAATAAGTTTTTTGTTTCCCCACAATTTCTTTGCGGCAGTCCAATAATTCAGCAATATAGTCATTTGTTCGCTTCTTGTCGGAAACGAAAAACCGGAAATCGGAAGTTTTAATTTCAAATTTCCACTTAATACCTTTTGCAGACCAGCTTTTAACTTTGTGTCATTAAACCAATCCATAAAGCCCTTTATCCATTCCGTAGGCGAATACGTGAATAAATCAGAAAATTTGAAATTGTATCTATATTGATCCATGTTTGTATTGGCTGTTGCTTTTGATATTGCAGTTCCTATTAGCTTTCCAAAATTAAATCCAAACGATACTGCCGCTGTTACCGCCAGTATTTTTAATGCTAAAGGTGTAGATATACCAAATGTTTTAGCGGCAATAAACGCCAAAATAGGTGTCAAAAATGCACTTGTAAGAATATTGTCGGAATTGAAAAACTTAAATGTTGCCGCTGTCAATGTAAGCCCTACCAAAATTCTTCCTAATGTTATATTTTTACCATTAAGAGCAGTAGTTATTGCTTTTCCAACACCTGCCAATTTAAGCCCTACAAACAATGCTGCAATAGCTGATTCAATTGGGGCTTTATCAACGATTCCTTTTATAGACTTTGCAATTGCATTTAATAACTCTTTTGCCAATTTTCCCATATCCAATGCAACTTTTTTGAAGTCAATCGAAGAAATAAACTCTCCTATAGCATCTCCAACTTTTTGCCATTTCACCTTTTTTAATGCTGTAGTAATTGTTGTTACGATTCCGCTTATTCCGCTTGATATTGATTTTCCAAGTTCTTGCCATCCATTAAGACCAGTCTTTTTGTTTATTTCATTCATTTTTGAAATAAAATCATTGATTCCTTGACCAATAGCATTTCCAAGCTCTGCAAAATCAAATGTCGTGATTGCACCAAACGCTGTCTCGATTGCACTTTTAAGTACGGATGCAACAGTTTTCAAATACTGCTGAATTACCCCAGTTTTAATTGCCGCATTTAAGGTCTTTGAAATTCCTTTTCCAAGGTTTGTCCAGTCTACCGTATCAAAAAACGTCTGTGTTGCTTCTAGCGCACCCTTAATAGAGTTTCCTATTGCTTTTCCAAGTCCATCCCAGTTAAAAGTAGATACAAAACCGTTAAGTGCAGTACCCATAATGGTTGCAACCTTTTTAAGTCCTGCGGTCCAAGTAGAAGTGTTTGAATTTACCCAGTTTATGCCTTTATTTAATACGTTTGCAACGGCTTTTCCAATTTCTGTTCCATCATTTGTAAGCCATGCACCCTTAAACAAATCTTCGATTTTCTTTTTTAACTCGTCAGATTTGTTTGACATACCATTAAACGCCTTATTCCAACGCTTTTCATATTTCTCTACTGCCTTTATAAGAGCATCTGACAATTGACCACTTACATCTGCACCAGAACCGTTTCCGTTGCCTTTTTTGTTTCCGCTGTCTTTTGATGATGTAAGATTGTTTAATTTATCAAAACCTTGTAGCTGCTTATTAAATTCCTTTTGCTTGTCTGTCGCATTTCCGATAGAATCAGCCGCATTATCAGCACTATCCGCAATGTCGGTATATCCAGAATCATCAGTTCCTGCATTCATCTTTTTGCTGTTGGCCCATTTTATCCCAAACAAATCTCCGATATGCTGTATAAGGTCTTTAATTGCACCTGTCATAGCATTAAGCCATGGCAATACTTTTGCAACCATCGGCATAAACAATCTTCCAAGCATCATTCCACACTGGGAAATGTTTGTTTTAAGCATTCTAAACTGGTTCGCAGGCTGATTTATTGTGTTTGCTAGATCACCCCATGATACTTTAGACTGCTGCACCATAGCAATAACACGCAAATATTCTTTCTCTGCCTGTGTCATGTCTGATATGTTTTTCTTTACGCCTAAACTAAGTGCTAACTGTTTCAGACTTGCATTCGTAATGTCAATACCATATTTTTTCAATGCCATGGACATACCGGAAAGACCAGATGAAAAGTTATTCATTACTGTTGATAAATCAACATTTGTTAATGATGACATATCCCCGGCAAGCATTGTAAGTGCTTTTGCAGATACAATAGATGCTTCTCCAAACATTCCTACAGAATTAGTCATTTGTGCAATTCTCGACTGGAAATTAGTTACTTCTGTTACGTCAAGTCCTAAACTCTGCTTTCCGCTATTGCTTAATTCTCCGTTTTTACTTATGTCAAACCCTGTCATTTTAGATGATAAGGATGTAAGTCTGCTTTGGAAACTATCTGCATATGATTCTGCATCTGTATATCCGTATTTCTTGTAATTGTTTTTATTTTCGTTTGCAATTTTTGCTATTGCATTTTGAAAATAGTTAAATTCCTCTATGTAATCCATTGCCGATGTAATGGACTTTTTCAAAATTCCGCCAACTGCACGTAATGATAAGAACGAAAAATACAAATTTCTAACGTGTCCGACTATACTTCTGAACCCTTTTGAAACATTTATTGATCTGATTACATTTTTAATATATCCACTTAATGCAGTTTTTGCTTTATTTATGCCATTTGAAAAATTATTAAACATATTGGCAGATGCTGTTTTGGCAACACTTGATAAAGCATTTTTTAGTCCACTTAATTTTGTTGTCATTCCAGATACACTTTTTGTCGTTGCTGACGGCATACTTTTTCCAAGTGCTGCATTTAATTTTTTTTGTGCATTTTCTATGGAATATCCGCTCAACTTCTGTGCATTTCCAGTGCTTGCAGACTTTGCCTGCATGTTTTGGATCATTTTAATCTCTTCTTGATAACTCTGTATAAGTTCTTTCGCTTCTGGAAATTGCTTTTTAAGTTGTGCTAGATTCTCTTTCAGATTTTGCAACGGAGTATCTAAAAATCCATTCTTAGATACCTTGTTACCAGATTCTTCGATAAATGAATCAAATTCTTTTAATGCGTTTTCAAAGCCCGAAAGATTCTTTATTGCTCCATCTGTTCTTATGATCTCAATGTCTTTTGATTTTGTACCTTTTCCTATGTTTTTTATTGATTTATTGAGATTATCAACGCTCTTTTGCGCAATCTTTATTCCGTTACTTTTTGTCACTCCGTTTATTGCACTTGCAATATTCTTTATGTTATTTGTGTTGACACCGCCTAATGTTTTTGATAAATTTTGCAGTTTTTCAATAAGGCTGTCGAGTGCAGAGTCTGCCTTTTTGGCATCTGCTTCTACTTTTAATTCTAAACTATCTAATTCTGGCATTCTCGCACCTCACACTTCAAAAAAATAGCGCACCATAAAGGTGCGCTTTTCTTTAACCTAAATATTTCTTGTTTACGTGTCCTACTTTTCCCTTGTATCGTACTTTAGCATACCATTTATCCGTTTTTACGAATAAAACCTCTACTTTTGCAGATTTAGGGATTCGCAAGTAACTTCCTGTCAACTTAGTTGTTGCTTTCCATAGTAACAATCCCTTATCTCTTGTTACTTTCTTTGCCCAAGACTTCCTAAACATATCCGGAGTTTTATAAATCTTCTTCAACTCCGTTGTTGTACTTCCCCACTTCGGCAGATAAAAATGTGGAGTATCTACAATTGTTTTCCAATCTCCACCCCATCCAAGACCAATACTTTTAGCAATTTTTGCTACTTTCTTGATCGTATTAATGTCATACAGATCCTTTTTGTACTGAATCGCAATATCAAACGCAATTCCCCACATATGCTGACTAGAGTATGTACTTCCTTTTGCATTTGTCACTACCTTGCCCGGCTTTGTGCGTCCTTTGGCATACAACCGATCTTGGTGTTCCTTTGTGCGGAATCCCTCTGTGATGATGAGATAAATCCCCTTTTTAGCACATTTTTTTAACAATACAGTAAGTTTGTAGTCAAGCCATGGATGCAGTTTTGATCTGTCAATTCTTACGTCATGCTGTTTCTTCATTGCTATCACTCTCTTTCTTTTTACTCAAATTAAAGTTAGCCTGTCTGATAAGCATTTGGGCAACATACAAATCTAACATTTTCTTCTTTTTGTTTTTTGCTTTTTCTTCTTTTGTCTTTCCGTCTTTTTCTTCTTTTAACGGATCTTTTGGGTAATCCTTTTTGGTAAATGCCGCACCCAAGGCGTGTAAAACGTACATACCGTTTAACCAACATTCATGTTCTTTTGCTTTGTATTCTTCTTCTTTTGTCTCAATATACACGTCTATTTGCATTTTTATTTCTTTTGGCGTCATTTGCCAAAATTCCTTATGCGTTATTCCTGCTTTCAATGCCGCAGGCAAAAGATTCTTTTCGATTTGCTGTGCGAATGTTAATTTTTCTTGGTCATTTCCTTTTTCTGCTCCTCCTCGGACTGCATCATCTTCTCCAGTCCGATCAGTTTGAAAAAACCATCTTCTCCCATCTGCTCAAGCAACATATTTACAACGCTGAAAAAGTCGCTATCATTTTCTAAAATATATCTTGCTAAAATGTTTTTTGCTTCTGAAATGCTTCTTACAGTTCCATCCCCTGCTTCTGTTCCATGGTGCTGTAAAAGTGCCGCATAAAACATAGATAGTGCCAAATTAGGGATACTTGAAATCTCTTTGATTTTACTTTTAAGATTTTCTTCATCTTCTTTCTCATCTCCAATAGCCGTCATTAAAGTAATAACTTTTGCCGTACACTCATCGTACATTGCCGCTTCTACTGAATACTGTAACTTATAATCATTTCCATCTACTTTAATTGTTTTATACATTTTTTCCTAACCTTTCCCCAGTATTTATACTGGAAAGGGGCAGTCCGTAGACCGCCCTTTCTTTTACTGTTATTTTTCCGAATCATTCAAATAAGATGAATAATCCATATTGGCTGTTTTGGCGTTTTGTTCACCATTCGTCACAGCCTCTGTTGTTTCTGACGAATGGTCAGTTATTCCCCCGATGCTGCCTCAACAGGAAGAGTAACTGCATCTCCAAGACCGATATACTCTTCAATCGTCAAATTCATTTCGACTGTTAGTAATTCGTTCTGCGTAAATTCTGGTTCCGGAATAAGTTCTGGCGGCTGCGCAACGAAGAAGAACGACTTGTTAAGTCCTGGAACATATGACTGAAACCACATTCTAAGACCACCAGTAGCTGCCTGATAAGCACTGATAAGCTCTTCCCACTCTTTTACCGTTTCCGTTGTAATGTTTACTACAACGGCAATTGCGCCGCCAGTGTCAGCACGACCCTTTACGTATCGTGTTACCTTGTCCTCCAAAGCAGACGCATCAATTTGTTCTGGTTCGATAGTAATTCCCGGAATGGAATTAATTCTTGTTAGCTGTTTAAAAGTTGTTGGCTTTGTTCCTGCCGTTGTTTCAACCGCATAGCCAAACTGCACACCTAATGTGCTAATACCTGCATCAGCCATTTTTACCTCTCTTTCTACCACTAAACTTTTTTGTGGTCAGCGAGCGCACTCAAAATGTACGCCCGGTACTATACTAATGTGTCATTTGCTCCCACAACCCTAGATGCCCTAAATGTTGCAGTGCGTATTTTGTTTGAAATGTTATAAAAAACATTTGAAACACCAAATTTCTTCGACTTAAAAAACATAACTGCATAATTTGAGAGTTCTTTCAAGTTTTCCCTATCTCCCTTGTAAGAAATGGTCACTTGAAATGTTGGATCTATTCCGTTTATTGTATTCCCGGAAATATCTCTTCCAACTTCTCTAAAATCAATCTGTTTTACAAGTACAGTCGGGAAAATTGCCGTACCGTCTTGTTCTTCATCTTGTGTTATGTATAAATCTTTGTATTTCTTCTTAAATTTTTTGTTGTAGGCATAAGAAAAAAGACTAAATACTGTATCTTCAAATTCTAATGCCCACAAATTCAACTCGTTCATTTGCTAAACACCCTCTTTGCAACAGACACATATTCATCTATGATTTTCTGCTCTGCCTTAAACAATGGCATTGTTGCTTCAACACCATGCGTCATTACCAGTTCTCCAGTTTCGTCATAGTAACCCCAAACTTTTTGCTGTCCATGACCTGCTCCATATGAACCTATTAAAAATCCAAATTCCTGTCCTTTTGGATGCGGACTCGCTCCAGCTGATCCGTTGTAATAAACACCTGATCCAAATTCAATAAACAAAACCTCTTTTCCCTCTACGATCAAATTTGCAATTGATTTGGTATCAAACGCATTGATTTTTACGTGCGTATAATGTTCTGTGTCAGAACCGCTGCGCACACCTTTTGAATCGTATGTGTAATTTGCTTTCTGCATATTGTTTTCGATCACAGGTATTCCAACTTCGGTCAATTCCTTGACAAGCTGATCTGTCTTTTTTCTAAGTTCCTGCTTTAGTTTTTGCAGTTCCTTGATTGCATTTTGTATGGATTTTTGGCTTAAGCCGAAACTGATTGTTTTCATCGCTTCTCCTATTTGACATTCTTTTGCAGTAAAAACAAATCAACCGTCAATCCCTCATCAGCAACGCCTTTGCATACATAGTCAGCACTCTTTTCATCAACAAGCCCATCTTCCGTATAAGTAGGATCTGATTGTTTCCAAACAACGTCCCCTGCCTTTATTGGCAGTTCACCTTTATCTGTGACAATCTGAACATATGTTGACGAATCATCAATACCAAACTCTTTTACTAATACTTCGCTTAGCTTATTGCTGATATTTGCATAAAAATAAGTTGGCTCTGAAAAACCAACTTTTTCTCCTAGGATTTTTGGTATTTTGTTACCATCTTCATCTGTGTAATAAATCACAGAACCACTTGCTGAATCTTTATAAGATTCATACACAATGTTACCTTTTTCATCACGTTTGTAGATGGTAACTCGTTCTCCCTGCTTTGAATATCTCATTTCCTGCTTATTGATTTCAAGCATTGTCCTCTACCTCTGGAAGTCCTGCAATACTTGTCAGCATTGAAACAACACCTGCAAGAATCGCAGAAGAAACAACCACTTTCCAATCAACACTGCTTAACACTGTGCTTGCTCCAATCACACCAACCGCAGTCTGTGCAATTGTCTTTACTGCTCTAATCGTTGCGGCCTTTGCCCAACTTTTCCAATTTTTCATAAGCCTTCACCTCATCATCTTCATTCATGTTTAATCGGGTGTTTAACTCATCAATTCTTTTATGTGCCTGCTTACAGCTCTGTTCCAAAATAATGATTTTGTCATTATGCTTTTGGATGTCTGTACGAACACTAGACAACTCTGACTTTATATCTTGCGTTGTCGAATTGATATTGTCCAACTTCATGTTTATTCTGGTGTTTTCTCTAACACGTTCTTCGATATCTTTTTTGTCAGTTCGCTTGCTGTTCTTCATACCCATAAAGACGGAAAAACCAAGAGATAAAACGCTTATAATGATTGCTGTCGAAATTTCTATCGTCATAATCATATACCGCCTTTCTTTTTTTTGGCACACCGCCCACCACCCTTTAGTGTGTGCCGCCTGCTATCATATTACCTGCATTAGCAATACGATAACGCACAATCTTCTAAAAACTGATAAAATCAGATTTTTTTAGCTAATATGCGATATTGGAAGTACAGTATCGAACAACTTTCCGCTGTCAATCCAAGTCCTAGATATTCCATTTTCAGTATATGATTTCATGAAAGACGCTCCAGCCTGCGATCTATAGTAAACAACCGCATCAACAACTATGTTTTCATAGTTATTCAGATCTTTTTCTATCATTTCATCTGTATAATTCGATGGATACTTTCGGATTTCTTTGATTTTTTGCTTCGCTTGCTTTATAAGTTGTTCGAGTAACAAGTTCTCGTTTTTATGATCGAATACAACCACATCTTCACCCTCGATTGTACTCACCTTATAATGCAATAAGCGAATCTTCACTTGCTCAAGTATGGTGTATTCATCCATTTACGATCACCTCTAAATTTCCATCAAAATCTTTTTCAATTCTGATTTGCTTTTATCTGCACTATCAATACCTTTTTCATTTGCCAGTTCTCTCAATTTAGCAACTGGCATTTTGGCAATTTCATCCTTTGAATATGAGTTGTTTTCCACAGTTTCTTCCGGGACATTCATATATTTCGAAAAATCATCTACAAGTTGTATAAGTGGTTTTCCCTGCAAATTATGCTTGCCCGATAACTCTTCCAGTCTTTCTACTGTTACTGAAACACCCTCACGTGGGAATGTTTCTCCCACGTTATAAGGGTGTGAATTATCCTGTAAGTCTGTGAAAAAATGTATTACTTTATACATTTGACCACTCCTTATTATTATGCTCCCGTATTTTTAGTATCTTCGCCAGTTACAGAAGTACCCTCTGCCTGTGTAATGGTTGATATAACCACTCCATCCATTCTTTCTGCAAAAATAGTGATTCCAGATGCAACAACATCTTTCACTGTCATGTGATCGTAATCTGCCTCTTCGTGAATACCAATAAGTCCTGTGCTGTCTGATCTAAATACAAATCCCTCGTCCAATCCAGCACCGTTTACAGGAATGTAATACAACACAATATTATCCTTAGCAGTTGCATAGACCTTCCCCTCGTCGATGGACTTGGCAAAAACAACCGTTCCTAATCCCAGGAAATCTTCCACATAGCGCATACCAAATGCGTTCTGAATGGTAATATTTGCCTGGCCAAGATAATCAGCAACATCAAGCGGATTCATGAAAAATACAGGCTCAATCTCGTCATCCTCAAAAAGAACCTGCAACTGTCCCCATGCCTGTGCTAATGCCTGCTGGAAACCAACTCCTGTTGCTGTTCCTGTACCCGTTTTAAGGAAATCGAAAAATTCTTTCTTAATTCCTCTCTGTACGTCTCTAAGCATTTCATCCGTTGTCATTTCCACTGCCTGATCGTAACCTTTTTCGATGATCGATTCTGCCGATGTGGCTTTTCTCCACTTCTGCAATACAATCTCCTTGTAGGAAACCGGATCTACTTTGTAATGAGACAAAGGAATCAAATCTCCCTCTGCTACTTTTCCATCTACCAGAGTTCCGGACGCTTTATACGTCTTTAACATTGTTCCGGATGTTTTTGGAATTTTTCTTGTTACTCCAAGTGCTTCCATCAGCTTCTTGACGGAATATCCAAATCTTTCCACAAACTCGATCTCTCTTGCTCTCTTGAGATCTTCTTTCTTAATCAAATTCTCTTCTGCTGCCATATTCTACCTCCTAGCAAAATAATTCTTGATTCATAGCAATTGCTTTTCTTCGCTCCGCACGATCTTCAATCTGCATAATCTGGTCTTTGGTCATGCCAGTGTATGATCCGCCAACATTTACTCTTGGGCGTGATTTCTTCCACTCTGCTTCTGCTTTAGCAACTGCCGATTTCACTTCGTTTTCAATCAATGCAGCGACTGCATTGTGATCTCCATCAGAGATTGCATCAATCAGGTTCTCAACCGCTTTTTCAGTAGACAAACTCTTATAAGCCGATACTGCTTTCATATGATTCAGTTCTTTTTCAACCTGTTCATACTTCTCACGTTGCAGTCTTTCTGCCTCTTCTTTCTCTTCTGTAGCACGTTCTTCCGCTGTCTGCTTTGCTCTTAAAGCCTTAGTGATTTCTCCTTTTTCTCTAAGAGCCTTGTCTAATGCCTGTTTCTGCTTTGCTCCTGTCGCTTTAGCCTCTGCTAACTGCGCCATAAGTTCTTCCACTGTTGGAGTCTCTTCATTATCATTTTTTGCCTGCTCTTCTACAGCTGGATCATTTTTTTCTGTTGTCGTTACATCAATTGTTTCACTCATTTTGGTTACCTCTTACTTTCTTTGTGTTTTTACTTCTCTGTATTTTGTGTTTTTTTGGGTGCTTCTCTGCACCAAATAAAAAAGCCCTTGCTTTCGCTTAGGCTTAATTTCATAAATATTTAACGGAGCATCTGCAATTTGCTATTTCTTCCATGCCTGCTCCCAAAGATGTATCTTTCGGAAAGTACATCATGCTATCACCAACAATAAATACTCCGTTAATCGGCAGCACCTTATTGTCAATCACTTGATGCGTTTTCCTTACTCGATAATCTTTCATGGTGATCCATTGTTTTCTTGTTTTTCCGCTTGCAACAGCGTTTATATAGTCAACTCTGTTTAATGATGTATTTGCTTCATTTTCTGCGATTAGCCTTGCCCTATCATTAGATGTGATCCATTCGGCATCTATGTTTTCTAATGTCGTTCTCAATGTTTCTTCCGAAAAATAATCAGCATACATTTTGAAGAAATCATCAATAGCTGTGTAAGCCATCAGAACGCTCAAATAACGCGTTGCAATTTCTTTCTTGACGTATTCTTCGTCTTTGCTCCCAAAGTCTGCCATTACGTCCAATAACTCAAAAAGAAACAACATCACATCTTCCATTTGTTTCGAAAATGCAATCCGTTGTTTCTTCTGCTCATCTGTCAATGCCATCTCTCCAAAATATTTTGAATAGTCCATCGACAAATTATTCAGCTTATCAAATCTACTTGTCATAGGCATCACTTTTCCGTTCTGCTCTTGTCAATCAACGGACTATTTTCCACTTGATCGGACAAATCGCTCATAATCCTGTCGTTCTTAGGATCATATTGTTCTTTGTTTTCTGCATTTTGATTTTGATTCTTTTCTATCGTTTCTTTGCTGTTTTCCCAAACTTCGTTAGGATCGTCAAACAAAGGTATTGTGTTGAAAACATCTTTTCCGTTTACGCCAATATTTATCAATGTTGCGATGGAATTACATTTTGTCGATAACTCATAGGTCTTTTGACGTTTAATACTTGGCTCTACATCCGCTGTTGTTAAGTCCCTTAACGGGCTGTCTTGCGGAGTGTTTGGATTTTCTCTGATCGCAGATAATACAATTTCCACCTCATCCAATTTGTTAGAATCAGTGATCAACTGTTGTTTTGCCGCCGCTGATTCTGCGTGTGACCATCCTGTTGCATCACTCATAGCTACTCCAGTTGCTCCAGATGTATTGTCATTTCTTGCAGGAACATTACATTTCTGCAAAATAATTGCTCTTCTATACTGTATGTTTTCCAACATACCCGGATAATCGTAATCAATGGCAAGTGGCTTTACAAAAGGTGTCTTTCCGTCTGGATTGGTATATGTCTGCAACCATTCTCCCGACTTTGGCTTTCTTACTTCTTCAACCTTTTCACCGCTTTCCGTCTCTGTTTCTATAACAGGAAAATCTACATCGTTCGTATGCCACATTGCTTGCGTATTCTGCTCTACATCGTTTGTAAAGTCAGATATTAGCAAGTTCAAATTGTCCATCTCATCAATATATCTTTCCCATGCCCCCATTCGGTCATAAGATCTGATATATTCTGTTATTGGAACAATATGAAGCGGATTTTCTTCACCGCTTCTTTCCATGTGCGCCCACTTGCTAGGTGATGTTACTTCCGACTGTAGATTTACAACCTCAAATCTTTGGTCTTTTGTGTAACAAGTGTAATATGTGTTTCCGGAAATGCTGTCATGCCTGTATGTGACGCCAAGCATGATTCTTTTGTCCGGATAATAACTCGATCTTACAACAAATGAACTTCTAGGATCTAACACATCTAATTCAAAAAGTGGCTTTCCTTTTCTCCATTCCATGTTAATATCAACATAGACGTTGCAAATACCACAGATTTCTACATATCTACCCAACTCTTGTGTTTTAGCCTTAATCCTAGCCATTGCATACTGTTTGTTTAATTCTGATACAGCTTCTGATATTTCTTCATCCGAACCGTCTCCAGTCTGCACAAGCGTTATTGCGTTTCCCCACTTAAACCCTGTGTTAAACTCTGTGACTTCATTTGCCACATTGTCGCTGCACTGGCAATCTATATCCGGTCTGTAAGTTTTTTTTCGTTGGAGTGGTTGATCTCCCTTTTCGTAGTTAATCAAATATTCGATGTCATTTGCATTTTTTACATGCAAAGCGTGTGATCTTCTTAGCACATCCAAGATATTTGATTCGTCAATAACAACTTCATCTGTTGTTATCATTGTTCGACCACGCATATGTCTTGCCACTGTTTACACCTCTCTAAATAAAAACAACACCGCTAGATGATTGCCGTTCCGGCAACTTCTCTAACCGTGTTTCTTGATTTTCTATGTCATAAATTACTTTTTTGTTGCACTTTCTGCATCGTGCAATCTTGTTTATTTTTGATTTTCCGTCCCACGTTGCGACTTTTCGACCACAAGCAGGACAATATATTGTTTTGCCCATTATTTTTCCTTTCAAAAAATGCTCCCACAATTTTGCGGGAGCATACACAGGAGTATGTATGAGAAAGTGAGTTCTTAAACTCTTTCACATTTACACTATATAACAGCATTTTATGACATTCAATGACATTTACGGACATTCTCGGACATTTCAAGACATATAGTCATTTCCGTATCTTTCCTCAAACTCTCTTAGTGCTTCGCTGTAAATTCTTGTTGTGTGTCTTTCTGTATATCCAATTTCATCTGCTATTTCAAACAGAGTCTTGTCTTTCACAAATGCCATATAAAGGATTTTATAGTGCATAAGCGTTAAGCTTTCCAACTGCCTTAATATATATTGCTTTTTATCGTAGTATTCATCAATCAAAGCATCGACTTTTCGTTCCATTTCATCAATTTTAGCGCATATAGCACCTATTCTGTCGGGTTCTGGGCTTGTTTGTACTCTCTCACCTCCAGAAGATCCAGTAATGCTTTGCGACATTTGACGCATTTCTGCAATTTCCGATAATTTGTTGTTGATAATACAGTTGATCTTTGATATTTGCATCAGATACTCAATTGTACTCATTGTAACTCCCTCACTTTCTTCTAAATCATACTCGATATAATATTTGCAGTTCTTTTTTTCTTTACTTCTGTTACTCTTAAAGCAAAGTTTGACAAAACATCTGGAACATCGTCTAATTGCTTTTTCCCGGATACAGAATATCTTGTCAACAACGACATCATAATTCCATACGGATCGTTTGGTTTATAATTGTCCGGGTCCTTAAAAATAATGTGCTGTAAAATCCAAGACGAACACTGAAATATTCTTGCTTCTTTGTTTGTCTCTGTTGGAGCATCCGTTATGTTGCAGATCCAACCCTTTTCTTCAACTCTTTTATTCACTTCTCGTGCAACTCGATCACCACCAGAGTTTGATTCAAATTCGCAGTCTTGCACATTATTTCTAACAAGCAAGTTTGCAGAATTTTCATATTGCATTTCATAATCTGCTCCATTATCACATACGCAGTCTATGCAATAATAATCATCCCCATATCGTGCAAATACAGGCATTACAAAGTAATCAGTACCTTTTCCCTTTGTATCGCACTGTGCTGTTATGATCTCTGCTTCACCATGCGGCAAATTCATATATCTTCTAAGTTTTTCACTTGGGAATAATAATCCCTCTCGTTCAATTGGCTGCTGCTTGTATAGGCATCTGTAGGATATATCATCCATAAGCAACTGTTGATCTGCGAAAAATTCTACCGTAAAACCGCCAAACTCAAAATCGAAATTACTTTTTTTGGTTTTTGGATCAATATCCGGCACGGCGATTATCTTTACTCTAGGATTTCCCTCGTATGCTCTCTGCACTCGGCCAATTACATCATGTACGCTCCATCTTGTAGCAATATGGATCTCCTTACATGGCCTATCATTCGAATCATTTGTTTTTCTCTGACGTGCATCTACGCTATACTTTCCCCACAGCTTATCCAACGTATTTGGATTCATAGCTTCTTCTATGCCACCGATCATATCGTCAATTAGCAAGAGTTTGGACGCACGTACTTTTCCTGCATTTTTACTGCCTACAGAAGTACATTGTATAGACGGAAACGGTTTATATTTACCAACATTAAATTGCTCTAACTTTGCATTCGTTCCACTAACTTGTAGATCTGGAAATATCTCACCCCATGTATATTCTTGCGAGTTAGTGACAATGTCGTACACTCCATCGTAGTACATTCGTGTAATATCGCCACTATGCGAGTAAAACAAGCTAAAGTCTTTTGGATACCACCCTGCAACCAATGCGTGAAAAAACTTCTCTATTGTTGTTTTTCCTGTTCCTGGCGGCATACTGATACATAATATGTCGTATTTATCATCTATTATACCTTGCAACGCTTCTACAAGCCCTATGCGCATAAAGCACTTTCGCTTAGGCATATAAAACCGTTCTCTTGGCTCTCTGTTTTTCTCCAAATACTGCAAGGCACTATCTACAATATTCAGTCGTGCTTCGATTAGAAGGATCTCATAGTATGTATCTATAATTGCATATTTTTCTTTTCTTGCAAAAGCATACTTTTCCAAATCCCACACGCTGCACCTTGACTGCGAAAACACATATTGTTCAATCAATTGCTTTACACGTGCAGAAATATATAGACCATACTTAGATTCTTTTTCAGTCTCGACAGCAACTTTAACGGCCTGCAAATAAGCCTTTATGATTCCCTCACTTATTCCATTTGTTTTTATAAACTGTTCATAACTGCTTACTGCTTTTTTTAATTCTTCGCTTGGCATAAAATACCTCACTTTCAAAAAAGCAAAGGTATTCTACCTCTGCCTTAAAACTTTTACAGGTTAGCGGCCGGAACACTCTTACCGGTCGGTTATCTTCTAAAACACTTTTCTTTTGGTCTCCACACATCTTCATTGTATTTCTCAAGCCATTTACAGCGTTTTGCAAGGCATTTATGCTTATATGCCAGTTCCCTGTTCAATGCCCCTTTATGAGCATCACAATGACAATATCCAATTGCATTGCCTATGTATTTACCGTTTATAGCTTTTTCTCTCATAAAAATTCTTTCTACAAATGTGTAAATTTCTCCATATCATGGTTGGCACGTACATAATCAACCAAATCTTCTGCCATTTTCTTGAAATTCTCATCTTCAAAAAGTGCAGGATGTGCGCACAAATCACATGATCCCTTTTCTCCGTTTTTCTTATATTTTTCATAATCAAAGGAGATTGCAAACATCAAAATTTTTGTTTTATTTTTCGTAAGTTTGTTGTAAATAAATTGTGAAATTTTACTTTTCATATGTCACCTACTTATAAAAAAATTGCACATACACATTGTATATGCACTGTTTACAGTTACTTAAAAGGGACTTGCGGAAACGATCCGCAATACCATCCGTTGCAAAGGCAGTAGCAACTTCAAGCAATCCAATGTCCCTTACAATCAGATAATTGGAGGTTATCCGTTGACAACTACAAAGTATTTTGGGTTATACCTTGCAGATTGGTCTGTGTGGGACTCGAACCCACTACCGCACATGGGAAAATGACAACCAACAGGAATCAAAGTCAATGGGATGGTATGCGGTTTCCCTGTTCAGACCACCAACAAACACTCAAGTTTGTCTTTTTATGGAGTGCAGACTATAACTGCTGGGAGGAAAAAAGAAACGAAAAATCCCAGTTTGAATTTCACAAACACCACCCGGACCTTGTGACGGTCCTTAACAGCTTTCCGCTAGGTGGAGAAAGGACTATCCTACACAGTCAACATGAAACCCGTATAAGATATGCCAAAAAATGGCAATTACCCGGCACAGGATTCGAACCTGCCAAAGCCAACCCGGGCAACAGATAATAGTAGTCTGCTATTATCTGAACGCTTGTGACACGTTTATTTTTCCTCGGAAGTCTCTTCATCTTCCGGGGGCTGACGTGCCGTAGTATCTGCTTCTTCTCCAAATAAAATCTCTCTTACACTACCGTTTGCTTCTTTTGCGATATTGTCTGCAACATCTTTCTGAAACACCGCTGCCATAATGCTTAGATTCTCTTCATGGATCAACAAAAGCAGCCTAACTACTTGATTTAACATCTGTATCATTATGCTTCTCCCTTTCGTGCCTAAATTGGCACCTTAACATTTCAGTTACGTTTTCTCTTTCTAATCCAATTCCATGCCCTTGACGGAACAATTTGCATTCAAGCATTTGTCCACATTTTGTGCATTCATCGTCAATATCTTTATGACCTATTTTCATTTTTCACCGATTGCAAATCAATATATTTTTCAATATACCATTTTGCTTTTTCCAAATCTTGGATTCCGTTCTTTCTCTTATGACGATACAGATACTTAAAAGCATTGCACACACAAAATTCCATTGTTGCGTCAATCCCCATTGTTTCTACCATCACATCTATACACTCAAATTTTCCTGTCTCATAATGTGATGGATGATTCACCGGATCATCTACACGCATACTCGATTTATCCGCAACAAACTGCTGAATGTTCGCTGTATCGTCACCAAGCAAAAAACTTTGCACTTCTGCCATTACACATCACCTCTCTCACGATGATTTGCACGATATGTGTCAAATCCACCCGGGTATCTTGCCTTTAACTTGTCAATGTTTGTCTGCATCACATCATCAAGATCAAATCCCATAGCGTAACATATCATGGCTACATACCACATGACGTCACCTAATTCTTTCTTCAAATGGTCTTTGTCTAGTTCGCTGTCATGGAAAATCCATTTCTTTACCATGTCCAACGTCTCTCCGGATTCCCCTGCAAGCCCCAGACATCCATTTATTAGTCCCCCGGCATCACAGGCCCCCTTCTTATTAGCGTTTACTACCATGCCTGCAAGCCTATCAGTTCCGCAGCCATCATTTGTCCTCATTGCCAACTCTTGGTACTCGTTTCCTGTCATATCATATCTCCTCACTCAAGCCTATACAGCCTATATTTTGAATGCTTTACCTTGCTACCTCGTATCTTCACAACTTCCGGCACAGCCCACAAACCAAATACGATGTGAACAACCTTTACTCCATGTAGCTTTAGCAGCATTAAATCTTGCACTCTGATTCGTTTCATGTTATAATTTCCTTTCAGTAAACCCACTTTTGTTTTGGAGAATATTTTTGGGACTTAGTGGGGGGGTGTGGCTGCCGCCATCATAAGGGGTGGGTGGGGGTCAGCAGTTTGTAACGCACCCTGCGTGCTTGAACATATATTCGAAAAACTCTCTGTGATAAACTCCGGTTTAGCCTAGAGACGAACCACTATATATTGTGTGTGCTACCATTGTCACCACTATATATTGTGTTTTGCTCTATTCCGGGCTGATCTATTCTCTGGAGTTCTTCCACCGTTGGCAGGTTTGATGCAGAAATAACAGGTTTTATTTCATTGGTTCTGCCTGCTCCTGGTAGGTTCCAGCCGTGATTCTTATTCAGCTTTGCAAGAACTCCAACGGGGTTTCTAATCTGCTGCATCAAACCGAAGAGACTGTCCTCGTTGTCATCCCTTATAGTATTCAATAAATCGCTGTGGCGGCCACTTAGATATTCTCCATTCTGCCATCTATACAGCTGATCTTTACCGATACCCACCATTGTAACAAAACCATGTATGCTACACTCTTTATTATGCATATCACATATACGCTTATATATGTTATTATAGATCCACTCTACACTTGGTATATCATAACCACCGGAAGTAGTTTTCTCTACATACGTATATTTACATGGCTCAAATAGTTTTATTCTTAACTCAGTCAATACATCTCGCCAGACGTTGGGTGTCAGATTAAATTCATCGAATCCCCATTCATCGCAATAGTTCTTTATGATGTCCCGGGCTACTGGGGGCATATCTTCAACGCATGTTATAGTCTGTTTTACTTCGTAAAATTCCCTGCTCATGTCTGCCCCCCTTTCCGACTGATCGCCAAATAAAAAACGCCCGCAAAAAAGAAACCTGTAGCCGGATCTATCCCCGGTAGATTCTTTCTTGCGAGCGTGTAACTCATGTAATAAAATAACCGTCCTTGCTCTTATACTGTCAAGCGTTGCCTCGAACGATCGCTTATATCCTCAACGGTTAGCCGGAGCAATCTATCAACGCTTGATTTGATTGTGGCTAAAATGTATCACAGATTTTTTTATCTGTCAAGGGGTATTTTGAAAAAAATATAAATTATTTAGGTATGTAACTATATATCTAATAGCCCACCATACAGAGTATATAGTTTAATTTATATAGTGGGTTATCCCACTATTGTATATAAATATTTTATATTATGTAGTGGGTTTACCCACTATGTAAATTATATAACCAGCCCCCCATATTAGGGGCTGGTATTAAATTATTTATTTAAATTATAGGCGGTCAGCCTATATGTATAGGCTAAATATAGTAGTGGCTAAATATAATATATAGGCAGTCAGCCTATATGTATATTAATATATTTAATATTATTTAAATTATATATATTATATAATGTGTTTTATACAAAAATGTATACATAATGTGTACAAATATCTAAAATGCGTTGAAATTCAATGGCTGGGGCTGATCGTTTTTGCATGATCCGAAAAAATCAATGCATTATATAACTAATGTAATATTATATCTATATATAGTTGTTATTGATCGAATGTTGACCGTCCGCAAGCAGTATAGCTATTGTAATTATAAATGCTATCAAATATTCATAATTACATCTATGCAAGCATTATCTAGCGAACTATTATACATTTACAAGCATTTTATATGTACATATGCAACTATAAGCACGGCAGACGTCACACTCATCAGAAAACAGGCATTTTTATTTTTATTTTATATTTTGTTTATAAAAATTTTATAATCAAAAAACCCCAGCCATTCATTGACTGGGGCAGTAAAAATAATTTATTCAATCTTATTCTTCTTCCTTTGCCATTTCCTCAATATAATCAATCACATCTAGCAGCGTTCCGATCTCTATCGGGTCTGCTACTTCGTTGTCAGAAACGTAGAACGTGCCACGCAGATCTCGCCAAACGCAGAAGTCGCTGTTTGAGTAAACATTAAACGCCTTTTCTGACATCCCCGATCCGTCAAATTCTACTCTTCTAAATGTTTTTCCTAATTTTTTCATGATATTTCACCATACGTCCTTTGGACGCCCTTTCTTTTAATCTATAAACATGATACCATGATCTTCCTTTTTTGTCAAGTATTTTTTTATTTTTGTAAAGTTTTTTTTGCTTTTTGTAAGGTAAATGTTGACAAAAAGCATATAATATGATATTATAATTACAGAAACAAAGAAAAGCGGCAGCCGCTCACCGACCAAAGCTAACGACTGCCGCACCTCACTAGAAGAAAGGTAGATCTATTATAGCATAGATCAAAGGTATTGTAAAATGAAAATGTGCAAATTATATGTTGATGGATTATTGATTGGATGCGAAGAGTTCGCCCCAGAAGAGATTGCAGAACTAAATAAGGATACAGGGATTGTTGTAGTTCCTGTAGAAATGTAGGGGGGGTAATCTCATGAGAGTATTAGGAAGAATATAAAGACGGATCTTTATTAACGGCAACAGATCAAGAGATCGTCCAGAACGCGTTGGATCAAGAAAAGAGCGGCATTGATCCGCGTTATGCGTTTGTTGATTATAAGACAAAAGAACCAGTGGCCCCGTTAGGGTGGCTTGTATGGTCACTTTGGGACGGCGGCTGTGGCGTTGTTTATCGCAGAAATGACGGAAAGATGATAATAACAACAGGCATCCAAGGCGATTTCGGATATTTTAGCTAAATAAATAAATCCCCAGTAAAATTTTACTGGGGTATTTTTATGCAAAAAATACCCCAGCCGATCGGCTGGGGTGGTCGCTGCTATTTTTCGTCTCGTGGTCTTAGATCAATAATAAGATCACAATTCATAGCGTCTGCAATCTTCTGCATTTCCTTCTCTTTCAAATTATCATTTTTGAGAGAAGCAGACAACGTCTGACGTGATCGCCCGATCATTGCCGCAAGCTTCTCTTGGTTTAGATCAAGATCAACCATCCTTTTTTTTACCAGTTTTTGGAACATTTTAACCGCCTCCTTTCCACTATCCATATAATATCATGCGTCCGTCAATCTGTCAAGTATTTTTTGCTTTTTGTAAAATATTTTTTTATTTTCGAAAAAAAATGTTGACTTTTTGGGCTTTTAATGCTATAATTTACTTGTAAATAAGAAAAGGCGATCGTGTTAGTTTGTCAGGCTGTAGCGATCGCCACCAATCAATAAGAAAGGTAGGATCATTATAACACGGTCCAAAGGTAAAAAGCAATGAAAATCTTTTTAACAAACTTAGGAAAGTACAACGAAGGCGAACTAATAGGCGAATGGGTAGAGCTACCAGTATCACAGGAAGAACTTCAGAAAGTATTTGAGCGTATCGGAATTAATGAAGAATACGAAGAATAAAATATGGAGGTGTAAATCATGATGAATGAAACAGCAAAGGAAATAAGAATATTTAATTTTTATAAAAAGAATTTGGAAAAACTAGGAAAAGAGCACAGACAAATAAGAATGATTTGTATCGAGTATGTATGCAGCTTTCCAAAAATCAATCCTTTTGAAATGGCTAAAGCCTTAAAAAATAGCGGCTATAGTGTTGTTTTTGATGATTCCAGCATAAGCAAGGCAGAAAACGAAAAGAAAAGACAAAAAGTTGAAAAATTTACAATAATTTTGAAACGTGCGATCTAATCGCAAAAAAGTAAACGCATCAGCAAAGCCCCCAGAAATGGGGGCTTATTTTTTCCTGTTTATATTTTTCTTCTTGTATTTTTCAAATTTGAAACGTGATCTAATAACTGTAATTCCGTTTATTTCGTCTTTTTTTGTTTGGCGCACAGCTCTAACGCCGTATATATCCGCTGTTCTTTTCTTTCTCCCCGATCTGCTGCCCATTCTATCGCCCCCTTTTTATTCTTTTTTGGATCTCATTTGAAAAAGCCGGGAACTGATCCACGTTCCCGGATACTATTTTTTCACCGAACAAAACAACCCTTGCACCGTTCACGCGTTCGATCAGTTCACTATATCCGGAAGAAAAACATCTTTTAGACAGATCATCACGAACGCAACCAACAGAAGAAATCGCTATAGATGATTGCTGCGGCAATCCATCAAAGCACCACTCAAAGGACCTCGCATCACTCCAGCCAGCAACAGGGACAACGTTTACGCCATTTATCAGAAGATACCAAGCAAGCGAACGTGATCTATACACTTGCCATATTTGCATCGCAAGCGGCATATCTTCGTAAAAAGAAAAGTCTGGAGCGCAGACATATTTGAAATTTTGCAACGCTGGAATGTATTTGTCCGGGTTGTTCCACACTCTCTCAAATTGCATATCGTCAATAAAGAAATGACAAATACACTCTTTCGGATTTCGTTCTTTTAATGCCAGATTAAATGGCGCGGATCTCAAGCCGTCTGCATGAACAATCACCGCGGGAAGTTGTGGAAATCCGTATTTGCCTGTAAGTTTCGCACCGAGAAGAAAACGCTCTCTCATAACATCGTTTTTTGTGTTTACAGATATTTCCATATCCATCGGTGTCGCACCTCGCTTTCGTCAAAACGCACATGTGTGTGCGTATGCTACAATACATATATTGTGAAAAATAAACAATGATACATTATAATTTGTATCATTAAATATATCATAACATATCATAAAATAAATTTCAACATAATTTTAATTTGTGTATTGACACATAAAATAAAACATGATAATATAATCATGCACAAAACAGATAAGTATAAAAGAGCCAACGGATTTTAGACCTTTCCATTGGCTCTTTTTTCGTTAGAATATACTGTTCTGTTGTTCACATAATTCTAGTAATTTTCCTATATTCATCTTCTCGATAAATTCATCATCGTGTAAAGGCTCAAACACCGTGTCCACAAAATCATACTCTTTATAAATCTTGCAGCCATGAAAATCCTTTACCAAAACACATTCCTCCAGATCTTCGCCAAATTCGCTTATGTCTCCCTTGATTTCTTCGATCAAATCACTACACTCATAAGATAATTTGATAAAACCCATGTCAATCTTTCCCATTAGAACAAATCCTCCTGCCTTTTTCTTTAGATTCTAACATATACGGTTTGCTCATACAAGAAATATATAATGCTCTTGCCGAATATTCGGTTATGCCCATTTGATACAGAAGATCAGCTTTTGTCATATTTGGGTTTGTTCTCTGCACAAATCTTAAAATCTCATCTATCATACTCATGATACCATCCTAACCGCACCAAACATCATATCTACAATGTCCAGCACTTCTTTTCCGTATGTTGCAACAAAATCGCATAACAACTCTTCCTGCTCTATTGGCAAATAAATTTCATAAGATATACATATCGCATGGCATACTTCATGAATAAACACTTTTTTCAAAAAATCACCATGCAGATTTTCATTTAGATATATCTCATGTGTATTTGCATCTGTTGTGCCGACACTATAACTTCCGTCAGTGCGTCTAATTGCCTCGCTATTGGGCTTTACAAACACAACACGCCAATTTGTACCGTTAATATAAAAAACCATGATATCGCCCCCTGTACGCAATCAGCCGGGGAAATAATCCCCAGCCGCTTAATTCAGAGAAAACAAATTACATTGCGTTCATCAATCCTGTCATATTGTTCTTAAAGAGTGATTTCTCTTCGTTCGTAGCATCTTTAATTAAGTCTTTTACATCATTTGAAAATACTTTCAAATAATCATCAAGACTTTTCATCTTTGCTTCTTTGTCGTGCATAGTATTGTCTTTATGCATTTCTTTGCTTTCTGTATAGTTTCTCTTTGCACGATCATAATGACTTTCGATCATAGAGTCCATACCATGAGATACAGGTTCGGCAAAGTGCATTCTTCCGCTTGCACGATCAAGGTCACGCATCCGCTCTGATCTAGGCATATCTGACCATCTGTCATAATCATCTTTAGTCATATGCCAATAAGGCGGCTCTTCATAACCTCTTCTGCCAACGTAAGTGCCTTTTCCCTTTGGAGCATACTCACCTGTGGTTTTGTATCTGTAGTTGTCGTAATGTCTGCGACCGTCTCCGTATCTTTCAAACATTTCCATTGTTTCATACGGATCTAAGTCATTCATTGCATTTGTCAAAGTTCTGTAATACATAGCTTCTGACAAATCTTTCATCATATCGACAACTTCCCCCATCTCTTGGGTATCAATGCACTCAATTCCTTTGTCAAATTCACATTTTGCACATTCTGAAATCTTTTCAATCATGTCATGCATTCTCTTAACATCCATAGCTATACACCTCCTACGCTTCTCTTGTGACAACGATGTTTGCATTTGCCACATCTATAGCAACGCCGCTTGTATTTTCTACAGCGATATTTACGCAGCATCCTTTCGGTACATCTACATAAATGCCTGCGGATACGTTGTTAAACTGTTCGACTGCGGCAGGTGTGCTAATCATCTGTGAAGATAATACAGGCTCACCACTAATTGCAATTGCTAAAGAAATCGCCCCGGCCGTTCCACCGGTAGGAACTGCAATGTTTGCCGAAAAATCAACAAAGAATCTTGCTCTGCACTGATTTGTCAGTCCACGCAAGGTGATAATTCCGCTACCCTCTCTGTGCTGGATACAGCTAGACCCTTTAACTGCTGTGTTTGTAAATACAACATTTCCATTTGATGCAACTTCCTGTGTTGCAACTGATACATATTCTGCCATAATATATAACCTCTCCTTCCATCAAAAAAACCACCAACCAAATATTGGCTGATGGTTTTCAGATTCGAAACAATTATACTATGCACAATACCGCATTGCGTATTTCTTGACAATGTTTTCAAAAATTGCCTTTAGCTGTGGCTTTTCATATATAATTGCAATTTTGGTTGTTTCCTGTCTGATAGCAGTTTTTGTGTTTCCTGCCTTTTCCATGCGTTTCTTTTTGTTTTCCTGCAACCGCTTGAGACTACAATGTGCAGTTGTCTCAAGTTCCGCATAAAGCTGATTATACAAAGTTGCATATTCGATATTGCTCTTTAGCGATATTTCTCGCACCCTAGCATTGATTTCTGACTTCCAGTCACCTATAGGCTGTGTAAATATCTCTTTCATGTTATCGACCGTCTGCTCAACCTTGGTTATCTGCTCTGCCTGTCGCTTCTGCTCTAGTTCCTGCCTTGCTTGCGTTTCAATCAATCCATACAGTGCTTGAAGCTGTGGCGATAACTGCGTTCTGTCTATTGATTTCTGCTTTACTCTCTCTTCAATAGTTGTAAAATACTCTCTTGCCTGTTCCGCTCTTTCGCTATTTCCTTTTACGGATAATTTCTTGGCAAAGTGTGCAGTAAGTTTGTAGTCTGTTGTAGACTGTCCTCCCCATTCGTCATTAAGTACGAATGCCCAATAATCAATGTTTTCATCCGCAAATTCATTTTCTATGATGTTAGTTCTACACCATTTTGAATAATTACTTGGGCTTAATTCCAAGAATGAATATAACTTTTTTGCTGTTGTCATTCCGTCACTGTCAATGTCGAGTGCAATCTCAATAGGTGTTCTTGTTTCAAGTTTAGATAATTCGCCCATTATTCTGCACCGTCCTTTCTATCTGCCAATACATTTGTATAAGCAAGTATGCACTTTAGAAAGTATTCATTTGTGTTTTTCAGATTGTCAATAATTTTGTTGATAATTTCATCTTTCATGGATTATACCTCGCTTCCAAAATTTGCTTGAAATGAGATAACCCTTATGATAGAATATTTCATAGAGAGTTATCTCGCTCTTAGAGTAGTCAATTACCGCTAAGTAATGCTTGACTACTCTTTTTTGTCGTTATACTGAATATCAATCCCTTTTCTGATAATTTCAGCCTTAGTCGACTTTTCTTTCTTAGATAGATAATTAAGTTTTTTCTCTGTTTCATCATCATACCTAAAATTCAAAGTATGCTTTTTAGGATTTTCAGTCAACTTTGTTCCTTTGTGAATGCCCATTGTGTTCACCTCTTTTCTTTGTGGCACAATTAAAATATAATGTATACACAAAGAAAAGTCAAGCACTTTTTCGAATTATAATCATTTTTCTTGATTTCTCCGCATGGATTTGATAAAATACACCTATCAATCCCTGTGGATTGATTGTTATCCGTACAGTTGCGCACTTTCTTTTGTGGGGCGCAACTGTTTTATTTTTTTCAAATCCAAAAATCATCAGCCAATATTCGATTGTCAATGTACGAAAAAAGCAAGGGGAAAACCTTAAAGCCTGCCCCTTGCCATAAATTTTAATACTGCATAAGCAGACATAATCGAGTTAAACTCAATTAAGATACTCAATTATTCATTTTTGCGTAGCTGCTACTTTTAGCAGCCACACCCTGTGCTGCATCCACATCCGTATGCATAAGCATTCGGATTAGGAACTACATAGGCCGGAACTGCCTGTGGGTTCACAGAATTGATAATCTGCTGTGTCTGTGCAGACATTGCCGTAGTAAGAAGTGCGGACTGGCGATCCTGCGAAGCCGCTCTGCGCAAGTCATTATTTTCTGCCTGCAAGGAAGAAATCTTTTCTTGGCAAAGGTAATCAAGGATAGCTCTAGTTCCTGCATTCTGACTGTCGATAATGTCTCTCGTGTTTGTATTCATGGTGTTCTGCAAAGCACAGGTGTTCTGTGACATATTGTAGTTTACACCCTGAATGGCTTCACGTGTTTCACAGCAGCAGTTAGCAAGTTGAGACTGCAAAGCATTTGTGTTCTGCATATTTGCGATTGTGTCCGCATTGATAGCCTGCTGAATACCATAGCCTGTCTGCATGATATTGGTGTTAATGCCGTTGAATCCAGTAAGCATACTGTTGTTTACGGCATAAAAACCATCACAGATTCCATTGGAGATTCCATCCAGCTTTCCAACGATAGCCTGCGTGTCAAAGCCCCTCTGTAAATCTGTCTGTGTTAATGCCCCGGTTGCAAAAGGTGTAGCACCACCGTTTCCACCATTACCCCAGCCGTTGCCAAAACCGCCCCAGCCAAAGATCATAGCAAATACGATAATTGCCCAGATCCCATCACCACCGAGAAAACCATCATCACGATTGTTACCTGTCACTGCTGCAATATCAGCAAGACTTGGTGAATTTCCATTGAACATTTTGTTTACCTCCGTAAATTTTATTTACATCGGGTAGACTGTCTTTTATGTGCGCACGACCCAAAATGTATCAATTAAATAATTTCATAACTTCTTCTTTTGCCTGTTCTACCGTAATCCCACGTTCTTTGCACATATTTTCTGCCATAGATTTTAGTCCCTGCGTATTTCCGCTCTGAATCATCTGCATAGCATTCTGTGCCATAGGATTGTTTTTTATCTGCGGATCATTCATAATTTTGTTCTTGATAATATTCATCATAGGATTCATTATGACTCACCATCCTTTTTTGCCGCTCTTGTTTTTGGAACGGAATTTTTTCCGATGCTTTTTTCAATCTGTTCTATTTTCTCGAATAATTCATCGAACTTCTGCATAAACACCTCTGTAACATCATCAGATAGCCCAAATTTCTCTTTTTGTTCATCTGACGATAAATTGATAGGGTTTTCAGATTGAACAGGCTTAAAAACGACCGTAGAGATTTTACCGTCAGACGCCCATTGCTTGGCATATATTTCCGATAAATCATTCTTCGGGAATATAGCAACTAATCCATCCATTGGTACATCATTTGCGGCAATTGCATTCATATCAGATACAATTTTGCCGTTGATTCCAGCTTGAACAGGTTGTGAAATGTTTTGAAATTGTTCCTGTTGCGGCATTCTTTGCAAATTCGCCCAAGGATTGTAGGGATATGCGTTGTAGCCGGGATTGTACTGGAAATTATTCTGTGGTTGTTGATATTGGTTGTTCATCCACATCTACCTCTCTTTCCTCATCCAAAACTTCCTGTATCGCATGAATCATTGCACACTGGAATACCAATGGAACACGCAAAACCTCTTCTTTGTTTCTTATTTTTTCTAAAATTTCTTCTGAAAACATTTTATGCACCTCCTATGTTATGAATAAATTTTTGCATAAAAAAAAGACAGGCAACTGTCACATTCCTGTCAAAAAACTATCACAAATCCTAGAACTTTTGCCATTTTATATAACAAAACCTAGATAAATTATTTTAAGGCAAAAAAATATCGAACATTCGTTCGATTTTTGATTACTTTTGACTACTTTTTTGATTACCTCTCTTGAAAACTCTAAAAGATGAAGCCGTGCAGTCTCTCCTTTCTTCCAGTGTTTTCAAGGGTTTCAAGGTTCTCAAAGTATTTTTTTGTTAGTAGCGGAAAAGGGATTTGAACCCCGACTCGGGATTTATTCTTCACTTTTCG